>Ga0335085_10000599_pt1 | contig 97496 bp, 85 predicted proteins | sample Lox_Sample_45_FD_206712 | JGI IMG/M metagenome (GOLD analysis project Ga0335085, IMG submission 206712) | Soil microbial communities from Loxahatchee National Wildlife Refuge, Florida, United States - Lox_Sample_4.5 | ecosystem: Environmental > Terrestrial > Soil > Wetlands | place: USA...
GCGCTGGCGAGGCGGGCTGCGGCATGCCCGGCCCTTGCGGAGCCATGGTACCGGGCTGCCAGCCTGTACCTGGTGGCTGCAACAGCGGGAGGATAGATTAGAATAGGGCCGGGACGGGCTTATTTTGCCGGGCCGCGGCCCGATTGCCGGCGAAAGACAGAGAATTTGGCGGCAGAAACTTACCGGGACCGGGGTTCTGGTTGTGGCCTGCTATCTTGCGGCCTGATTGTCGTCGTAGCTGAGGCTAAGTTTCTTCGTCGGGTCGTTTTCCGCGGCCCGATTGTATTTCCTGTCAGCTTTCGATTTTTGATGAGGATCCCGTTATGCCGCTCTACGGCCCGATTGTTCTATAACGGCGCCGGTCTGAATGAATGAACCCACCGGTGCCATCACATCACGGCTTTATTGTCGGCTCGTGCCATCCAGGCGCGCTACCGGCGGACGATCTGATATCCGCCGGCGAAACCGCCGCCGGACACTGAGCCAGAGTCGGTGATCACTTCTTATGGCTGGTTTTGCCGGCAACGGTCGCCCCCATCCGCCCGGTGGCCGCATCGCCAGCCCTGCCGCACGCAGGTGAACGCCGGCCGTTTCCGCCGCATTCCGGTATTGCGCTCATGCGCCGTACCGACCAGCCCAGTCGCCCCAAAGCGATGACTTGTTGTTTCGTCTCTTGGTTCAAGACGTTACTCACATCGACCGAGGGTATCGCCTCGCGTCGTTGCTAACGTCCTGAACGGGCGATCTATCGTTGGCCGGTTTTCAGGTGATCTATGGCAGGTTTTGGGCATTCACCAAGGATCTGGGTCATTCGCGTCCGCATCCACTCGTCAAAAAGTGAACGCGGTATCAGGTAGGAAGCCTTGCCGACAGGCACTATTCCGGGCATTCGCCCGAATATTCTATGGACTGTCTTGACCGAACACTTCAGGATTCTTTCTACCTGGCGTGGGGTCAGAGTTCTGCCGGCGTAGACATCCTCCATGCTTGATGCCAGACGCTCCCGACCAATCTCAAGGATTGGACCATCGGCCTGACGCGCGAATGGCACCATGACACCTGAGGAATGGAACTTCCGGGCTAACTGTGCCGTGTGTCGACGAACAGACACGAACACGCCTACCGTGCAGTGCGCGTAGTTTCTGACTCGGGTGCTCTGTCCGACCGGTACTGCAGGAGAGTGCTCATAACAAGGTCACCAAATCAAGGGGACTGATCCCTTCTGCTATCATTTCTATTTTCGAATGGACGCTCTTTGCCCCCGCCGTTCTTGCGGCGACCGCAAAGCGCTGGCCTCTTAAACGACCCAACATTATCATGTACATCTCGTTCCCCGTTCTCAGAGGCCTCTCTAATCTTCTGAATCTCTCTTCGTAACTGCCTCACTTACAAGCGCATTATATCAAAATAATTACGTTATATGCAAGCACTGGTTATAAATATTTGCCAAGTATCTGACAAAACCGCATAACTGCGATAAGTCGCTATGATCGAAGAGGACATACTACATGCTAGATCTGCTTACACACCAACTGAGCGTTCGTCAGGCTGCATCCTGAACGTACAATACTCGTTTTGAATCAGTCGAGGGCTGATATAGATCACCTCAGGGATTTAAACGGACGTACTTAGTATCCATATTTGCGTTGACTGACTTTATCCAGACACAGAGGGATGGTCCAGCTACAATCACGCCATAAACATTCCTTCGTGCATCCTGTCCGGGCAGCATCATCTCTGGTTGCGGGATGGGTAAGTACCGACCGAGATGCTTTCAAAACTGTATGAGACCGCAATTCTGGGACTTGGGCATTGTGACGCTCGGCATGACCGTTTGCGGACCAGCGTGTGGCTCATACTCCCACCGATTTCTTCCATCTGGGGAATTCAATGACGCAAACGCGGGTTGCATGCGTCCCCGAGGGCGGTCGTCGCACATCCAGCCAAGGGTCGCAAGTGGAACACAGCGTGGACGTTGCGTGACGAAATATAGTGATCCACGATCGAATTTTGGGAATGCATCGTTGACCCGCAACTGACCTTTGTACGACTGTGCGGGACCATTCGGGCGTGCGTAGCGCAGCCATAATGTGGACACAGTGCGGTTCTCGTCTGTTGTGGGGAAGCATAGGTCCCATTCGAGGTGGGCTAGGGCCCCGAACGTGGCCGGCGTTCTTCCTTATGCGACCAGACACAGGCTGTCAAGGCACACACGACCGCCGACACTGTCGAACGTCGGCAAGCGTCCTGTCCAATTGGAACGGATGAGGACTTCCTTGAGCGATCTGGTGGGTTTTGGGGACGGCATCGGCGTCGGCTATGCATTCTGTCGCCTGAGTCCGGTAGCGTTAGGGAAGATGTGGGAAGCGTCTCACCCGTCGAGAGCCCAAACGCATCCTCGATCAGAAGCATCGGGGCCACATAGCACCGGGCTGGGCGCAATGCGAACCCGTACGGGAGATCATCGCCACCTTAACCGGGGACACCTTGCCGTTCGGGAACCCCGGATAAAGCAAGGTGATTTCCTCAGGACAGATCGCTGCAAAGGCTCATGCCGGTTTCTTGATGCCGACGACCTTGCCTGTCACTGGGGCAGGATACTGCTTCATAGTCTCGGCTACCATGGCATCATACGCTGCATCCAGCACGGTCTGGGCGTGCTTGTTGGCGTGGCCGTAATGCTTCTCGGTGGTTCTCAGGGACGTATGGCCAAGCCATTCCTTGACCTGCAATAACGTGGCGCCCGCCGCTAACGCAAGGCATGCGAACGTGTGGCGGAGAGAGTGAGTGCTGGCCCGGTGCTCGAAAGGGCGTTGATACCGTCCGTGTGCGTCGGGGCTCTGGGCGGCATGTATCAGCGCGGCGATATCGTTCCGCCATGCATTGATACAGGTGCCGGGTTGGCCGGCGCACGTCCAGAACCAGTACTTCCTGCCGTCTTTCATGCCTTTGAGCGGTAGGGCCCGAAGCGCATCACCTACAAAGGCCGGGATCGGCACCCTCACCGTGTTGCCAGTTTTGGCCATCCGCTCGATGACTATAACGTATCTTCCCCCGATCTTCCGCAGTTGGCTCTCCTCGAGCATGGCCGCGTCACTAATCCGAAGTCCGGACCAGCGCAGAAGCTGCACCATGACTTGCATCTCTTTGGCTTTCTTGCCGCTCGGATTGCCCCAGGAATTCTTCCGGGTTTTCGCCGCGCTCAATAGAAGCTCATATTCACTTGGGTTCAGCCCGTACTTTGGTTCGCCCCGCCCGCGCGACTCCACCCTTATCTTCTTCGCGCCGTTCTGCGTGATCCAGTAGCGAAGCCTGCCAAGCTCGGCGCATTTGGTGGTCCGAGACAACAGCTTCTCGGTTCTCCGTACATTTCGCTTGTCCCGTGCCGGATTGAGATTCCGCCAGGAAAGTACAAAATCCTCGCAGACGACTTTGCTCTCCAGTTCCTTTACCGTGCGGATGCTGTGCGCGGTGCACCAGGGCATCAACCGACCATTCAGCAGCACGTCGTATTTGCGCAAAGTAGCCGGGTCGATATTCTCGCCTTCAGCCCCTTGGACTTTCAAAAACCGCTCGATCGCGTACTCGATCGGGACCTGATCGGACTCAGGGTCTGCCGCGGCAATGGGACCGGCGAGTTGCCCCCATTTCAACTATTGGGCCGCCAGCGCCTTGGCTTGCGTCCAGTCACTGGTCCCCAGCGAGCGCCGGCGGACGCGCTCACGTTCGTGGGCCTGCCAGCCATCGCATACGATCGGGCAGTTGCAGTCCTTCCCTAACTCCCGTTTACTTCGCGGGTCAGGCTCATGCACGAGGTTGATAAACGTCGATCCGTTCACCGTGACAGGATTTGGGCGCGCCGCGAAGACCCGTGAATCGCCATGACTGCAGACCCATTCCGTCCCTCCCTTTGCCCGGATGTGGCAAGAGCCAATTTTGTAAACTATTCAAAAATAAGCAGTTTAAATATGGCGGAAGCTAGTGGGAGTCGAACCCACCTGCAATACTGGAAGCACCGCACGACGGGTTTGAAGCCCGCGCCCAGCACCGGCCAAGATTAGCTTCCATAACGATTGTAGCGGGCTTTGCCGAAGACCACGGGCGCCGCCGGCCTGAAAGGCCGCCGCCGGGGACTGGTGTTTTTGTCCGGAACGGATCTACAGGCCGTTCGGAATCAGCCGCGAGACCGTGAGGTCGCCGGCGATTTCCGTGAATATCTGGTTCAGGCTGGAGGTGGGCCGCCCGGCCGGACATCCTGTGCTGGTTTTGCTCACGTCCGAAAAGAACGTCTGCGAAACGTTCGAGGCCATCCCAGCCATCGTATTGCAGGGAGTGATGGCCGGCGAATCCGTGGTACAGCCCGACGTCCCCGCACCGTACGCCACCGTGTACACCGTAATCGGCGGTGTCGAGTGGGTGGCTGCCACACCGGCGGCGATCGCTTGGTGACATTGGTTCTTCAGCGACGGGTAGCTCCCATCGGTATGCAATTTCGTTCCGGAACTCGCCACCAGCGTGCTCGCGGTGACATTGCTGCCCACGTCCCCGTCGCCCAGGATGATCATCACGTTCTGTGTCCCGGGGTTGGCCGCCTGCGTCGCCAGCAGGTCGTTGGTTGCCTGATAGATTACCTGGGCATAATACGTGCCTTCCCCACCCGTCGCCTTCACGCAACCGCCGCTCTTGGTAGTACCCGCGGCGCCTACCAGGTGAGAACTGGTGTTCAGCACGGAAGCGGTGTCGGAGGTACGGTAATCGCTCGAAAAGTTGACGATCTGGTAAGTGGAACTGGAGGGCAGCGTCGGCACCGTGTATGGCGTAGGCGAAGCCGTACCTTTGCAAGTGTAATCGTCCGCCGCGGTACTGGTAGAGACGGACGGGAATACGTACAAAGCTACCCGGTCAACCGCGTTCGCGACATTTCCGCTGGTCGCCGCTCCGCAGGACGTCTGGCTGGCCGCGCACGGAGACAGATCGCTAAGAAAGACCTGGATGCCCTGCATGGCGCAAACAACTCTCGAAGAGCTGCAGTCCGCGTCACTGTCGCTTCCGCTCATGGATCCTGTCGCATCTAAAACCAGCGCCACATTGTAAGGCGTTCGCGAGGATCCCCGCATGGCCGCGCTGGCCGTCGCCGTCAGGGTGACCCTGGGTGTACCGAACAGGGAGGCGAAGTACAACGGCACGGTCACCTGTTGCTTCACCACCACCTCGTTCGCACTGGCGGGCGTAATACACGCCAGATTCCAGGGCGCGGCCTGTAGAATACTGGAGCATTTCACCAGCGGATAACCGGACACCATGGTGACATTGGGCAGGTTGGGGTACGCGTTTTTGGCGCCCGCCACGCCGCTGAATGACGTCGCTACACTCGCCGCCGTAGTGTTCGGCAGGTTTTGCGCTCCCGCTAAGGCGGCTGCGTCCGCCGACGTTTGCAGTTGGCGATAGGCTACATAAGTCTTGCCAAAATCGATCGCCAAGCCCGCGAATCCGAGAAAAATAAACATCGCGAATGCGACCAGAACCAAAGCCTGGCCGCGCTTGCGGGAATCCGCCCGGCGGCCGGATGATTGGCTAAGCTGTGTCATTGCACTACCTCCGTAACCTGTGAAGCCACGGTACAACTGGGAGCGTAGTTGATCCCGAATACCTTAAGATTGCAGGGATACTTCACGGTGATTTGCGCCGTGCCGCCCTGGACCAGATCGCCCGCGGCCCCGGTCGTCGTGCTGCCGCTGCTGCAGGTGGGCCGGATCGCATCGGGACCGGCGACCGTAGTTCCGCTAAGAACGATCGTGAACTTCATGCTTCCCGCATCCAGGTATGGCGCCACGCCGAAAACCGCGTTGGCCGCCGTCGTGCACGGATCCGTGGTGTTCCCCCGGCTGACCGCTAACTGCCGGCCGCCCACGCCTACGGCGTCCGTCAGCATTAAATAGTTGTTAAATGCAATTCCGAAAGTGAAAATGCCAGTGAGAATCAGCAGTAGAATCGGCAGTGATACAGCAAACTCGACCAGTGACTGCCCGCGGCTCCGGCTCCTCTTCGCTCCAGCTCGCAACGCCTGAGGTTGCATTGTACTCATAGACACACTCTCTTCGCGCTGCTATGGTAGCCCACCCGCCATGAAGGGTCAAGGACTACGCGTCCTACCGAGCGCGCCTAGTAAATGTCATGGAAGTTCTGGTGCCGGTAGTATTAAGAAATGTCCTGGCCGCGCACCCGCGATTTCAAACCGTAAACCCAAATCTCGAAGCCCGCCGTCGGCGCCGGCAAGGCCAGGCTGCCTCATCGTAACCGGCTGATAATAGATGACTTAGTTGCGACGGAACGCCTCTCTCAATCATCCCGGTCGGTGAATCCGCCGGCCGATTACCGGCCTGGCGATCTGGCGGGCCGGACGAGTACCGGGGTAGGACTATGGCAATATAATTCCCGCCGGAAATCCACGTCTCTAAGCAAATTCCTAGTGGCTCGGGAAGACTCGGATCCGGCCTGAAATGAGCATGCCCGCTTGGTCCACCAGCAGCTTCGGACTTACAGACAGGATTTTACAGGTTAGAGATGCTTCGCCATAATTGCAAACTGGGTACCGAAAGTACTGATAAGAAAAGTACCTTGTTTACGCGCGGCTCCGTACAGTAGAATACATTTCACTTTGAATTTTGCAGATAAGTAAAAGTTGAGGCGGACCAACGAGCGAAAGGATCATGATCAAGCTTATCTTAGGATCGAATGATGGACGGCTACAGCCGATCCTACAGGGGGTATTAGGGTCGGAGTACAGCGTCTATACAGAATCGAGCAAGACACAGGTTAGAAAGGCTGTGCTCGCCGGGTCCTGCGACGTGGTTGTCGTCGACCTGGATTCCCTTTTTAATTCTCCTCCGGATTATCAGACTTTTCTCGAGGAAATACGGAATCCGCGGATTCCGGTTGTAGCTATGACCAGTGACATCCGGCGTTCCACGGCGCTCGAGTTGATGCAGTGCGGCGTGTACGATTACATCGCCAAGCCCCTGTCATTAGTCGAGCTGAAGATTGTTGTCCAGCGCGCCTACGAACATGCGTCGCTGAAGAAAGACGTGCAGACCGCGCGCGAGGCTCTGGACGCCACCCGCGGATGCGACCGGCTGATCGGCGCCAGCGGCCGCTCCCAGGTGGTCTACGATCTGATCCGCCGCGTGGCGAATCTGAGCGCCTCCGTGCTGATCACCGGGGAAAGCGGTACCGGTAAAGAACTGGTGGCGCGCGCCATTCATAACCTGGGCAACCGCGCCAGGCAGCCGTTCGTAGCGGTTTCCTGCGGCGCCATACCCGAGACGCTGATCGAGGCCGAGCTGTTCGGGCACGAGAAAGGCGCCTTTACGGGCACCACGGGCGCCCGTCTGGGCTACCTGGAGCAGGCCGGCGAGGGGACCATTCTGCTGGATGAGATCGGCGAACTCAGCCTGCCGACCCAGGTCAAGCTGCTGCGCGTTCTGCAGCAGAAAGAGTTCAGCCGCCTGGGCAGCGGCAAACTGTTGCCGCTCAAGGCGCGGGTCCTGTTTGCCACGCATCGCGACCTGGGCCGCATGGTGGATGAAGGCACCTTCCGCCGGGACCTGTACTTCCGCGTCAATGTCATGCGCATCGACGTACCCGCACTGCGCGACCGCACCGAAGATATCCCTACCCTGGCCCATCATTTCCTGCAGCAATATGCCGCGGAGTATGACAAGCCCGTGCGCGACATATTGCCTTCCGCAATGATGATGTTAGTGGATTATGACTGGCCCGGTAACGTACGGGAGCTGGAGAATATGATCCAGGGCGCGGTGATCCTGGCCGAGGGAGACAGCATCGGGCCCGACGACCTGCCGGAAATCCTCAAGCCGGTCACTATACCCCCGGCGCCGGAAAGTGACTCGTTCGAAGAGCAGATCCGCACTTACAAGCTGCAGCTGGTTACCAAGGCTCTGCGCACCTGCAACGGTAACAAGACGCTCGCGGCGCGCAGCCTGAGCATTTCCCGCGCGTATTTGCACCGGCTGCTGCGCGCCGGTCCGGGTGATGACGAGAGCTTGGAGGAAACCTGGCAGCCGTCCAACCGAAAGGTGGCGCGAGAGGCGTAGTCAGCCGGCGCCTTTGCGGCCAGGGATAGGAGGATTAGTGCGAGTCGACATGCGCCGCCAAACGCGGCAAACCTCCCGGGAGAGCTATTCCATCGTCTGGCAGGACGGGAATGGCCTGACCCAATCTGTCCAGGTGACCGGCCTGGACATCTCCCGTAACGGACTCGGCGTCCGCGCGCCGGTGGAGCTGCCGGCCGGCGCCCGCGTTTATCTCCAAACCCAGAACGGCGCCCAGGGATATGCCTTCGTCCGGCACTCTACGCCGCATCAGTCCGATTACATCATCGGGTTCGAGTTGGGCGAGGGAAGCTGCAATCCGGCGCCGCCCGCCGACCGCCGGATCGACTACTACGAGTTCCTCCAGATCAGCTCCAAAGCCGAGTTCCCCACTATTCAGCGGGTTTACCGGTTTCTGGCCGGCCGTTTTCATCCCGACAATCCCGATACCGGCGACTCCGAGAAGTTCCTGCAGCTCAAGCGCGCGTTTGAAGTGCTTTCGGACCCGCAGCAGCGGGCCGAATACGACCGGACCCGCCAGAGCCAGCCGCCGCCTCCCCCGAATCCGGTGTTCGAGTCGATCGACTACATGGATGGCATCGAAGGCGAGGTAAACCGCCGCCTGGCTATCCTGTCGCTCTTGTACAGCAAGCGGCGCACTTGTCCGGACGAACCGCGCGTCTCGCTGGCGGAGGTCGAAAGCCGTATGGGGTTCCCCCGCGAGTACCTGGATTTCGCCACGTGGTACCTGAAGAACAAGAAATACATCACCATCGAAGACAATTCGGATTTCGCGCTGACCGCCCTGGGCGTCGACTATGTGGAAGCCAACTCGTCCAAGATCCCGGTGCTCAATAAGCTCCTGAACAGCGGTCCCTGGGGGGACAAGCCCGGAGCCGGGGTGAAGCGCTCGCCTTTTGCCGACGACATCTTCCGGCTGGGTCCCGGTGAAACCGGCGCCGAGGACACGAAAGGATCCGGCGCTATCCGCGACACGCCGCTGCAGTTGACATAGATTCGCCCGCGGATTTCCTTACCGTCTGCGATTCTGCCACCAGGCGTTCAATAACGTTGCCGATAAAATCAGCACTCCGCCGGCGATGGAACTTCGCGCCGGACGTTCGCCCTGGACCAGCCACACCCAGACCGGATTCAGGGCCGGCTCGAGCAACAGCACGGTGGTGGCTTCGAATGCCGGCACCTGCCGGATCGCGCGCGTCACGAACAGGTACGCCAGCCCGATCTGGAAGACGCCCAGGTACAGCAGTACCGACAGGTTCAGCCAGCCGGCGTGCGGCGCCGGAAGCGCCATCGGCAGCCCGATCGCGCAGGCCAGCAGGTTGCCCATGACCACGGTCGCCGTGGCGGCGTTACCCGCGCCCTCGCGCTTTCCCAGCCAGCGCAATCCGGAAACCGTCAGCGCCCATGTCAGTCCGGACAATGCGCCCATCAGGTTACCCAGCCGGGGATTCGGCGCGGTAACCACCGCCGGCTGTGAGGAACCGACACACAGCCACATGCCGGATGCTACTGCGGCAAGAAACAACAGGTCTGACCGGCTCAGTGGCTCTTTTAGCAACAGCGGACCGATGAGTAACAGGTACAGAGGCGCCGTGGATTGTAAGTAGATGGCATTGGCGGAAGTAGTCATTTTGGTGGCCAGGGTGAAGGCCACCAGCGTCGCCGCATAGGCGATGCCGACCGGCAACAGCCTCCAGTTCCAACCCCGCCGCCCGTCCGGCACCAGCGCGGCCAGCGCCGCCGCCGCGATTCCCGAGCGAAAGCTGGCGATCTGCCAGGGAGTCATGGTAATCGCCTTGATCGCCGCCCCGCCGGTGGAAAACAGGAATGCCGCCGCCATCAGGAGCAGCCAGTTGCTCGCGCGTGAGCGCACGCTATACAAAACCCTCCCCTCCAGTTATCCTAATGGTTTCGAGGACCGTAATTGCGAACTATCTCCAAGAAGACGAAGTACGCGCTGGAAGCTCTGTACTCACTCAGCCGGCATTACGGTGAAGGCCCCATCCTGGTGCATAACATCGCGACTGAGGAGTCCATCCCGCTCAAGTTCCTGCAGGCGATTCTTCTGGAACTGCGCAACCGCGGCGTGGTGGCGAGCAAGAAGGGCCGGGCCGGCGGCTATGAACTGAGCCGTCCGCCCGAGGACGTAACCGTGGGCTCGGTGATTCGCATGATCGAGGGCCCTCTGGCGCCGCTGCCGTGCGCACGCGAGACAAACTACCGTCGCTGCGACGAATGCCGCGACGAAAACACCTGTGGCACGCGCATCGTGATGCGCCGCGTTCGCGATGCTGTCGCCCAAATCCTGGACAGCACCACCCTGGCGGATGTGATCCAGGAAGTCGATAAGGCGAAGGAACTCGAAGCCACCGGCCCCCGGGTGACGTTCAACATTTAGCCGCCGGAAGCAGCCGCTCCACGATCACTACGTCGCGCCACACGCCGTCGAGCCGGCCGTGTCTCTCGTAGATGCCCACCTCGCGAAAGCCCGCGGCAGCCACCAGCCGCCGGCTGGCCGCGTTTTCGACGAAGATCCGCGACACCAGTTTCCATAGCCCGGCTGCGGCCGCCGCATCCATCAGCGCCGTGAGCGCCAGCCGGCCCGCGCCGTGCCCGCGAAACTCGCGCGCCACGTATACCGAGGTCTCCGCAATCCCCGCGTAGCACGCGCGGGCACGATACGGGAAAGTCGCGCCGAAGGCAACCACGGCGCCGTCCTGCTCGACGGCCACCACTGGATGCACGCCGTCGAACCAGCCGCGAATGTCGTCCTCGGTTCGCAGCCGCGTCTCGAAAGTGGCCCCGCGGTCGGCGATGCCCTGGTTGTAGATGCGCGCAATCGCCGCGGCATCCCCGGGCCCAGCCACTCGCGCGCGCATCCTCACCAGCATGGCACATGCCCGGCGCCGGCGCTATAATTCTGACGTACGGACACAGCCAATACCATCGTAGCGGCCGATCTCCAGGCGGCGCTGTCTGCCCAGAGAGCGGCTTTCACGCATCGCGCGCCGGACGAACGCAAGCGGGCGGAATCTCTGCGCGCCCTGATGCGGGCTCTCCGCGCGCGCCGCGAAGAGTTCGTCTCCGCCATCTCCGAAGACTTCGGCGGCCGCGCCCGCGAAGAGACGCTGCTGCTGGAGGTTTTTCCCCTGGTGGATACCATCCGCCACACCCTGCGCCACCTCTCGGAATGGATGCGGCCGCGGCCCGCCGCGGCCGGTTGGCAGTTCCTGCCCGGGAGCGCCCGCGTGGTGTACCAGCCGCTGGGTGTCGTCGGCATCATCGGCGCCTGGAACTATCCGCTGCTGTTGACCCTGTCTCCCCTGGCCGGCGCCCTGGCCGCCGGCAATCACGTCATGCTCAAACCGCCGGAGTTGACGCCGCGCACCGCGGACCTGGTCGCGCGCCTCATCGCCGATCTGTTCCCCAGTGATTACGTGACCGTGGTGACCGGCGGGCCGGAAACCGGAGCCGCGTTCGCCGCCCTCCCCTTCGATCACCTGCTCTTCACCGGATCCACGCGCGTCGGCAAGCTGGTCATGCGCTCCGCCAGTGAACACCTGACTCCCGTAACCCTGGAACTGGGCGGCAAGTCGCCCGTCCTGCTGCATCCCGATTTTCCGGCGAAAACCGCCGCCCGGCGCATCATGGCGGGCAAGCTCTATAATGCCGGCCAGACCTGCATCGCGCCGGACTATGTCCTGGTGGATGCCGCCGCCCGCGAGGAGTTCGCGCGCCTCGCCGCCGACGCCGTCGCCTCCTCCTACCCGAAGCTGGTCGATAATCCGGATTTTACCCGCATCATCAACCGCAGCCACTATCAGCGGTTGCGCGGCTTGGTGCAAGATGCGGTGCTGAAGGGCGCCGGCATGCTGGAGATCAACCCGGCGCATGAGACCTGCAACGAGCAGAATCGCGTATTCCCGCCCACCCTTCTCTGGGACCTCAAGGAGGATATGGCCGTCCTGCGCGAGGAGATCTTCGGCCCGGTTCTGCCCTTGGTAACGTACCGCTCGCTCGACGAGGCCATCGCCTATATCAACGCGGGTCCCCGGCCGTTGGCCCTTTACTACTTCGATTACAGTTCGCAGCGTGTCGATAAGGTCCTCGCCGAAACCGTATCCGGCGGCGTGACCTTGAACGACACCATCCTGCACATCGCGCAGAACGATCTGCCGTTCGGCGGCGTCGGCCCCAGCGGCATGGGATCCTATCACGGCTACGACGGCTTTCTCACCTTCTCGAAGAAGAAAGGCGTGTTCGCGCAGAGCCGTTTCACCACCCTGGGTCTGCTGCGTCCGCCCTATGGAGAGCTGGCGCGGCGCGTGATCGGTTTCCTGATCGGCGGCTGAGTCCATCCCGGCTCAGCCGGGCCTGGTCCCGTGGACGTGGTATGGCACGTAGTAGCGCGGATCTTCCCGCATCGCGATCTCGAATCCCGCGGCGGCCAGAAACTGCCTCACGAAATCAAGCGTGCGGAAGTGCGGGCCCTCTCCCCGCGCCGCCCGGAAATCGTGGGCCGCGATGGTGACGTGCCGCGTCCGCGCCAGCGCCAGTTCGCACCCGGGCAGCGCCAGCCGCTCCGCGCCTTCGATGTTCATCTTCAGGTAATCGATCCGCCCGATGCCGTGTTCCGCCGCCAGGTCGTCGAAGCGTACGCCTTGGACCGGGTGACTCGTTGCCGTTGCGTCTCCACCGCGGACATAGTTCGATTCCCACACCGGCAGCGTCTCGATCTGCAGGTCCGCGGTCCGGTCCATGCAGGCGTAATTGAGCCGCGTGACATTCGTCAGGCGATTCAGTTCGCATAGCTTGCCCAACACCGCGAACGATACCGGATGCGGCTCGATGGCCCACACCCGGCCGGCCGGCCTCACCGCCCGCGAAAATGCGTAGACATCCTCGCCGCGCCCGGCGCCGATATCCACGATCGTATCCCCGGATCGCGGCTTGTAGACGTGAAACCAGTAATCGTCCGCATCGCGCAGATACTTGGCCGCCTGTCCGGCCCAGCGCTGCCAGTCGGGCGCGGCGGTGCGGAACATGTCCGGGTCCGGGAAGTAATCCGACGCCACCCGCCGCACCCACATGCCGTCCCACAGAATCTCGACATCCACGCCTGGCAGGGCCGCCCGCGCGATCTCCGTGGCCCGGCGGGCCAGCGTGTTCCGGTCCTCGCCGGGAAGCTCAGTGACCCACATGCAGATTCGCCCGCTTCACCCGCAACGCCAGCAGCCGGCGCCGCTCGTCCGAGAGTGCCGCCCGTCCCTTCGGCGCAGGTAAGGTCGTCCGCCGCCGGGGGCTCGCCACCACCCGCGCCAGGTACTCCTCAAACGGTCCGGCGCTCAGGTTCCGCGCATACTCGAGCGCCTGGCACCGCGATCGCGCCGACAGCTCATCGTAATGTCCGCGATCCGTCAGCAGACGCTCCAGGACCGCGGCCCACGGTCTCACATCCTGCGCCGGGATATCCACGGCCGGCACCATCAGTTCGTCCACCGCCGGCCGGTAGTGCGTCACCGGATTTACCGGCAACAGGTAGTCCATGCCAAGCATGGCTTCCGCCAATCCGCCGACCGCGCCGGCCATAACCGGAACGCCGCGCGACAGGGCTTCCAGGATCACGCGCGACCGTGCCTCCGCCCACAACGACGGCACCAGCATCACGCGCGACTGCCGCAGCAGGCCGTCGATATCGTCGAAGGGCGCGAGCACGGAAATATTGGGCAGGCGCCGCAAGGCGACGAAATCCGCCGCCGTGGTGCCCCAGGTCGGCACCGCCGCGAACTCCACGGCGGGGAAGCGCTCCGCCAGCGCCAGGAAGATCGCGATCCCTTTCACGGCGCACGGATTCACCATGCTGACGAACCGGTTTTCGAAGCTGCCCAGCGCCGGATGGCCGCCCGGATCGAGCAGCGAAATGGGCACGTGGACGGCTTCCACCCCGCCCCATCGCCGCGTGTACTGCGCCACGTACTCGCTGACCGCCACCACGCCGTCCGCCTGGCGCAACACTTCCGTGTGGAACGCGCTGGGCAGTCCGCTGTCCGGCCCGAACGGCAGGGCCACCGTCGCCCGCACCAGGTAAACCACGCGCGCCCGTGGCGAACGCAGCGCGATGTCCAGCATCAGGTGCGCGGGATCGTCGGTCGAGGTTACGATCGCGTCCGGATCGAATCCCGCTATCTCCGCCGCAAAGTAAGCCCGCAGGCTGGGGGCCCGGGTCAGGATGCGCACCTCTACGCCGTGCATCCGGAATTCTATGCGCGGGCCCGCCGCGTCGAGCGGGATGCCCCGTGCCGCCAGTTCCCGCGCCAGGCTCTGGTGCGCCTTCTCGCCGAAGGTCTCCACCCGCGCTACCACGCGTACGGCGTGTCCCCGCGCCGCCAGGGCTTCCATCAACAGGCGGTTGGACTTGTCTCCCCCGCCGTACGACGGAAAGTAGAGCGAATTATGGGCCAACAGAATGCGCAATTCTCATGTTGCCACACGATGCCGGGCGTTCGCCTGCGCCAGGATCGCCTCGATCGCCTCCCGTTCGTCGCGGCTCATGCGCCAGGCGGCTGCCCCGGCGTTGGATTGCACCTGCGCGGGTGTCTTGGCGCCCGCAATCACCGACGCCACCGCCGGCTGCGCCGCCAGCCACGACACCGCCAGTTCCAGCATGGTGTGCCCGTTGCCGGCCGCGTATTCCGCCAACCCCGCGACCAGTTCCAGGTTGGCGTCCGTGAACACCTTGGGACCCCAGCCGTCCTGCCCCCGGCTGCCCGCCGGCAGCGGCTCGCCCCGCCGGTATTTGCCCGTCAGCAGTCCATTGGCCAGCGGGAAATAGGGAAGGAACGCCAGTTCGCCGCGCACGCATTCCTCGAGAACGCCGCCCTCCGGCTCGCGGTGAATCAGGCTGTACTGGTTTTGCACGCTCACGAAGCGTGCGCCGCCCGGCGGCGCCGCTGCCGAGGCCTCCCGGAGCTGATCGGCGGAGAAGTTCGAACAACCGATCTCGCGCACCTTGCCCGCCTTCACCAGTTCATCGAGCGCGCCCAGCGTGTCCGCTATGGGTACCAGCGGGTCCGGCTGGTGAAGCTGATACAAGTCGATACGATCCGTTCCCAGCCGATGCAGGCTATCCTCCACGGCCCGCCGCACGTATTCGGGACGCGCGCCGCGCCGCTGCTCGTCCATCTTCATGCCGAACTTGGTGGCGATCAGCACTTCGTTCCGCCGCTGCCCCAGGGCGCGGCCCAGAAACTCCTCGCTGGCCCCCGCGCCATAGATGTCCGCGGTGTCGAAGAAGTTGATGCCCGCATCCAGTGCGGCGTTGACCGCCGCCGCGCTGGCCTGCGCATCGATGCGCCAGCCGAAGTTGTTGCACCCCAGGCCCACCAAAGATACCTCCAACGATCCGATCCGTCGCTTTTCCACTTAGCCTCCTCCCCGCTTGGATGGTTCGCTATATTGGCTGGATGCAGTGGTTCGAAAACGAGGTGTTCTGGCAGACCTTTTATCCCTATATGTTCGCGGAGCAACGCATGGCTTCCGCGCCGCTGGAGGTGGATCGCGTTCTGGCGCTCAGCGGCGTTACCCAAGGCCGGGTTCTGGATCTCTGCTGCGGTCCGGCCCGCCATGCCCTGGTGCTGGCGCAAAGGGGATTCGAGGTGACCGGCGTGGACCGCTCCGACTTCCTGCTCGCCAAGGCCCGCGAGCGTACCGCGGGTACGGGCGTTGAACTGGTCCGCAGCGATATGCGCGAATTTGTGCGCCCCGCTACGTTCGACCTGGCCCTGAGCCTCTTCACTTCCTTCGGTTATTTCGAATCCCGCGACGACGATCTGGCGGTGTTGCGCAACATCCGCGCCAGCCTGAAAACCGGCGGTGTATTCGTCATCGACGTCATCAGCAAAGAGTACGTCATCGGCCAGGGCGGCGCGACGCGCTGGGAGCAGTGGCCCGGCGGCGAACTCCACGTCAGCCACTATGACGTGCTGCCCGGCTGGGGCCGGATCCGCGTGCAATGGCTGCTGATCGACGGCGAACGGGCGCGCCATTTTACGTTCGAGCACAGCCTCTATTCCGGCCTGGAACTGGCGTCGCTACTGGAACGGGCGGGCTTCAGCGGCGTGCGCTTGTGCGGCAACCTGGAGGGCGCGCCCTACGATGCGGCCGCCACCCGCCTGGTGGCGCGCGCTGTCGCCGCCTAGAGCGCCTTGGTCAAGGACAGCGCAGGGGACCTCGAGGACATAACCCCGATTACTCCGCATCTCGGCATTTTGAGGGCCCAAGGGCCAGCGCCCGCGGATGCTGTCGGGCTTCCTCGAAGCTGCCACGCCCGGCGCCGCAACATTCTACAATAAGGAAATGGTGAAACGCTGTCTGCGCGCCCTGCCCCTCGCCGCCTGCTGCATCCTCGGCGCCGCCCTGCTCTGCGCGCAGGACTGGGAAAAGATGGAGAACCTGCCCGCCGTGGACATGAGCGGTCTCAGTCCCGCCCAGAAAGCCATCGCCCTCAAACTGCTGCGCCAGCACGAATGCAGTTGCGGCTGCGTCATGAAGCTGGCCGAGTGCCGCGTCAAGGATCCCAATTGCTACTACAGCAAAGGCATGGCCAAGGTCATCACCGACTCCTTGCGGGCCGGCAAGAATGAAAAGGAAGCCCTGGCCGACGCCGAAGCCTCCCACTTCGCGCATGCCCCGGTACATAAGGTCCTCGAAGATCCCATCCCCGTGCCTATCGCCGGAGCGCCTATGACCGGTCCCGCCGATGCGCCCATTACGCTGGTGGAATTCTCCGATTTTCAATGCCCCTACTGCATGCTGGCTACCCCGCAGTTGCAGGCCGTGCTGAAGGCGTACCCCAAAGAGGTGCGGCTTATCTTCAAGGAATTCCCGCTGGATATCCACTCGCAGGCCGCCTTTGCCGCCGCGGCCGCCGTCGCCGCCCAGAAGCAGGGTAAATTCTGGGCCATGCACGACGCGCTGTTCAGCCATCGCACCGATCTGCACCGGCCCGCCATCCTGGCCCTGGCTTCCAGCATCGGGCTCGACATGAAGCGCTTTGAAACCGATCTCGATTCCGACGAGGTCCGCAAGGTCGTCGCCCACGACGTGGAAGAGGGCTTCAACCTCGGCGTCATGAGCACGCCCACCCTGTTCATCGATGGGATGCACTTCAACGGCCCTATCCGCCTGGATGTCCTCAAGCCCATCCTGGAAGCCGAGTTGAAACACCCCGCGAGCGCGGCCAAGAGCGCCGCTGCCCCATCCGGTTCTACCCATTGATCAAAACCGTCATCTTCGACCTCGGCAAGGTCCTCATCCCCTTCGATTTCTCGCGCGGATACCGGGAACTGGAGAAGCTGTGCCCGCACCCGGCCGCCGACATTCCCCACCGGCTGGCCGCCACCGACCTGGTGCATCGCTACGAGACCGGCCTGATCGAGTCGCGCGATTTCGTCGCCGCCATCAGCCGCGTGCTCGATCTGCGCATCACCTACGAACGCTTCTGCGAAATCTGGAGCTGCGTCTTCCTGCCGCCTACCCTGGTGCCGGAAAGCCTGCTGGAGGGCATCGCCGCGCGCTATCGCATGCTGGTGCTTTCCAACACCAACGCCATCCACTTCGATATGGTGCGCCAGAACTATCCCCTGCTGCGCCACTTCGATGATTTCGTGCTGTCCTACGAAGTGAAAGCCATGAAGCCCGCGCCGGCCATTTACCGCGCGGCCATCGCCCGCGCGCATTGCCTGCCGGAAGAGTGCTTCTACACCGACGACATCGCGGCCTACGTGGATGGCGCCCGCCGCGAGGGTATCGACGCCGTGCAGTTCGTCTCCCGCGAGCAGTTGGAACGCGACCTGGCCGCCCGCGGCGTGAGCTGGTCGTGATCACCGACCTGGTGCAGATCAAGCTGCTGGGCGAGAAGAAACGCCCCGAAAACGAGCGCTTCCGCCGCCACCTGAAAACCCGCGATCACTCCGACCGCATCTTGCGCCGCATCGCCGAAAAGATCGAAGAGCAGATCGATTGCACGGTCTGCGCCAATTGCTGCCGCCTGGCCAGCGTGAAGATTTCCGGGCGCGATGTGGAGCGCCTGGCACGCTACTTGCGCATCGCCCCGGCCGCCTTCCTGTCGCAATATACCGCCGAGAGCGAGGCCGAAGGCACGGTCCTCTGCCAGACTGCCGCCGGCGCCTGCGTGTTCCTGGACGGGACCGCCTGCACCGTCTACGACGCGCGTCCGGACGTGTGCCAGCGCTTCCCGCACCTGGTGCGCGGCAACGGCTCCATCGCCAGCCGCATGTGGCAATTCGTGGATCGCGCCTGCTACTGTCCCATCGTCTACAATGCCTTGGAGGCATTCAAGGACGAGACCCGCTTCCGGCGATAGCGCCCGTCCGCCGGTGTTACAGTAACAATAATCGATGACCCGCTGCCTTTCCTGCGCTTCGGAAATTCCGGACTCCAGCCGCTACTGCCTGGCCTGCGGCAAGCCCGTCACGGACAACTCCGAGACCGCCGTCATGCCGATGCCGCACACCTCGGTTTCGCGCGCCGGCGAGTCGCGGGCGGCGGCCGTGCCGGCCCGCATATCTTCCGGCGATAGCCGCTTTGCCGCCGGCATGCTGCTGAATGCCCGCTACCAGATCATCGGCCTGTTGGGCAAAGGCGGCATGGGCGAAGTCTACCGCGCCAACGACCTGACGCTCGATCAACCCGTGGCCCTGAAATTCCTGCCCGAAAGCATGGCCTCCGATCCCGGCATGCTCGCCCGCTTTCACAACGAGGTGCGTATCGCCCGCCAGGTCTCGCACCCCAACGTCTGCCGCGTTTACGACTTGGGTGAGGTCGATGGCCAGCCTTACCTTTCCATGGAGTACATCGACGGCGAAGACCTCGGCTCGTTGCTCCGCCGGATCGGCCGCCTGCCGTCGGACAAGGCCCTGGAATTTGCCCGCCGCATCTGCGCCGGATTGGCCGCGGCGCACGACAAAGGCGTCCTGCATCGCGACTTCAAGCCCTCCAACATCATGATCGACAGCCAAGGCCAGGTCTTCATCACCGACTTCGGCCTGGCTGCCGTCACCGGCGAGTTGCGCGAGGCCCAGGCGCGCGAAGGCACCCCCGCCTACATGGCGCCCGAACAACTGGCCGGCGGCGAGGTGACCTCCCGCAGCGATATCTATTCCCTCGGACTGGTGCTCTACGAGATGTTCGCCGGCCGCCGCCCGTTCGAAGCCGGCACCCTCGCCGAGATGATCCGGCTGCAACAGTCCTCCGCCCCGGCCAGTCTCACCACGGTCGTCAAAGACGTGGACCCGGCCGTCGAGCGCGTAATCCAGCGCTGCCTGGCGCCCGACCCGCGCCGCCGCCCGCCCACCGCGCTCGCCGTGGCCGCCGCTTTGCCCGGCGGCGATCCGCTGGCCGCCGCCCTGGCCGCCGGGGAAACGCCGTCGCCGGACCTGGTGGCCGCCGCCGGCCAGGACTCCGCCATGCGCCCGGCCTTCGGATTGGCGTGCCTGGCCGCCACCCTCCTGTTCCTGCTCGGCGCCCTGCTCATCGATCCGCGCACCCAGATGGTCAACCGCCTGGATCTTCCCCATCCTCCGGACGTGCTGGTCGAAAAGGCCGGCGACCTGGCCCGATCTGTCGGCTACACCGCCAGGCCCGTGGGCACCGCGCACGGCTTCGATTACGATCGCGATTACATCCAGTACGTCACCTTGACCGACAAGTCGCACACCCGCTGGGAGCGGCGCCTGGGCAGCACCCGGCCGGCGCCTATGACGTTCTGGTATCGCCAGAGCCCCCGCCCGCTCGAGCCGGATGCCTTCGGCCTGGCCAATGTCTCCCAGGACGATCCCGCGCCGATCGTCTCCGGTATGGTGACGGTTGTTCTGGATCCGCAAGGCCGGCTGGTCCAGTTCGACGCCGTTCCGCCGCAGGTGGAAACCGCTGCCGCCGCATCGCCGGCTCCCGATTGGAAACGCCTGTTCGACGCCGCCGGCCTGGACCTTTCCCAATTTACGGCCTCTCCGCCCCAATGGACGCCCCTGGCCGCCTGCGATGTGCGCGCCGCCTGGACCGGATCGTTGGGCCAGCCGCCTAGCCCCGTGCGCGTGGAAGCCGCCGCCTGGCGCGGCCGCCCGGTCTACTTCCAGATCGTCGGTCCCTGGACCCGTCCCGGCCGCATGCAGACGTTCCCCTTCAGCGCCAGCATGAAGGCTTTGACCTACGTGGCTGCCGTCGCCGCCCTGCTGCTCCTGATCGTCACCGTCCTGCTGGCGCGGCGCAACACCCGGCGCGGCCGCGGCGACCGCCGCGGCGCTTCCCGCCTGGCCGGATTCACGACCTCCGTCTACTTGTTGATCTGGGCATTCGGCGGATCGCATGTTTCCGGATTTGGCGAACTGGTCCTGTTCTTCGACGCCCTGGCTTTCTCCCTGCTGCTGGCGGGTGTCGTGTGGATCCTCTACATGGCCGTCGAGCCCATCGCCCGGCGCCGCTGGCCGCATAGCCTGATCAGTTGGAACCGGCTGCTGGCGGGCGGCTTCCGCGATCCGCTGGTGGGCCACGACATCCTGGTGGGCGTCGCCGCCGGCATGGCTTCCGGCCTCATCGCCTCTCTACATCAGTTCGTCCTGCTGCGCCTCGGCTCCACGCCCAGCCCCAGCGTGGCGACCGATTCGCTGTTGGGCGTGGGCGGCGCCGTGGCGACCTTTCTCACCGCCATCCCCAACTGCGTGATCCAGGGACTGGCCTGGTTTGTGCTGTTGTTTATCCTGCGCGTCGTCTTGCGCCGCGACTGGCTGGCGGCCGGCGGATTCGTGCTGCTCTACATGGCCGTCAGCTTCCTGGCTTCCACTGCGGCTCCCCTGATGGGCGCTCTCTTCACCGCCGTCCAGACCGCCCTCCTGGTCTTCGTCATGCTCCGCTTCGGGCTCGTGTCCCTCATCGCCTCGGCATTTGTCTATGTGTTGATGATCATCTTCCCCCTGACCACGGATTTCTCCGCCTGGTACTCCGGCGCTTCTCTTCTGGCCGCCACCGGCGTCGCGGCCCTGGCGGCCTACGCTTTTCATACCGCGCTGGCCGGACGCCCGTTGTTCGGCGACGACGAGTTGTAGGCTTAACGGCCGCCGAACCGCGTCAGCCGCGGCGGTTGCGCATCCGGCTCCAAAAGCCACGCGGCGCGGTCCGGATAGTAGCGCAGCAGCCTCTGATCTTCCGCATCGCCCAGGTCCCGTGCCCACACGATCCGCGCGCCGTCGATGTCCGCCGCGTTGTAGACCCATTCGTCCTGGAAAATATGCCGGGGCCAATATCGCACGAAAACCAGTTGCTTGCCGGGGACCTGCGCCAGTTGCCGGCCGACCGCTACCCGCCGCTCCGGATTCCGCAGCTCCAGCAACCAGGGGTTGCCGCTCGCGCAGGCGAAGCCGAACTCCAGCCCAAACTGCGCCACGCACAGCAGGTAAATGACCCGCGCCGCCAGCGGGCTGATCCGGGTCAGCCGTTCGAGCCCCACTATGCTGACCAGCACAAACAGGCAGGTGACTCCCGCCACATAGTGATACTGGAAGGCCGGAAAGAAATTGACCCCCAGGGCGAACAGCGCCAGGCAGCCTGCCACCCGCGCGAAGCGCGCCTCGCGCAGCGCCAGCAGGAACAGCGGCAGCACCAGGTACAGCGGCGCCATAAAGAAGAAGCGGTAATACCGTACGCGGTACCACAGCCGCCCCGCATAGCTGCCGAACGTCTCCGGACGTTCGCCACGGAAGGAGAGCTGCATCCTGTAATCCAGCTCCTGCTCGCGAGTCAGCGTACGGTGCGGCGCCGGATTCGCCTGGAACGTCAGCGCCGCGGGCACGCCGTACTGGTATTGGCTCAGGGTGTAGGGCAGCGTGAGCCAGGCGCCGGTGACCTGCTTGTTCTGGATCAGCGTGAGGCCCACCGCCGGCACTACCACTAACGCCGCTGTGGCCAACGGCCGGACCAACTTCTTCCACCCCGGCAGGCAGAAGAGGAGGACACTCGCCAGCAGAAATATCGACTCATACGGACGAGTCAGTAAGTGGATCGCCAGCCCCGCACCGAGCAGGATCCCGTAGCGCCAGCCGCGCCCCAGCCGCGGCAGCGACCCGAATACCAGGCAGCCCGCCACCGCCGTCAGCGATCCGCCCCAATAACCGTTGGTCCATTGATTCAGCGGTCCGAATTCCATGGCCGCCAGCAGCCCGCCCGCCAGCGCCCACTGGGGCGCCACCCAGCCGCACAGCATCCAGTAGCACAGTCCCGCGAACGCGCCCGCCGCCGCCAGCACGCCGGCCCAGGGCGTGCCGAAGAGCGTCCAGCCTAGTTCCAGCAGCAGTCCCTGGCCGACGGGATAAATTGAGCTATAGGTCGGCTCCTGCAGTACGAAAAAAGTCTCGAAGAACTGGTGCAGCGGATGCGCCGGGTTCGCCAGCCGCAGGTGCCGCAGCGTATCGGCAACCAACAGATGGCCGAATTCGTCATAAATATCCGGCACCGGTACGGGATGCCGGGAAAGGAGCGCCAGCCGCAGAATCACCGGCAGCGCCGCCACCAGCAGCATCGACCAACCCGGCCGCTGCGCCAGCCTTTCGGCATACGGCTCGATCCAGCGGCGGCGCGCCAGCGCGAAAACCAGGAACAGCGCCGCCAGCGCCAACTCGATCAGGTCGGCGGCGCCCATGCCGAACGGATTATGGAATGCCAGACGATTACACCATAACAGATCAGGAGCGCATGACGCGGGCCGCCCATTACTTCGCCTGGCAGCGCCGCCTGGTGGTTCCCGAACTCGGCCCGCGGGTGATCGAGGTAGGCTGCGGCATCGGCAACTTCACGGGCGCGCTGCTCGACCGCGAACTCGTCGCCGCCCTGGATATCGAGCCCGCCTGCTGCCGCCGCCTGTGCGAACGGTATCCCGGCCGGCCCAACCTGCATGTGATCGCCGCCGCGCCCGGCAGCCCGGCCTTCGCGGATCTGGCCCGCTGGCGCGCGGACTCCTGCGTCTGCCTGAATGTGCTCGAGCACATCGAGGACGATCGCGCGGCCCTGCGGGCCATGGCGGACGTGCTCGCGCCCCGCGGCGCCGTGGTGCTGCTGGTCCCCGCCTTCCCTTCTCTCTACGGCCCCATCGATCATAACCTCGGCCACCACCGCCGCTACACCCGCCAACAGTTCGCCGCCCTGGCCCGCGCCTCCGGACTGCGCATCGTCAAACTGCACTACGTCAACCTCATCGGATTCTTCGGCTGGTGGATGAATGCCCGCGTCTTCCGCCGGGAAGCCCAATCCGCGCTCCAGATCGCGGTCTTCGACCGCTGGATCGTGCCCTGGCTGTCGCGCCTCGAAACCCTCGCCCCGCCTCCCTTCGGCCAGTCCCTGTTCGCCGTCCTGCGCAAGCCATGAAGGTCTCCATCATCATCCCGGTCTACAACGAGTTCCCCACCCTGGCGCAGGTGCTCGCCCGGGTCCGGCAGGCGCCCCTGCCCGCCGGCTGCGCCAAAGAGATCATCGTGATCGACGACGGTTCCACCGACGGCACCGCCCAGGCTCTCGCCGGTGTCCGCTATCACCGCATTCGTCACTCCGGCAAAGGCTCTGCCATCCGCACCGGAATCGGCCTGGCCACCGGCGGCATCGTCCTGATCCAGGATGGCGACCTCGAATACGATCCGAACGACTACGCCCGTATCCTGGAACCCATCGTCAACGGGCAGGCCGCCATCGTTTACGGTTCGCGCTTCCTGGGCCGGCGCCCCGCCATGGCGCGCCCGAACCGCATCGCCAACCGCATCCTGACCGCCGCCGCCAATCTGCTGTTTGCCGCCCGGATTACCGACGAAGCCACTGCTTATAAGGCCTTCCGCACCGACGTGCTGCGATCCATTCCGTTGGCGTGCCGGCGCTTCGAGTTCTGCCCCGAGGTGACCGCCAAAGCCCGCCGCCTGGGCTTCCGCATCCACGAGGTTCCCGTCCGCTACAACGCGCGCGGCATCGCCGAGGGCAAAAAGATCCGCGCGCGGGACGGCTGGCAGGCCCTGTGGACCCTGCTGAAATGGCGCCTGGCCCGCATCCCCGCCGGACCCCGCCCGCCATCCTAAAGTTATTGCCGCAGCGGCCGATGAGGGATTAGGCGGGTCCAGCGCGGACGCGCCGACGATTCCTTCCTCGAGCTAGCCATGCGTCCTTTGCTGATTGTTGGGTTGTTGGCCGCCGGCGGCCTCCTGCGAGCCGCCGATAATACTCCCGATCCGGCCGATCCGGCCGGCGAAGCCGCCCTCTTCGGCGACCTGCCGGTGGTGGAAGCGGCGTCTTTGCATGCCCAGACCCTGGAGCAGGCCCCTGCCAACGTCACCATCGTCACCGCCGGGGATATTCGCAAGTACGGCTACCGGACCCTTTCCGACGTGCTTTCCGCGGTCCGCGGCTTCACCATGATCCGCAATCATGTCTCGTCGTCTTCCGGCGTGCGCGGGCTGGCCGCGCCGGGCGACGTCAACACCTGTTTTCTGGTGATGATCAACGGCCACCCCATGAGCGAGATTATCGGCCAATCCAACAGCCTGTTCGACCAGGACTTCGGTCTGGACCTGGACCTGGTGGCGCGCATCGAGATCATCCGCGGGCCCAGTTCCGCCCTCTACGGCAGCAACGGCATCCTCGCCACCATCAACATCGTCACCCAGTCGCCGGTGGATGCGCCGCATTTTCAGGTGAGCGCGGAGACCGGCGGATTCCAGCCCGGCAAACTGGAGTTTCTGACCTCCCAGGATCTGGGCCGCGGCGCGAACCTGCTCATCGAAGGTTCCGGCTTTATGGGACCCGGCTGGAACCTGTTCCTGCCCGCCTTCGACACGCCGGCGCAGAATAACGGCATCGCCAATCACGTGGAGGCCCAGAACGGATACCACAGTTTCGTCAACCTGCAATGGGGCGCCTGGAACTTCACCGCCTACTGCAACGACTGGCTGGAACGCGGCCCGATCCTCACCGAGGGCACCTGGTACAACGACCAGGGACAGTTTCATCGCATCTCCCGCAACTTCGCCGGCGCGACTTACACGCACGATTTTGCCGGTGGCGGCGAACTGCGCTGGCAGATCGATTACGACCAGTTTCGCTACCAGGATCGCTACGATTATGTGACGGACTTCGGCGCCCTGGACAATCGCGACAGCGCGTTCGGCGACTGGATCGACTCCCAGTTGACCTATAGCCAAAACGTATCCCGGGTGGGCCTGCTGACGGCCGGGCTGAGCGGCAAATTCGAGATCCGCAGCCTGGTCGAGAATGCGGACTATTCTCCGGACCGGGCGCTGAACCTCAGCATCAGCCACCCGGACCGGTCCATCGCCCCGTTCTTGCAGCAGGAATGGGATATCGCCCGCGACTGGAAGGCCTACCTGGGCGTGCGCTGGGATGAATCCGCCAATTATGGCAGTTTCGTTTCGCCGCGGCTGGCGCTGGTCTATCAGCCCGGCAGCCGGACCTCCTACAAGGTCGTCTACGGCCGGCCGTTTCGGGCGCCCAGCGTGTACGAGATGTTTTACCAGGACGGCATCACCCAGGTCGCCAACCCGAAACTGCGCCCGGAGAGCGCCCAGGGCGTGGAAGTCTCGGTCGAGCGCAAAGTCGGCCGTTCGGCCTATGTGCTGGCGAACGCCTTCGACTACGACATGCACGCTGTCATCCAAACGGTCTGGCTGACGAGTTCGGTCAGCCAGTATCAGAATGCCGGCGCGCGCAACTCCCGCGGCATCGAATTCGAATTAGGCGGCCACCTGCGGCCGTGGCTCGAGACCACCGCCAGCCTGACCCTGGACCACGCGGTCGAAACCGATGCCCACGCGGCGCTTCCGAATAGCCCCGGCCGCACGGCCAAGCTGCGCGCCGCCATCCCGGTCTATCGCGACCGGGTGTATTTCAGTTCGGACTTCCAATGCCTCAACGCCCGCGCCACCGTGGACCAGACCTTCACCCGCCCGGTGGCACTTTGGAATGCCACACTTTCGAGCAATCGGCTGCTGCGCGGTTTCGATTTCGTGGCCGGCGTGCGCAACGCGCTCAACTGGAGTTATGGCGATCCCATCACCTGGCCCCTGGACTCCTCCATAGACCAGATTCCGGCCAACGGCCGGTCGGCATTCGTCAAGCTGATCTGGAGGCATGGCGAGTAGGTTTCCATGCTTTCCCGCCGCACCATCCTAACCGGCTTGCCTCTGTTCGCGTGGAGGGCGTGGCCGGCTGTGGCCGCCTTCGCGGCGGCGGGTTCCCGGCGCGTCCTGGTGGTGTTCTCGTCGGCGGTCGAACCCTGCGCCGCGGCGGCGGAGGGCCTGCGCGCGCGGCTCCTCTCCGACGCGATCTTGCTCGACTGGGTGGATCTTTCCCGGGCCGCCTTTGCGGCGGACGTCGCGCAGGAACTCGCCCGCCGGCCGGTCCTGATCGTGGCGGTCGGTTCGGATGCCTTGCGCTATCTCGCCGGCAGGACAGCCGCCGCGAGTACCATCTCCACCATGACGCTGGCCGCCGACCGCGCGCCCGAATCCTCGCCGGCGCCCGTGCACGCTGCCATCTACCTGGATATCCCGGTCCGCCTTCTGGTCGCGGAGCTGCACAATCTCTTTCCCGGCAAGCCGCGCATCGCCGTCATTCGCAACCCCAACCGGCCCGGCCCTTCCGCCGCCCTCCCGCATTGCATCGGCACAGACGCGAGCGCCGTAGAAATTGCCGAATGCGATGCGCCCGACAAGCTGCTCCCCGTCTTCCTGGGATTGCGCAAGAAGGTGGACTTTGTCATCTGCCTGCCCGACGCGGCCCTTTACAACGGCGCCACCGCCCGCCCGCTGATCATGGCGTCTCTCGAAAACCGGTTGCCCATTGTCGGCTTCTCGCCGGCCTTCCTGCGCGCCGGGGCGGCCGTCGCCGTATATCCGGATTACCGCGCCATCGGCTACCAGACGGCCGACCTCGTCCGCCGCTGCCTGGAACCGGGAGGCTGCGCCGGCACTGAAAATCCGCGGAAGATCCAGGTGGCCGTGAATGCCAAGATCCTGCGCATGCTGGGGATGGAATTCTCGGCGGCGGACCATCCCGAAGTGGAGGTTCTGCGATGAACCCGTTCGTCGGCTTCCGGCAATGGTTTTCGCGCAGTCTGCTCACCCAGGGTCTGGCCGCCACCATTGTCCTGCATTCCATCTCGGCCTGCGTTCTGCTGAGCCTGTTCCTGCTGGCGCAGCGCCAGGCTTTGCAGCAGCAGTTGGCGCTGCGCGGCGAATCCATGGCCCAGTTTCTGGCGCAGGAAATCCAGTTCCCGCTGCTGGTGGGGGATCGCGCCGAAATGCAACGGCTCCTGACCGCCATGTCCGCCTCCGCCGATGTGCTCTTCCTCGAAGTCGCCGGCGCCGACGGCCGCCGTATTTGCGCGGCCGGCCGCACGGACCTGATCGCCGCCGGCAGCGCCGCCAAGCAGCCCGGGCGCCGCCCGGACTTCATAGAAATCCGCATGCCGGTGCAGGCGCCCAATCGCGACCGGCTCCTCGACTGGGAGGATAACGGCGGCAGCCGCGGCCGTTTGGGCACCTTGCGGATGGGCATTTCCATGGACCGGGAGCGCTGGCGGCTGCGCCGCATCCTGGCCGGCGGTGTGGGCGTGATCCTGCTGGGCCTGGCGATCATGTGCGGCGCGCAGTATTGGGGCCTGCGCCGGCTGCTGCAGCCTCTGGCGGCGCTGGTCGGCTTCGCGCACCGTGTGGGCGCCGGCGACCTGCGGCAGCGCGCCCCGGTCGCGCGCGCCGACGAGGTCGGGCTGCTGGCCCAGGCTTTCAACCACATGGTGGAACAACTGGGCGAAACCACCGTTTCCCGTGACTATGTCGATAACGTGCTGCGCTCCATGGGCGAGTCCTTGATTGTCGTCGGGCGTAGCGGCCGCGTCGAGCGCGTGAATCCCCGAACGGTGGAACTCCTGGGATGCGCGGAGGGCGGCCTGCTGGGCCGCCCCGCGCTCAGCCTTTTGGCCGAGAGCGAGGCGCCGCCCTGCGGGACCACCCGCGAACGGACCTATCGCACCTGCGGCGGCCAGGCCATCCCGGTGCTACTCTCCTCCGCGGAGCTGCGCGACAGCCGGGGCGCCTCCGCCGGTTTCGTCTGGCTGGCGCAGGATGTGCGCGAGTTGAAACGCACCCAGGCCGAACTGGTAGCCGCGCGCGACGCCGCGCAGGAGGCCAACCGGTCCAAGAGCGTGTTCCTGGCGAACATGAGCCACGAGCTGCGTACCCCGCTGAACGCCATCATCGGCTACAGCCAGATGCTGCGCGAGGACTACATCGGCCCGCAGCAGCAGTCCGTAGCCGGCGACCTCGAAAAGATCGAGCGTTCCGGCCAGCTTCTGCTGAGCATCATCAACGACATTCTGGATATCTCGAAGATCGAAGCCGGGCGCGAAACCGTGCGCGCCCAGACCGTGGAAGTCGCCCCGGTGCTCGCGGATGTGTGCAACGCCGTCGCGCCTTTGGCCCGGCAGCAGGGCAACCGCCTCGAGATCGACTGCCCGGAGGATGCCGGCCAGGCCTACGTGGACCTGCCCAAGTTCCGCCAGAGCATCCTCAACCTGGTCAACAACGCCTGCAAGTTCACCGAAAACGGCCGCGTGTCGGTGGCCGTGAACCGCCTGCGGGATGCGCGCGGCGACTGGACCGAGGTGCACGTCACCGACACCGGCATCGGCATCGCCCCCGAACATCTGGCCCGGCTCTTTCAACCCTTCTCGCAGGTAGATGGCTCCTCCACCCGGAAATACACGGGCACCGGCCTGGGGCTGGCCATCAGCCGGAAATTCTGCCGGATGATGGGCGGCGACATCACCGTGACCACCGCTCCGGGCGCCGGTTCGCGATTTTCCATCCGCGTTCCCGCCGCCCCGCCCATGAGCCCGGCATCGCGGAGGGAGGCCTGATGCGCATTCCGCTCGTCATTCTGCAGCTTCTGGTGTTATTGGCGCCTGCCGCCGCTGTGCGCGCCGCCGCGCCCGAACCGCCGTTGACGCAGATCCACCAGATCCGCCGGCTCACCGCTGCCCAGGCCGGGCGCGGTTATCCGGTCCATGTCCGGGCCGTGGTGACCTATTACGCGCCGCCTTATACCGACCCCCGGATCGACGTGGGTTTCGTGGCGCCGGTCCTGTTCATCCAGGATGACACCGCCGGCATTTTTGTGAACCTGCCGGCCGATGCGCCGCCGTTGCGGGCCGGCCAGGTGGTTGACATGGAAGGCGTAACCGAAGCGCTGGACTTCGCACCCCAGATCGGCCATCCGCGCTACCGGGTGGTGGGCCGGGGACCGCTGCCGGTGGCGCGCCGCGCCTCGCTCGAATCCATGCTCTCGACGGTCGAGGACGGGCAATGGGTCGAAACCGATGGCATCGTGCGGCGGGTGGCGCCGGATGCCCATATATTGGAGCTGGAAGTGGCCGTGGCTGGCGGACGGCTGCGCACCCGGATGCCCCGGCCGAAAGGCGATCCCGGCCGCCTGGTGGATGCCGAAGTGCGTGTGCGCGGCGTCTGCGGGGCCCTGTTCAACCGGGACAATCAACTGATCGGCGCGCTGCTTTACGTGCCGGGCCTGGACCAGGTGGCCGTCCGGCGGGCCGCGCCGCCGGATCCCTTTGCCGCGGCGCCGCAGCCCATCAGCGAGCTGCAGCGTTTCGCGCCGGGGCGCGAATTGGGCCATCGCGTCCGTGTGCAGGGTTTCGTTACTCTGCAGCCCCAAAAGCAGGTCGTGTACATCTACGATGGCCGCAACGGCGTACGCGTGGAGTTGAGCGCGCCGGTCTCCCTGCAGCCGGGCACCCTTCTGGACGTGCTGGGATACCCGAACACTCTGGGGATGGTGCCGGTGCTCGAAGATGCGGTCTGCCGCCGCCGGGGAGGGACGGCGCCGGTAGTGCCCCTGCCGGTCACCGCGCGGCAGATCCTCGAGGCGGAATACGACTCGGTTCCCGTGGCGATCGAGGGACAGGTTCTCGAAAGGTCGCTGACCTCCGGTATGCCGGCGCTGGCGCTGCAAAGCGGCGCCATGGTGTTTGAAGCCGAACTGCCGCGATCGAAGATGGATCTGCTCCCCCCTGCCGGCGCGTATGTGCGGGTGACGGGGATCTGTGCCGCGGCGCGGGACGAGAACGGCGGCATGCGGGCCTTCCGCATCCTGAGTGGGCCCGGCGGCGTCCACGTCCTCCGCTACCCGTCCTGGTGGACCGCGGACCGGGCGCGGGGAGCGCTGGCGCTCGTGTCCTTCATGGTGCTGCTGGCCGGCGCGTGGGTGATCTCCCTGCGCCGCCGCGTACGGGAGCACGTCGCCTTGATCCGGCAGCGCCTGGAACGCGAAGCGGCCCTGGAGCAGCGCTTTCATCACCTGCTCGACAACGCCCACGACATGATCTTCACCGCGGACGCGGACGGCCGGTTGGTCTCCATCAATCGGGCCGGCGAACAGATCTCGGGATACGTCCAGGATCAGTCGGCCGGCACCCCGTTGGCCGCCTTGTTCGAGGCCGGGCAGCCCGCTATCGCGGAAGCTATGGACCGGGTCGCGCACGACGGTTCGTATTGGACGCCGGACTGGGCCGTAACCGACAGGCGTGGGCGGCTCACTCCCGTCGAAGTCAGCCTGCAAGCCATCCGCGAGGGCGGCCGGCTGGCGGGCATCCTGGGCATTGCCCGGGATCTTTCGGACCGCCGCCAGGCCGAGCAGGCCCTGCTGCGCGCCCGCCAGTTGGCCGGCGCCCGCGATACCGCCGAACAGGCCAGCCGCGCCAAGAGCGCCTTCCTGGCCAACATGAGCCACGAGCTCCGCGCCCCGCTGAACGCCATCATCGGCTATAGCCAGTTGCTCCAGGAGGACTGGGCCGCCCCCGATCAGGCCCCCCTGCGCGCCGATCTAAGGAAGATCGAGCGCGCCGGCCAGATCCTGCTCACCCAGATCAACGACGTCCTGGATCTGTCGAAGATCGAGTCCGGCCGCGAAACCGTCCAGCCGCAGGATGTGGATCTCGCCGCGGTTCTGGAGGACGTGCGCAACGCGGTCACGCCCCTGGCCCGCGCGCACGGCAACCGCGTCGAGATCGATTGCCCGGCCCACGCCCGCGCCGTCTATGCGGATCCGGCCAAGTTCCGCCAGAGCCTCCTGAACCTGGTCAACAATGCCTGCAAGTTCACGGAAAACGGGCGCGTCTCCATCGCCGTCAACCGCCGGCGGGACGCGCACGGCGAGTGGACCGAAGTGCATGTTTCCGATACCGGACTGGGCATCGCGCCGGAAGATCTGGATAAACTCTTCCAGCCCTTTTCGCAGGTGGATAATGCGCGCCGCCGGAAGCATGAGGGCACCGGCCTGGGCCTGGCGATCAGCCGGAAGTTCTGCCGCATGATGGGCGGCGACATCACCGTATCGAGTCAGCCGGGCCGTGGCTCACGCTTCTCCATCCGTCTGCCGGCAGCCCGGCGTGAGACGGTCAGCCAGGAAACGGAGGTATCCCGTGTGCAAGATTCTGTTGGTCGAAGATAACGAGTTAAACCGAGACATGCTCAGCCGGCGGCTGCGCCATCGCGGCTACGAGGTGGTCCTGGCGAGCGATGGCCGCCAGAGCCTGGACGCCGCGCGCCGCGAGCAGCCCGACCTCGTGCTCATGGATCTCAGCCTGCCGGAGATCGACGGCTGGCAGGCCACTCGCATCTTGAAAGGGGATGCCGCCACCGCCGCAATCCCGGTGGTGGCCCTGACGGCCCATGCCATGGTCGGGGATCTCGAGAAAGCCCTCGCCGCCGGCTGCGACGATTACGCCACTAAGCCCGTGAATCTGCCGCTGCTGCTGGAGATCATCGAACGGCTTTGCCATCCCCGCGGCCGGCCCGCCCCGTCTTATCCTGAAGTCTGACGATGCGTTCCGGCAAGCCCAGCCGCACGGCCCAGTTCGTAGCGTACAACCGGGCCCTGGGCACCCTGGCGCCCCGGGTGCCGGGCTTCGCGGACCCCTGGGCCGTCGAGTTTCTCCCGGCGGGTTGGCGCCGCAGAGTCGAGCGCGCCCGGCGCGCGCTGGCCGGCTACCCGCAAAAATCGCCGTACCCCTTCTGGACACGCGGTATGGCCATCTTCAACCAGTACCGGACGGTGGTCTTCGATCGCGCCATCGCGGCCGCCCTGCCCGTGCCGCAACTCGTCATTCTGGGCGCCGGTTTCGATACCCGCGCCTGGCGGCTGGATGGCCTGGAGGCGACCACCGTCTTCGAAGTGGACCACCCTGCCACCCAATCCCTCAAACGTGCCCGGGCCGGAACGCTCCCTCCCAAAGCCCGCCAGATCCGCTTCGCGCCGATCGACTTCCGCGATGGCGACCTGCCGGCGGTCCTCGCCGAGGCCGGCTACGACGCGCGCCAACTGGCCTTCTGGTTGTGGGAGGGCGTCGCCATGTACTTGCCGCCCGCCCAGGTCGCCGCCAATCTGGCCTCCTTCGCCGCGCTTTCCGCCCCCGGTAGCCGCCTGGCCCTCACTTACCTGAGCAAGGATCGCGGACGCATGCCCGGCAGCCTGTTCCTGGCCTTGATCGGCGAGCCGGTCCGATCCGCCTATTCCCCAGCGGAGCTGGCGCAAACCGCGGCGGCGGCCGGGTGGACCGTCACCGCCGATTCCGGGATCGCGGACTGGATGCGGGATCTGCCCTCCGCCCAGCGTCTCACCCGCCGGCAGGTGGGGTTGCAGTGGCTCGAGCGCATCGCCGTAGGCGAAAAGTCTTCCTGAACGCGCGCCCGCCACCCTCCCCCGCCGTGCTACCGTGTGAGCGGGAATGCCGCTATCCATCCCCAGGGACCTGCTGCCAGGCCGATTGATCACCGGTTCGAGTGGCGAAGCAAACATTGAACCTATTGGCTTCGTTCGGTAAAAAAATGCTGCCACGGGTTCCCTCCCGTCCAGCCCCGGCACGGCGGCGGGAGCACGCCTGTATAATGGACTTTTTTAAAAAGGAGGCCAAGCATGCCGGCACCACGCGGGATCTCCCGCCGCGGGCTCTTTAAAACCTCGGCTGCACTCATCGGCGGTACGGCCCTCCGCGCACGGGCCAAAGCCGCGCCGGAGCCCACGCCGTTTCAAAACGTCAATACCAATTCGAGCCCTTCCACATTGAGAATCACGGACCTGCGCATTGCCACCGTGCGCAAGCCCGGCCCCAGCCCCTGCACCATCATCCGTCTGGATACCAATCAGGGCGTCTACGGACTCGGCGAAGTCCGCGACGGCGCCAGCGCCACCTACGCGCTGTTCTTGAAGAGCCGCGTCGTCGGCGAAAACCCCCTGCGCATCACTTATATCTTCGAGAAGATCAAGCAGTTTGGCGGGCATTCGCGCCAGGCCGGCGGCGTCGTCGCCGTCGAAGAGGCCCTCTGGGATATCGCCGGCAAGGTCTACGGTGTCCCCATCTACCAGATGCTGGGCGGCAGGTTCCGCGACAAAATCCGTATCTACGCGGACACCGAAGAGAGCCAGGATGTCGCCACCTATGCGAGCCGCCTGAAAGCCCGCAAGGAAGAGATGGGCCTCACCTGGCTCAAAATGGACCTGGGCGTCAACATGGTCGCGCATATCCCCGGCACCGTCACCGGACCCGCCGGGCTCAGCCGCTGGGAGAGCACCATGCTGCCCCACCCGTTTATCGCCAACGAAGTCACCGATAAAGGCATCGAAAAGCTCTGCGAATACGTGGCGGCGGCACGTGAGGCCGTGGGCATGGAGATTCCCCTCTCCATGGATCACCTCGGTCACCTGGGGGTCCAATCCATCATCCGGTTGGGCAAGGCGTACGAAAAGTACAACCTATCCTGGCTGGAGGACGTGGTTCCGTGGCAGTACACCGACTTACTGGAACGGATCACCCTGGAAAGCCCCACGCCGATCCTTACCGGCGAAGATATTTACCTGAAGGAAGCCTTCATCCATCTCTGCGAAAAGCACGCGGTCAGCAAGATCCATCCGGATATCTCCACCTCCGGCGGTATTCTGGAAACGCACAAGATCGGCGATGCCGCCATGGAATATGCCGTTCCCATGGCTTTGCACTATGCCGGCCTGCCGATCGGCGCCCTGGCCAGCGTGCACTGCGCCGCGGCGACCGAGAATTTCCTGGCGTGCGAGAATCATTCGCTGGATGTTCCCTGGTGGCAGGACCTGGTGGAAGGCATCGACAAGCCCATCATCAACAAGGGCTTCATAACGGTCCCGGACAAGCCGGGCCTGGGCATCACGCTCAACGAGGATGTGGTGCGGCAGCACCTGGCGCCGGGCAGCGGATTCTTCGAGCCCACGCCTCAATGGGACAAAGAACGCTCCTGGGACCGGCTCTGGAGCATGGCGCCGCACCGGGCCGCCAACCCGACAGCAACTTAATTGTCGTGCGAAACTACCTGGCCATCCTGGTGCTGTCGGCGGCTGCGGCGCTGCCGGCCGCCGACACGCGCCAGGTCTTCGAGCGCGGCCAGCGGGAGATCGAAGCCGGCGATCTGGCCGCCGCTGAAAAAGACTTTCGCGCGGTACTCGCATCGGATCCCGAAAACGTCGGCGCGCACGGCAACCTGGCCGTCGTCTTCATGCGCCGCAAACAATGGAAGCAGGCGCTCGACGAACTCCAGGTCGCCGAGCGCTTCGCGCCCGGAATGCCCGGCATCCGGCTGAACATCGGACTGGTCTACTATCGCCAGGCCGACTATCAGCGCGCCATCGCGCCTTTCGAATCCGTGGTGCACGATCAGCCGGATTCGCACCAGGCGCGCTACCTGCTGGGCCTTTGCTACTTCTTCAAGGAGCGCTACGCGGACGCCGCCCAAACTCTCGAGCCGTTGTGGCCGCAGGAGTCGGCCAACCTGAATTACCTGTACGTGATGTCTATCGCCGCCAACAAAACCGGCTTGAAGGATCTGGATCGGAAAGCCACCGCGCGCCTGATCGAGGTGGGCCAGGATTCGGCCGAGATGCACCTGCTGATCGGCAAGGCCCACGCCGGCGCGGGAATGTACGACCAGGCCCTGCAGGAGTTCCAGACCGCGGCGCGCCTGGATCCCAAGCTTCCGCTGGTACATTATTTCCTGGGCACCGAATATCGCCGCCAGAATGATCTCGATCACGCCCGGCAGGAATTCCTGAAAGACATCGCCATCTCGCCGGATGTGGCCTACGATTACGACGAGTTGGGCGCGGTCTATTACGCGCTCGATCAATTAGCCGACGCCGAACGGAATTACAAACAGGCCCTGCGCCTGGATCCCTCGCTGGGCACCTCCGACTACGGACTGGCCAAGATCTATAAGGAGCAGCACAAGTACGCGCAGGCGCTGGAGGCGCTGCGGGCGGCGGGCGCCATCGATCCGCAAAGTTCCAGCGTCTGCTATCTGCGCGGCCAGGTGCTGTTCGCCATGGGCCGCCGCGCGGAGGCCAAGACCGCGTTCGACGAATCCGCGCGCCTCAAGCAGGCCGTACGGGACGAACTGGAGCGCAAGATCAGCGGCCAGCACCCGGCCGATCCGCAGTTAGTGCGCGACGGCCCCTGAGGCTACGCCCTCCGCCCGGCGGCCACCGCGGCATTCCACGCCTTCTCGAGCCGGTCCCGCGCCGCCGCGCTGATCGGCCCGGGCATCTCGCTGGCCCGATACTCATGGCACAGCGCCACGGTCTTGCGCAGGCTCTCGGCGAACTCGACGCACGGCGGGCAGCCGGCCAGGTGCGCTTCCATATCACGGCAGGCATCCGGCGGCAGTTGCAGATCGAGATACTCGGAGAGCATGGCAAAAATCTGCCGGCACTCTTCACTTTCGTGAGGCATGCGGGGACTCCTCCATCGACTTCAAATACGCATCCAGTTCCTGGCGGATCGCCAGGCGGCCGCGGTGCAGGCGCGTCTTGATTACGTCCGTGCTCAGGTCCAGCACCTCGGCCGTCTCTTCCGTACTCAGTTCCTCTACATCGCGCAGCAGGACCACCGGGCGGTAGGTCTCCGGCAGACGCGCGATGGCCTGGTCCAGCACATGGCGCAGCTCGGCCTGCAGCAGTTGATCGTCCGGCAGCTTGGACCAGTCCGCGATCTGAAGTTTCATCTCGCCGCCGTCGCGCTCCAGCGCCGGCACGAATTCATCGAGCGACAGTTCGCGGGCGGGCGCGAACTGGCTCTTCCTCCGCTTCATCAGGCAGAAGTTCTTGGCGATCCGGAATACCCAGGACCGCACCCGCTCCGGCTCCCGAAGCTGGCTGAAATTCTCGAAGACCCGCAGCAGCGTGTCCTGCGAAACCTCCTCGGCGTCTTCGCGATGGCCGCACATCAGCCAACTGTATTGGAATACCTTGTTCCGGAAGTGCTCGACAAAGCGTTCGAAGGCCGCGGGTTTACCGGCCATCAGATCGCGCGCCAGTTGGACTTCGTTTTCCTTCTCCAAATACGCTCCCGCTATCCGATTGTAGCGGGAACGCGCGTGTCGAGTGTAATCTCGATGGCGGGCGGGTGCACCAGCGTGTTGTGGATCAGGCAGGCCTTAACCGCGCGGAGAACGCCGGCTTCGTGCTCCGGGTCCAGGCTCGGCACCGTGACCGAGATCTGAAATGAGCTCAGACGCGCCGGAGCTTTGGCCTTCTCGGCCGTGACGCGCACCTCCAGATCCTCCGATGCCAGGCCGCGGGTGCGCAGATACTCAGCGGCATAGAAACCCGCGCAAGTTCCCAGGGATGCCAGCAGAAACTCCGGCGGGGTCATCCCCGCATCGGTGCCGTGATTGTCCGCCGGCTGATCGCAAATGATGCGATGCCCGCGGGCCGCGGCTTCGAACTTCACGCCGCCCAGGTGATGTACTGTAACTTCCATGTTGTTCTTGTCCAATCCTGCAGATGCAGTTTGTCCCGCCGGGTAACACCCCAAGCCATATTATATATTCGGTCCTGATTGGCTGATTTAGACCATCCGGAAGTCTGCCACCTTCTGCGGCTTTCTGCATCTAATCAGGCGAGGAACGGATCAGATGCACCCCGGTTTTGCTAGCCATCATTTCGCACCCTGGCGCGGATTCGGCGCCGTGCTTTGGATTTTGGCCACTGCGGCGGCCGGCGCTTTGGTCGTCTGGCATTACCTGAGTACCTGGATTTCGCTGCCGCTGATGTAAGACACGCCGTGTCACCGGCGCCCCTGGATCGCATCCTGGAGCGTAGAGGCGATCATGGCGGCAAATCACTTTCACAACATACTGATTCCGGTCGATTTCAGCGACTTGTCCGCGCTGGCCCTGCGCTATGCCGCGGCTCTGGCGCAGTGCTCCGGGGCGCGGATGGCTCTGGTCTACGCCCACACATTCTCGCCGCCTCCGTATTTCACCGGCCATAATCTGAACGAACTGGAACGCCAGTTCCGCGCCTCTTTTACCGAGGCGGAACAAGCCCTCCGCCAGTTCGCCGTGTCCACGCTCGGCGCCGCCGCGGGTGTGGAAGCGCAGGTATTGGAAGGCACGCCGGCGGACACCATCCTCAAATACGCGGCGGACCGCCAGATCGACCTCATCGCCATGGGCACGCACGGCCGCAGCGGCGTCAATCGCTGGATGCTGGGCTCGGTCGCGGAGCGCGTGCTGCGCGCCAGCGAGATTCCGGTGTTGACCGTGCGCCCGGCGCCGTCCGCCGCCGGACCGGCCGCCATCCGCCGCATCCTGTGCCCGGTGAACAACACCGCGCCCGCGCGCCGGGCGCTGACCACCGCCATGGACCTGGCATCCTGCATCGGCGCGCGGCTCACCGTGGTGCATGTGAAAGAAGATGCGGCGACGGATTCCATCCAGGATCTCTGCGCCTGGGTAGCCGGAAACCGGCGCGGAACCTGCGAGGTGCGCGAAGTGGTCCGCCAGGGCGATGCGGCCGCCGAGATCATCGCCGCCACAGCGGAGGAGGATTGCGGACTGGCGGTGATCGGCGCGCAGCACCGGGCCTTCTTCGACTCCACCGTGTTGGGGACGACGACGGTTCGCGTGGTGCGGCATGCGCGCTGTCCGGTGTTGACCGTCACCGGCCCGGGATCCCCCAAAGAAGCCTGAGAAGCGCGGCCTACGACCGCCTCTTCTATGAGGAGCGGCCGCCGACCGTTTGTCACCCCCTGGGCGGTTTCGCATCCTGGAAAAACAGAGCTATCGTAATTCAGATCCGATGCTAAAGAATCTATCGTTTCTCTTGATCTTGGCCGTGCCGGTCCGGGCCCAGGAGCCGCTTTCGCTGAACCAGGCCGTGCAACTGGCCGTGACCCACAACCAGACCATCGCCGCCGCGGCGGCGGGTGCGAAGGCGGCGCAGGCCGGCATCCACGAAGCCCGCAGCGGATGGCTGCCGAAGCTGAACTACTCCGAATCGTGGACCCGCAGCGACAATCCCGTATTCGTGTTCAGCTCGCTGCTGACCCAGCACCAGTTCACCATGGACAACTTCCAACTGGGACCTCTGAACCGTCCGGACGCGTTGAACAATTTTCAGTCGCAGCTTAGCGTGGACCAGGTGATCTACGACGGCGGCCGGACTTCCCAGGCTGTGCGTTCCGCCGAACTGATGCACCAGTCCTCGGACGAGCTCGGCCGCCAGGCGCACATGAGCGTGCTGGCCGGGGTGGCGCGCGCGTACTACGGAGCGCTGCTGGCCGAAGCCAGCCTGAAGGCTGCCGCGGAATCCCTGCGCTCGGCGGACGCCGATCTGAAACTCGCCGAGTCGGTGCATGCCGCCGGGATGTCCACCGAAGTGGACGTGCTTTCGATTCGCGTCCATCGCGCACAAGTGGAAGAGCAGCGCATACGCCGCGCGGCCGACCTGGATGTGGCTCGCGCCGCGTTGAACGATGCGCTGGGCCTGCCCCTCGACACGCCGCATCGATTGACCACCGGCCTGGAAGTGGTTCCCCAGGCGAAGCAGCCGCTGGCGGATTACGAAAGCGCCGCCATCGCCGACCGCCCGGAAACGCGCGCATTGAAACTCGCCGCCAACCTGGCGCAGGCGCAGATCCGCACGGCCCACGGCGCGCTGCTGCCGCAGGTGGGCGTGCACGCCGCCTTCGAAGCCGATCGCCAGCGCTTTGTCGATCGGGGCGGCGCCAACTGGCTGGCCGCCGTCTCCCTGCAATGGAACCTGTTCAACGGATTCGGCGACAAGGCCCGCATCGCAGCGGCCGCCGAAGGCCTGCACCGCGCCGAGGCCGAACAGGAACGCGCGCGCTCGGGGATCCAACTGGAAGTGCGGCGCGCCTACGCGGACTTGAGCGCGGCCGCGCAGCGGATTCACGTGGCCGAGTCGGCCATCGCCGAGGCTGAGGAGAGCCGCCGCATCACGCAGAATCGCTACCAGGCCGGTCTGGCGACCGTGACCGATCTGCTGCGCACCGAAACCGCGGTGCTGGAGAGCCAGACCCGCTACCTGGCCGCGGTGCACGATCAGCGGGTGGCGGCGGTGGCGCTGGACCTGGCGGCGGGAACCTTGACGGAAGGATCGGAGGTATTACGTGGCAATTAAGGTGGCGGGTGGCGGGTGGCTGCTGGCGGCCGGTTTGCTGGTCCTGGCCGGCTGCGGCAGTGAGCCGCGCAGGAGTGAAGCGCCGGCATCGGCGCCCGTAACGGTACAGACGGTGGCGGCCGCGGCCGAGCAGTGGCCGGCCGGATACGAGGCCGTGGGCACCGTGCGCGCGCGTACCGCGGCAGCCCTATCGAGCAAAGTGATGACGTATGTGCGCGAGGTGCGCGTGCAGGCCGGCGACCGCGTGCGTGAGGGGGATCTGCTGGTGACGCTGGACGCCCGCGATCTGGATGCCAACTACCAGCGCGCCGAAGCCGGACGCGACGAGGCCCGCAGCGCGCAGGCCGAAGCCGACCAGGGATTGGCCGCCGCCAAGGCGCAACTGGACCTGGCCAAGGTCACCTTCAGCCGCATGCAGGAGCTGTACGACAAGAAATCCATCTCCAACCAGGAATACGATGAAGCCACCGCCCGGCGGAAGTCCGCGGAAGCGGCGTACGAGATGGCCGCGGCCAAGGGCGCGCAGGTGCGTGCCAGAATCGCGCAGGCCGAACAAGAAGTGCGGGCGGCGGGGGTCATGCGCGGCTACGCCGAGATACGCGCGCCGTTCGCGGGCGTGGTGACCGCCAAGACGGCCGAGCCTGGCAGTATGGCCACTCCCGGCATGCCGCTGCTGACACTGGAGCGCGACGGCGCTTACCGGCTGGAAGCCGCCGTGGAGGAATCGCGGGTCAAGTCCATTCACACCGGACAGCCCGTTTCGGTGAACCTGGAAGCGCTCGACCGTACTCTCGACGCGCGCGTGACGGAAATCGTGCCGGCGGTGGACGCGGCGTCGCGCGCCTACACGGTGAAGATCGACCTGCCGGCCGTCGCGCAGTTGCGGTCCGGCATGTTCGGACGAGCCGTCTTCGCCGCCGGCACGCGCGACGTGGTGGCCGTGCCGTCCGCCGCCGTGGCTGTGCGCGGGCAACTCCAATCCGTCATGGTGGTGGATGGCGGCATGGCTCACACCCGGCTCATCACCGTCGGGCAGAAGTCCGGCGACCGGCTGGAAGTGCTGTCGGGCCTGAGCGCCGGCGAACATGTGGTCAGCCCCCTGCCGCCGGGCCTGGCGGATGGCGCGCGCGTGGAGGCCCGGCCGTGAACGGGAGCCACCTGGGACCGGCGGGCCGTTTCGCGCACGCCTGGATCGATTCCAAGCTGACGCCGCTGATCATCGCCGGATCGCTGGTGATGGGCGCCTTCGCCGTCTGGAAGCTGCCGCGCGAAGAGGAACCGCAGATCATCGTGCCCATGATCGACGTGTTCGTCTCCATGCCCGGCGCCAGCGCGCACGAGGTGGAAGAGCGCGTCACCAAGCCCATGGAGAAGCTGATCTGGGAAGTGCCCGGCGTCGAATACGTCTATTCCACCTCCAGCCCGGGCCAGTCCATGGTGGTGGTGCGATTCCTGGTGGGCCAGGACGAAGAGAAGAGCATCGTCCGGCTCAATCAGAAGCTGTACGCCAATTTCGACCTGATCCCGCCCGGCGCGTCGCCGCCGCTGGTGAAGCCGCGTTCCATCGACGACGTGCCCATCCTGGCCCTGACCTTGACCAGCAAGCGGTACGGCGATTTCGAGCTGCGGCGCATCGCCGCCCAGTTGCACGACGCCATCAAACAGGTGCCGGATGTGTCGGCGGTGAGCCTGATCGGCGGCCAGCGGCGCGAGATCCGCGTGGAACTGGACGAGGCCCGCCTGGCGGCTTACGGGCTCACGCCCCTGCAGGTGATCGGCGCGCTGGGCGCTTCCAATCGCCGCCTGGACTCGGGCGGCTACGCCAGCGGCAATCGCGAGCTATTGCTCGAAACCGGCGAGTTTCTGCGTTCGGCGGACGACGTCCGCAGCGTGGTGGCCGGCGTGGCCAACGGCAAGCCCGTCTTGGTGCGCGACGTGGCCGCGGTCAGCGACGGCGGCGAAGAGCCGGCCCAGTACGTGCGCTATTCCGACGGGCACGGCTTCGAGCCCGCGGTGACCATCGCGGTTTCCAAGCGCAAGGGCACCAACGCGGTGGTGGTCGCCGACAACGTGCTCCAACGGATCGAGCCCCTGAAGGGCAGCGTCATTCCGGCGGACGTGCAGGTGGCCGTCACCCGCCATTACGGCGAAACTGCCGCCGAGAAATCCAACGAGCTGCTGTGGCACATGCTCATCGCCGTGGTTTCCGTGAGCCTGCTGATCGCGTTCACGCTAGGCATCCGCGAGTCGCTCATCGTGTTCATCGCCATCCCGGTGACGCTGGCCCTGACCCTGGCGGTCTTCTACTTATACGGCTACACGCTGAACCGCATCACGCTGTTCGCCCTGATCTTCTCCATCGGCCTGCTGGTTGACGACGCCATCGTGGTGGTGGAGAATATCGTGCGGCACTGGCGCATGCCCGCCAATCGCGCGCGCCCGCCCTTCGAGGTGGCGGTGGAGGCGGTGAACGAGGTCGGCAATCCCACCATCCTGGCCACATTGACCGTCGTGGCGGCCATCCTGCCGATGGCCTTCGTGGGCGGCCTGATGGGTCCTTACATGCGGCCCATCCCCATCGGCGCCAGCGCGGCCATGATGTTCTCGCTGGTGGTCGCCTTCATGGTGACGCCCTGGGCCGCCGTGCGGATTCTGAAGCCGGGCGCGGCCCACGAGCACGGCGAGCGCGAGGATTTCCTGACCCACCTGTACCGCCGGGTCATGGGAACGCTGCTCGACCGCCCCCTGCTGCGCTACGGCTTCCTGGTGATGGTGGTGGTGCTGCTGCTGGGCTCCATGTCGTTGGTCTACATCGGCTTCGTCAAGGTGAAGATGCTGCCCTTCGACAACAAGAGCGAGTTCCAGGTGATCGTGGATATGCCCAAGGGAACCACCCTGGAGCAGACCGCGCGGGTGACCGAAGCCCTGGCGCGCGAGGCGGAGAAGCAGCCGGAGGTCATCAACCTGCAGACGTACGTCGGCACCGCCGCGCCCTACAACTTCAACGGCCTGGTGCGGCATTACTATTTGCGGCGCGGGGCCAACATGGCGGACATCCAGGTGAACCTGCTGCCCAAGGGCGACCGCAAGCTGCAGAGCCACGAGATCGCCAAGCAGGTCCGCCAGCGGCTGCAGCCGTTGGCCGATCGCTTCGGCGCGCGCATGAAGGTGGCCGAAGTCCCGCCTGGCCCGCCGGTGCTCGAAACGCTGGTCGCGGAAATCTACGGACCGGATGCGGATGGCCGCCTGGAACGCGCGCGCCAGGTGCGCGACCTGTTCCGGCGCACCAAAGGCGTGGTGGACGTGGACTGGTACGTGGACGACGATCAGACCAAGTACGAGCTGAAGGTGGATAAAGAAAAAGCGGCGCTCAACGGCATCTCCGAGGACGATATCGCGCGCGCCGTGCAGGCGGCTTCCGCCGGGTACGAAGCGGGCCTGCTGCATGTGGACACGGAAAAAGAAGACGTGCCCATCACCGTGCGGCTGGACCGCGCCACGCGTTCGGACCTGGATCGCATGCTGTCGCTGAAGGTCCACGGCGTGGCCTTGAGCGAACTGGTGCACGAGACTCCGGTCATCGCGGACAAGGCCATCTATCACAAGAACCTGATGCCCGTGATCTACGTGACGGCGGACGTCGCCGGGTCGATCGAAAGTCCGGTTTACGCCATTCTCAAGCTATCGCCCGAAATCAAGATGGAGCAACTGACGTCGCATCAGCCGACCGACGACAGCCGGTACGCCATGAAGTGGGACGGCGAATGGCACATCACCTATGAAGTCTTTCGCGATCTGGGCCTGGCCTTCGCCGCGGTCCTGATCCTCATCTACGGGCTGGTGGTGGGCTGGTTCCAGTCGTTCTCCACGCCACTGGTGATCATGGCTGCCATCCCCTTTTCGCTGGTGGGCATCCTGCCCGCGCACGGCCTGCTGCACGCGTTCTTCACCGCCACCTCCATGATCGGCTTCATCGCCGGGGCCGGCATCGTGGTGCGCAATTCCATCATCCTGGTGGATTTCGTCGAGCTGCGCCTGAAGGAAGGCATGCCGCTGGGCGCGGCCGTGATCGACGCGGGCGCGGTGCGCTTCCGGCCCATGGTGTTGACCGCAGCGGCCGTGGTGGTGGGCGCCACCGTCATCCTGTTCGATCCCATCTTCCAAGGCCTGGCCATCGCGCTGATGGCGGGCGAAATCGCCTCCCTGGCCCTGTCGCGCATGACCGTTCCCATCGTCTATTTCATCCTGCACCGAAGGAGGACTGTATGACTATCGACCGCTACCTGCGCCTGATCGCAGGCTTTTTCGTAATGCTCAGCCTGGCGCTGGGCCACTGGGTGAATCCCGCCTGGTATTGGTTCACGGCGTTTGTGGGACTCAACCTGTTCCAGTCCGCATTTACTAACTGGTGTCCCATGATGTGGTTCCTGAGTAAGTTGGGGGTAAGAGCGTAACCGCGGCGTCACAGGTTCGCGCCGGCAGCCCCTACGGCCGCAGCGCCGTGAGCCCCGCGGCCCCGGTCTGCGCCAATCCCCCGGAAGAACGCAGCCGCTGCTCCAGTTTCTCCAGGTGCTGGCGCAGCGCGCCATCGTCCGGCGCCAGTTGCAGAGCGCGCTCGAAGTCGCCGGCCGCCGCGGCCAACCGATCGGCGGACTCGTACCACTCCCCGCGCAGCACATAAGCCGCCTTCGAAGACGGATCCAACTCGATGGCGCGCGCGAAAGCGTCCAGCGCCTCCGGCAGCTTGCCCTGCCGGGTGCGAATGATCCCGATCCTTATATACAGCGAAGCCCGCGGCAACAGCCGCGCCGCGGCAGCCAGCACGTGGACCGCGTCCTCGAACTTGGCCAGACACTCCTCGGTCCGGCCGCGCAGCGTCATCATGGGGATGTCGCGGTCGAAGCGCGCGGGCACCTGGTGCAGGAAATCCTCCGCCTCGCCGCAGCGGCGCTGGTTGATGTAAGCGATCGCCACGTTGTAATAGGGAATCGGGCTGTCGGGCGCTTTCACCAGGGCATCCTTCCACAGCAGCACTTCGTCCCCCCAAATCCGGCTGCGGGCGTAACAAAGTCCGCCCAGTATCACGGCGATCGAAACGCAGAGGGCCGCCAGGCGCGGCTGCGGCATGCGCGCCCGCAGCAGAAACTCCAACAGCACCAGGATCAGCGCCAGCGCCGGCAGATACAGGCGGTGTTCCACCTGCGGATCGAGAAGCGGCACAACGGATGACGTCGGCGCCAGCAGCACAACGAAGAGTAAGATGCCGAAGCTGGCCAGCCGATAGCGCCGCCGGAAGTATATCGCCGCACTAAGTATGACGGCAATGCCGATCAGTCCGAAGATACTGCCGTGATCGAGGATGGTCCGGGAAATCGGAACATTGGGTCTCAGCGTCTGGCCTACGGGCAGGATCAGCAGACGGATGTAAGTGAAGAAGACGCGGCACTCGGTAAAGAAGTACTGCGCCCAGGTGAATTCGTGCAGCCGGAAGCCCGCGCTCGGCGATTGCGCCACGATGCGCCACACCGCGATCCCCGCCATTAGCCCGCAAACGGCCAGCGGCAGATAAAGCCGCCAGTTCCGGCGCAGGTCCGCCAGCGAGAAGTCCGCATTCCAGTAAAGGTCCGTCAGCAGCAGCACCGGGATCAGCACCACGGCCTGTTCCTTGCTGGCGGAGGCCGCGGCGAGCAGAAGCAACACCGCCGCCGACGCCGGCCAGCTCAGCCGGCCGGGCAAGCGATACAAAAACAGGGCCAGCGCGGCCAGTATGAAGAAGGCGCAAAGCGTTTCCGAGCGGCTGGCGATGTAAGCTACCGATTCGGTCTGAATCGGATGCAGCAGAAACACGCCCGCGGCGAATGCCGTCAGCAAGTCCTGTTTCCATCCCGCCGCCGAGGTGCGATATAGAATCAATAACTTCCGTACCACCAGAAAAACCAACGCGGTGTTCAGGACATGGATGGCTATATTGACCAGGTGATATCCCAGGGGGCGGTCGCCGAAAGCCAAGTGATTGAGCCAGAAGCTGAGATAGAGCATGGGCCGGAGCCCACTTATCCAGAAGATCAGAGGTTGTGCAGCTTCGGCCGGTTTGGCATAGCGCTGGATGGTATCGTCATATACAAATGGGCCGGTAAGTGCCGGACCATAAGCGGCCAGGGCCAACGCCCAAACCACGCCAAAATATACCCAGGGTCGCCGGGGCCGCTCCGCCATGGAGTAGAAACGGCGATCGCACTTAGAAGTTGCGCGACGTCCGGGAGTGCCGGGCTATCGGACGTGTTAAAGATAACAGCTTCGCGCGGAACCGTCCGTTAGCTCACGGAGTCCGCCGCTTTCCCGCTGCCCGTTGCCGCGTGCGAATATGAGAAGAGGGCAACCTCCGAAATCATGGACGCACTGACGATTCACCGCCTGCACTTCGCCTTCACCGTCACCTTCCACTACATATTTCCGCAGCTCACCATGGGACTGGCGCTGTTGCTGGTCATACTCAAGACCATGGCCCTGCGCACCGGCGACGAACATTACAACCGCGCCGCGCGATTCTGGGCGCGCATCTTCGGCGTCAGCTTCGCCATGGGCGTGGTCACCGGCATCCCCATGGAGTTTCAGTTCGGCACCAACTGGTCGCGCTTCTCCCGCGCCGCCGGCGGTGTGATCGGCCAGACGCTGGCCATGGAAGGCGTGTTCTCGTTTTTTCTGGAGTCGAGTTTCCTGGGCCTGTTCCTGTTCGGCGAAAAGAAGCTGGGGCCCAAGGCCCACTGGTTCGCCGGACTCCTGGTCTTCGCCGGATCGTGGCTCTCCGGATTCTTCATCGTGGCCACCGACGCCTGGATGCAGCATCCCGTGGGCTACATATTGGGACCGCACGGCGAGATCCTGCTCTCCAGCTTCTGGGGACTGCTGCTGAACCCGTGGCTGTTCTGGCAGTATCTGCACAACATGACCGGCGCGGTGGTGACGGGCAGTTTCGTGATGGCGGCGGTCGGCGCCTTCTATCTGCTGGTGAAACGCCAGGAGCCGTACGGGCGCACCTTCGTACGGCTGGGCGTGATCGCCGGCATCGTGGCATCGGCCATGATGTTGTTTCCCACCGGCGATCAGCAGGGCAAGAATGTGGCCTTCAACCAACCCGCGACTCTGGCCGCCATGGAAGCGTTGTTCGGCACCGAGGAAGGCGCGCCGCTCGCTTTGATCGGACAGCCCGACGTGCAGAACAGGCGTCTCGATAATCCGCTGACGATTCCGCGCGCGCTCAGCTTCCTCACCTATCAGCGCTGGAAGGCGCAGGTGCGCGGCCTGGAAGCCTTTCCACCGGACAACTGGCCGGACAACATCCCGCTGCTGTATTTCAGCTATCACATCATGGTGGGGCTGGGGACCATCTTCATCGCCGTGATGGCCCTGGCCGCCTTGCAGCTCTGGCGCGGCCGGCTGTTTGGCGAACGCTGGCTGCTATGGCTGTTGATGCTGGCCGCGCCGTTTCCGTTCATCGCCAACACGGCCGGATGGGTCACCGCGGAGCTCGGCCGGCAGCCCTGGATCATCTACGGGCTGATGCGCACGTCGGCGGGCGTATCGGCCCAGGTTTCGGGAGGCAATGCGCTGTTTACGCTGATCGGCTTCATGGGCATGTATACCGTGCTGGCGATGCTGTTCCTGCTGCTGGTCTATCGCGAGATCGAGCACGGGCCGGAGGGTGTGTGATGCAGACCGTCTGGTTCATGCTGGTGGCAGTGATGATCGCGCTGTACGTGGTGCTGGACGGCTTCGATCTGGGCGCAGGCATCGTGCAACTCCTGGTCTCCCGCACCGAGGCCGAACGGGCCCTGGTGCTGCGCTCCATCGGGCCGGTTTGGGACGGCAACGAAGTCTGGCTGCTGGCCGGCGGCGGCACGCTGTATTTCGCCTTCCCGGCGCTGTACGCTTCCAGCTTCAGCGGATTCTATCTGCCGCTGATGATGGTGCTGTGGCTGCTGATCCTGCGCGGCATCTCCATCGAGTTCCGGAACCACATCGACAGCCTGGTGTGGAAACCGTTCTGGGATGCCGTCTTCGGCGGCGCCAGCGCGCTGCTGGCCATCTTCTTCGGCGCGGCCCTGGGCAACGTGGTGCGCGGCGTACCCCTGGACCAGGCCGATGAATTTTTCCTGCCGCTGTGGACCAACTTCGGGTTGGGTAAGAACGTGGGCATTCTGGACTGGTACACGGTGCTGGTGGCGGTGACCGCATTCGCCACCCTGTTGGTGCACGGCGCACTGTGGGTGGCCTTGAAGACGGATGGCGCCCTCGCGGCGCGGGCGCGGGCCGCCGCGCGCTTCGCCTGGTGGGCCCTGGCGTCGCTGACCGTGCTCATCACCTGGGCCAGCTTCGCCATCCAGCCGCGGCTCCAGGAAAGCTTTGCCGCGCGGCCGTGGGGCTACGTATTTCCGCTGCTGGCCATCGTGGGATTGCTGGGAATGCGCGCGATGATGCGCCGCGAGATGCCGGCGTTCCTCTGCTCGGCGGTCTACATCGTGGGCATGCTCACCAGCGCCGCCTTCGGCTTATATCCGTATGTGCTGCCGTCCAACGCCGATCCCCGCGCGGGGCTGACCGTGTATAACGCCGCCGCCGCGCCCTACGGTTTGAAAGTCGGCCTGGCGTGGTTCATCCCGGGGATGCTCCTGGCCACGGCGTACTTTGTGTATACCTATCGGAACTTTGCAGGCAAAGTGACGGCCGAAGATCACGGGACGTACAGCGGCGGCTCACGCTAGCGCGGCGATCTGCTCAATCACGTCCTGCGCATGTACCGGGCCGGGCGTGATGACCCGCGCATAGAAGCCGCTCATCCCCCAGCGCGGCGACGCCGGATCGCCCGACTTCACCTGCGGATCGTAAATCTCCTCTTTGATCGACGGACCGTAGACATCGAGTGCCGTGCAGGGGCCGCGCACCTTGGTGATTTCGAGCACGGCGGCGCCGGCGCGAAGCTGGTCCCCGATCCGTAACTGGCGGCGGTCAAGCCCGCGCGTGGTGAGGTTTTCGCCCAGGGCGCCGTAGAAGACCGGATACCCGCGGGCCTTCAATTCATCGATGGCTTCGGCGGCGATCAGCAACACCGCCTGCCGGGGGCCGCCATGGATCAGCGGATGCGCCCAGGAATCGCCCAGGATCCCCTGCGGCGTGATCCTGGCGTATGCGACCGGGCGTTTGGGCAGCCCGCCGGCAGATGTGTTGATCTGAACGATGACGCCCGCGAGGGCCACCCTACACGTCGTAGTACAGCGCGAACTCGTACGGATGCGGGCGCAACCGCACGGCGTCGGCTTCGTTCTTGCGCTTGTAGTCGATGAAGGTTTCGATCAGTTCCTCGGTGAACACGTCGCCCTTCATCATGAAGCCGTGATCGTCTTCGAGACAGCTCAAGGCCTCTTCGAGCGACGCCGGCATGGAGGGAACGTTGCGCATCTCTTCGGGCGAGAGATCGTAGATGTCCTTATCCAGCGGTTCGCCCGGGTCGATCTTGTTGGCCACGCCGTCCAGGCCGGCCATGAGCATCGCGGCGAATGCCAGGTAGGGGTTGGCAGCCGGATCGGGCGGGCGGAACTCCACGCGCTTGGCCTTCGGGCTGGCTGAGTACATCGGAATGCGGCAGGCCGCCGAACGGTTGCGGCGCGAGTAGGCCAGGTTGACGGGAGCCTCGTATCCGGGCACCAGCCGCTTGTAGCTGTTGGTGGTCGGCGCGATGATCGCCGAAAGCGCGCGCGCGTGCTTCAGCAGGCCGCCGATGTACCACAGGCCCAACTGGCTGAATCCCGCGTAACAGTCGCCGGCGAACAGCGGCTTGCCTTCCTTCCAGATGCTCTGGTGCGTGTGCATGCCGCTGCCGTTGTCCGCGAACAGCGGCTTGGGCATGAAGGTGACGGTCTTGCCGTACTGGTTCGCCACGTTGCGGATGATGTACTTGTACAACATCATGTTGTCCGCCGACTTCACCAGCGTGTCGAAGCGCTGATCGATCTCGCATTGGCCGCCGGTGGCGACTTCGTGGTGATGGCACTCGATGCGCAGGCCGCACTTGAGCATGGTCTGCACCATCTCGCTCCGCAGGTCCTGGTAATGATCGGTGGGCGGCACCGGGAAGTAGCCTTCCTTGTAGCGCGGCCGGTAGCCCAGGTTGTCCTTCTCCCGGCCCGAGTTCCAGCGGCCCTCTTCGGCATCGATGAAATAGAAGCCGGAATGCTGATTCTGGTCGAAGCGGATGTTGTCGAAGATGAAGAACTCGGCTTCGGCGCCGAAATAGGCGGTGTCGCCGACCCCGCTGTTCTTCAGAAACATCTCGGCCTTCTTGGCGATCCACCGCGGATCGCGCTCGTAGTGCTGCTTGGTGATCGGGTCGATGACGTCGCCGTACATCACCAGGGTGGGGGTTTCGGCGAAGGGATCCATGAACGCCGTCGAGGGATCCGGAATCAGCAGCATGTCGCTTTCGTGGATGGCGGCCCAGCCGCGAATGCTGGAGCCGTCCATGCCGAAGCCATCTTCGAAACTGCTCTCGTCCAGCTCGCTGATAGGGTAGGAAACGTGGTGCTGCAGGCTCGGAATGTCGGTGAATCTGAGATCCAACTGCCTGGCTTCATTATTCTTTGCGTAATCCAATACTTCTTGCGGATTCATCCGTCCTCCAATGGGGGGTTTATTGCGTGGGAATGGCTTAAGCTGCGCAGATGGAGTTTAGCATAGCGAACGGCATGGCACCGGTCAAGCGCTCCGGGAGGCACACCCGGCCGGCGGCCGGCGCCGAAACTCCCCCGGCCCGGATGACGTCTGTTATGCTGTCAATCGAGACGTCCGGGAAAGAACAGTATGGGCCTTCGATGTCTTTTACTTATTCTTTTACTGGGAAGCTTGCTGGTCGCCCCCCTGGCGGCGAATGACCCTACCGGCACCATCACGGGTACGGTCACTGATGTGAGTGGCGGCGTGATTCCCAAGGTCAAAGTGACGGTCACCAGCGAAGCCACCAACGCGGCGCGCGACGCGGAGACCAACGATGACGGCGATTTCACCGTCCCGCTCCTGCCGCCCGGCTCCTACCGCGTGGCTGTCGAAAAGCAAGGATTCCGGCGCGCTTTCGCCAGCCAGGTGCGGCTCGACGTGGACCAGACGGCGCGCGTCGATTTCGTGCTGCAGGTGGGCATGTTGACCGAAGAGGTCAAAGTCACTGACACGCCTCCCATCGTGCAGACGGATACCTCCACGCTGGGGCAGGTGATCGACGGCCGGCTGGTCCACGACCTGCCGCTTAACGAGCGCAATTTTCTGGCGTTCTCGCTGCTGGCCCCGGGGAGTCAGTTGCCCGTCGAGGGATCGCAGAACTCCACCCAGGGCGGGTCGGTCAGCGTCAACGGCGCGCGCGAACAGTCGAATAACTTCCTCCTGGAGGGCGTGGATAACAACGATCCGTACATCAACCAATATGTCGCCCTGCCTTCCATCGATGCGATCCAGGAGTTCAAAGTGCAGTCGAGTGACTACTCGGCGGAGTTCGGGCGCAGCGGCGGCGCGCAGGTCAACGTCATCCTCAAGAGCGGATCCAACGAGTTTCACGGCGGCCTGTTCGAGTTCCTGCGCAACCGCAATATGGACGCCAAGAACTACTTCGATCTTCCCTACTGCGCGGCGCAGTCCCTGCCGGGCACCTGCGGACCGATTCCCGCCCTGGATCGCGATCAGTTCGGCGCCATCTTCGGCGGGCCGATTCGCAAGGATAAGACTTTCTTCTTCGTGTCCTACGAAGGCTTGCATCTGCGCCAGGCCACGACGCGCGGGGCCACGGTCCCTTCGCAACTGGAGCACCAGGGGATCGGCGAGTTACTGACGGGCGTGGGAATCCCGATCAATCCCGCCGGGCAAGCCATTCTGGATCTATACCCGGCCGCCAACGTGGGATCCAACCTGAAAACATCCAACACCTTCGTCTCCGCGCCCGTGATCCGCAACACCGAGCACCTGGGACTGATCAAGATCGATCATCATGCGGGACCGTTCAATAGCTTCTCCGCGCATTGGTCGATTTTTGACGAGAACCGCTTCAATCCGTTCGACCCCGTCAATTCCTTCACCAACCTGCCCGGGTACGGCAGTTTCACGCTGAACGACGGCCAGAACGGCGGGCTGTCCTGGACGCACATCTTCACTTCCTCCGCCGTCAACGAACTCAGCCTGGGTTATAACCGCATGCGGGCGGGCGCCTTCCAGCAAAGCTACGGAACCAATGTCAGCTCCCAGCTCGGATTCCCGGATATTCTGACCCGCTCCGTGGACCTGGGTTATCCGGAGGTCAACATACTCGGCTTCGACGGTATCGGCGAACCTTTGAATTATCCGCAAGACCGCCACGATACTACCGTGCACTTATCCGATAACTTATCCATCGTGACCGGCCGCAACCAATTCAAGTTCGGGGCGGACATCCGCGACATACAGATCGATAACTATCTGGATTTCGTGGCGCGCGGCGACTGGTTCTTCGAGGCCGGCGCGGAAGCGGGCATGGCCGCCACGCCGCTGGAGGCCCTGGCGCAGACCGTCGCCGGCATCCCGGACTACGCGGTGGCGGTGCAGGGCGACACCTCCAACACCGTGCGCAGCATAGGGATGAATTACTACATCCAGGACGACATCCACGTGGTGCCGCGCCTGCTCCTGAACGTCGGCTTGCGCTACGAGTACAACCAGCCTCCGGTGGAGGACCACAATCGCTTCAGCGTCCCGGACTTGAGCGCCGCTTCGGTCACCTGCACGCCGGTTCCGGATTGCCAGTTCATCCGGGCCGGAACCAACGGCGTTCCGCGCGCGACCTATACTCCGACGCTTACCGATTTCGCGCCGCGTATCGGTGTCGCCTGGCGTCCCATGCGCACCGAGCGATGGGTGGTGCGCTCGGCCTACGGCATCTTCTACGATGCCAGTATCTTCAACATCAACGTATTCCCGCGGTTCAATCCGCCCTTTTACGATCTGTTCTACTTTGCCAACAGCGGTTCGAATACCATCCAGGACATTCTGAACCAGCCGGCCACCGCCATCGTCGAGCCCAACATGATCGCGCGCAACTTTCGCGACGGCTACATGCAGCAGTGGAACGTGGACCTGCAGTATGAGATGAAGCCTTACTGGATGCTGGATGTGGCCTATGTCGGATCCAAAGGCACGCACTTATCCGACGTACGGGATTTGAATCAAACCAATCCGGCCACCAATCTGGCGCCGTTTCCCCAGTTCTCCTCCATCTTATTTGTGGAGTCGGGCGCATCCAGTTCCTATCACTCACTCCAGGTCCGGTCGGAGCGGCGGGTGGCGCAGGGACTGACGTTCCTGGCGGCATACACATTTTCCAAATCCATCGACGATGTCTCGGCGGTATTCGGCGGCAGCGTGGGATCGGGCCTGCCGCAGAATTCCCAGGCCCTCCAGGCCGACCGCGGGCTCTCCGATTTCAACGCCAAGCATCGCCTGGTAGCCAGCTCCGTGTACGATCTGCCCTTCGGCCGCAAATGGCTCACGCAGTCGGGATGGCGGCGGAGCCTGCTGGGCGATTGGCAGGCCGCCGGCATCCTGACCGTACAGACCGGATCGCCTTTCACGGTTAACTTGCCGGCATCGCAGTCCGGGTCGGCCATTGCGGCGTTTGGCAACCCTTACCGTCCGGATCTGATTGCGAATCCCTACCTGCCCGGCCCGGTGATGGCCAATCCCAACGCGGCTTGTCACACCACCATCTCGCACGGCGGGATGGCGGCGGACGCCGTCAATCAGCCGTCAAGCTGGTTCAATACCTGCGCCTTCATAGCGCCGCCCGCCGGACAGTTCGGCAATGCCGGCCGTAATATCATGACCGGTCCGGGATTGTCCAACCTGGATCTTTCGATGTACAAGAACATCCGGCTGGGCAAGGAGGCGCGCCGGCTGCAACTGCGCGGCGAGGTCTTCAACCTGTTCAACCATCCGAACTTCGATATCCCCAATCACACGTTTGAAGATCCGAACTTCGGACAGATTCTTTCGGCCAACGCGTACGGCAATCGGCCCCCCCGGCAGATCCAGGTGGGGGTCAAGTATATGTTCTGAGCGGGCTAGGCCTGGGCCGCGCCGTACTGCTCGAAGAAGTGGGCCACCGTCTTGATGCCCTGGTAGTAATTCTCCAGGCAGTACTTCTCGTTGGGCGAATGCAGGCCGTCGTCCGGCAGGCCGAAGCCCATCATCACGGTGGGAATGCCCAGGTGATTGGCGAAGTCGCCCACGATCGGAATCGAGCCGCCGGAGCGAATGAAGACAGTTTTCTTGCCCAGCACATCGCCGAAAGCTTTGGCGGCCACATGAATCGCGGGATGATCCGGATTGACCACCAGGCCGGGACTGGCGCTCAACACTCGTAACTCGAACTGGATGCCTTTGGGTGTATGGGCGGCGATAAACTCCCGGAACGACGCCACAATCTTATCCGGATTCTGATTCGGCACCAGGCGGAAGCTGATCTTGGCCGTGGCTTTGGCCGGGATCACGGTCTTCGCGCCGGCGCCCGTGAAGCCGCCCGCGATGCCGTGTACTTCGAAGGTGGGACGGGCCCAGATGCGCTCCAGCACGGTTTTGCGCTCGCCGGTCAGCGTGCTGGCCCCGACTTCGTTCTTGAGGAACTCCTCTTCGCTGAACGGCAGCCGCTTCCAGCTTCTCTTTTCCGCCGGCGCGGGCGGCAGCACGTCGTCGTAAACGCCAGGAACCTGGATGACGCCATTGGCGTTCTTCACCTTGGACAGCAACTCCACCAGCCCGAACACAGGGTTCGGTGAAGCGCCGCCGTATAGGCCCGAGTGCAGGTCGCGGCTGGGACCGGTGGCTTCCAACTCCATGTAAACCAGCCCGCGCAGCCCGATGCACAAGGTGGGTATGCCGGCGGCGAAAAGCTCGGTGTCGGAGACCAGCGCCACATCCGCCTTCAGCTTCTCCGGATTCTCGGCTACGTACTGGGCAATAGACTCGCCCCCCACTTCCTCTTCGCCCTCCACCAGGAACTTCAGGTTCAGCGGCAGCGTCCCACTCGCCGCGCGCAGCGCTTCGATGGCTTTCAGGTGGCTGTACATCTGGCCCTTGTCGTCCGCCGTACCGCGCCCGTAGATGTTGCCGTTGCGCACGGTCGGTTCGAACGGCGGACTTTCCCACAGTTCCAGGGGATCGGCGGGCTGCACATCGTAGTGGCCGTAGCACAGCACGGTGGGCTTGCCGGGAGCGTGCATCCAGTCGGCGTAGACCAGCGGATGCTTGTCCGTCTGGATCACCTCCACATTCTCCATCCCGACGTGGCGCAGGCCGTCGGCCACGAACTGCGCCGCGCGGTCGATATCGCCGCGATGCTCGGGCAGCGTGCTGATGCTGGGAATGCGCAGGAACGTCTTCAGTTCTTCCAGAAGGCGCTCGCGATTCTGTTCCACAAACGTATCGGTAGTAGTAGACATGATTTCTCCGTAATGGTGAACCACCATTATAGAACCGGGCATATTTCGGCAACCGGTGGCACGAGGTGCGAGCGGGCGGAGCGGCGGGCTGAATGTTTAACCAACACAACCCGGGATCATTGCCGCCGCGGTAGTGGGGGAAGGTTGTGTGGTTCGCTCATGACTTGTCGCGCCGGTCTTGGAGGATCTCCAGGATTTTGTGGAGGTCCTCGCTTATCTGGACGGTGCGCTTAAAGTGTTTGTAGAGATGGTCCAATACGTTTAGGCCAAGAAGAACACAGACCACCACGGAACCCACCCTGATTGCGTAACGGATGAATGATTCAGGCACCACGCCTTATTCCAAAGTGGTCTCCAGGTAGTCTAGATACTTCTTGAGGCTGGTGACGAACTCCTTACGGAGGCCAGCGTCGAAGCGCACCACAGCAAAGACCACGCGGTCGCCATCCTTGCCTACCGGCGTGGATATCTCCTCGGGACGCAGACGCCCGCAGTAGCGGCGGGGATCACCGATCACGTTTGGAGTCTGAGAGAATTGCTATCGGCATGAACACTACTTCGCTTCCCGATTTACTTGTGAACGTCTGCGCCGTCCTGCGGACGCATGAGATGCTGATTTTCGAGCTTGACGCTTCGGCGGCTGCTCTGGCTCAGTTGCTAAAGGAGAATCCGCAGTTGGATAAACGCTTCCGCCAACTGAAGGATTCAAAAGCTGCCGAACTGTCTCAAGGTAACGCTGACCAACTTCGATTGATTGACCGTATAGCCGAACAATTCCGTCGTGGCTCTTATTAGCGGCACGCATTCAGGCACACTCCGATCTGCTAAACTGTAAGTGCGCCTGAAGTTGTATAGCCCCGGTTCCAGCCGGGGCTTTTGCTTTATGGTAGCATCTCCCGTAAACACGGGGCATGCCCATGACCAAAGCTGAACGGGAATCGAAGATTCGCCATATCCATCAGTGCTTGAATATCGCCGAGCGAGATTATCCCGAAGCCACTTCGCGGGAACTCCAATCGGCCATCGAAGACTTGGAGGACGTATACCTGGATCTGCTGGTGTCTGCCATCTGGAAACGCATAGACCGCTCCCTTGGGGCCGTTTTGTATACCATTTTAGCCGTCTTTGCGGCGATGGTTTTCCTTAGTTTGGCGGGCGGCCTAGCGCTATACGTTTGGGATTTCATCAAGTGGGTGTGGCACGTTCTTTAAGTGAGTAAGTCAAGAGTTTTTCTGGGCTATTAGTTGAGGTATGATCGTGTCTTGGGGCTTAAAAGACATGAGCGCCGAAGAACAAGACTACATCCTCTGGAAGCTGCAACGGCAGCGTGACGGGTCGTGGAGTGCCGTAAACGCAATGGCCGCCAAGATCCAGGATTCTGGTGCTGCCATGGCGGAGGCTTCTAAGAAACTCCGCAGCCATGATCTACTTGGGCCGGATGGCGTAAAGGCCATACACACGGCCATGGAAGCGGTCGGACAGATTCCAGACCGGCAAGCCGTGATTGACTCGCTTAAAGAGCTGAAGGCAGAATTGGAACGATGCCGCGATCTTCAAGCGCAAGTCGCCCGGTTCCACAACCCCCCAGATCCCCCCTGAATATTTTAACCAACACAACCTCGACCCACTACCACCGCCGCAACGTGGTATATTTATTCATAAGACTGAATAATCTTCCATGAGCTGGGTGGCTGCCATCGTCGGATATCGTGGGTATAGCGGCGCGGAACTCGTCCGCCTGCTCGGACGCCACCCGCACGTCACTCCGGTTCTGCTCGATCATCGGGAGGACGCCGCCGCCCGGCCGCACGCGGGGACCCTGCGGCACGCGCCCTGCACGCCGGACGCGGTGCGCGCGGAAGGCATCTCCATCGTGTTCCTGGCTACGCCGGCGGAGATCTCCCTGGAACTGGCGCCCACCATGCTGAGCGCCGGCGCGCGCGTCATCGATCTGAGCGGCGCCTTCCGGCTGCGGACCCCGGCCGCTTACAGCGCCTGGTACAAGGATGCTCACACCCAGCCTGACTTGCTGGCGGAAGCGGCTTACGGCCTGCCCGAGTTCTGCCGCGAACGCATCCCGGCGGCCCGCCTGGTGGCCAATCCGGGCTGCTACCCGACGGCGGCCAACCTGGCGATACGGCCGCTGGTGGAGGCCGGCGTGATCGATCGCGCGGCAGGTGTCGTGTGCGATGCCAAGTCCGGGGTCAGCGGCGCGGGGCGCAAACCGTCGCTCAAGACCAGTTTCTGCGAGGTCACCGAGAACTTCTCGGCTTATGCGGTGCTGCATCACCGGCACGTGCCGGAAGTGCTGATGATTTCCGGGCTGGAGGAGCGCGAGTTCAGTTTCACCGCGCAGCTTGTGCCGGTGGCGCGCGGCATCCTCGAGACCATCTACTTCCGCACCGCCACGCCCGCCGGCGCAGACGACCTGCTGGCGATCTACGCCCGGCGCTACGCCGGCGAGGCCTTCATACGGCTCTATCCCGCCGGCCACCTGCCCGACCTGCACGCGGTGGCGCACACCAATTATTGCGACATCGGCGTCACGGCCGACCAGGCCACGGGGCGCGCGGTGGTGGTGAGCGCGATCGACAACCTGGTGAAGGGCGCGGCCGGGCAAGCGGTTCAGAATATGAACCTGCTGCTGGGCCGGCCCGAGGCGGAGGGGCTGCTGTGAAGTTGCTGGTCAAACTGGGCGGCACGCTGCTGGACGCCGATGCGCCGCGGGAAAGCCTGGCGGCGCAGATCGCCGCGGCGGCGCGCACCGCGCGGATGGCCGTGGTGCACGGCGGCGGCAAGCAGATGACCCGCTTCCTGGCCGAGCGCGGGGTGGAGAGCCAGTTCGTCGGCGGCCTGCGCGTCACTACGCCCGCGGTACTGGATGCGGTCATCAAAGTGGTGGCGGGCAGCGTGAACCGGCAGTTGGTGGCGGCGCTCCATCGCGCGGGCGCGCGGGCGGTGGGCATTTCCGGCATTGATGGTTGCCTGGCGGAGGCGGAGCCGATGAACCCGGCGCTGGGCAGCGTCGGCCGCGTGACGCGCGTCGATCCGGCGCTGCTCGATGCGCTGCTGGACGGCGGATTCCTGCCGGTGGTGGCATGCGTGGCGGGGGACCGGGCGGGGCGCTTATATAATGTCAATGCCGATCAGATGGCGGCGGCCTGCGCGGCGGCGTTCGGCGCGGACCAGTTGGTGTTTCTCACGGACGTCGATGGAGTTTTGGATGCCGACCGGCGTATCCTCACGCATCTCACGGCCGCGGATTGCGCGGCGCTGATGGCGCGCGGGATTGCCACCGGCGGTATGCAGGCCAAGCTGAATGCCGCCCGGCACGCGCTGCAGTCGGGTGTGCCGCAGGTGCGTATCGCGGCGGGCGCGGCCGATCGGGTGCTGGCCCGGATTCTGGCCGGTGAGGAAGTCGGCACGCGCTTAGCCGGCGAAGAGGTGGCGGCCCGATGATCAGCGCTCTTACCGGCGACAGCATCGCCGAGTACGGCGGCCGCCGTGAATTCACCGTGCGCAAGGCGGGCATGCACGATATCGCGCCTATTCTGGATCTGATCAACGCCTACGCGGCCAAGGGCATCATGCTGCCGCGCACCGAGTTCGAGGTCTCCGAAGATATACGCGATTTCTTGGTGATTCTGGCCGATGGCCGCATGGTGGGATGCGGCGCGCTGCACTTCTACACACCGTCGATCGGGGAGATCCGGTCGCTGGCCGTGGCCGAGGAGCACAAGACGCACGGCATCGGGCGGCGGCTGATCGAGTCGCTGGTCGCCGAAGCCGCCGGTTTCGCACTGCATGCCGTTTTTGCGTTCACATACGTGCCGGGCTTTTTCAGCAAGATGGGCTTTCAGGAAGTGGAGCGCGGCGAGCTTCCCCTAAAGGCCTGGAAAGATTGCCTGCGTTGTCCCAAGTTCCAATGCTGCGACGAAATCGCGGTTTTGCGAGTTCTCGACTCCGCATACTGTAGAGATTTTCAACATCACGATCCTGAGCACTCGGGACTCGTGCAGTTGCCGGTAGTGGGCATCAAGTAACCGCTCCTGACCCCTGCCCCCGTATACCCGCATTTGCGGGTGCCTCGCGAGGATTCATGCAACTAATTGTGAAAACGGTGTGAAATCCTACGTTCCCTGTATTATACTTTTAAACAGGACAAACGCGTATTTAACTATTTAGCGAGGAATCATGCGTGCCCAAACGGTTGATGTGAAATCATCGAATGGAAGGGTGCTGTGCTGCACCGTCTTTCGTCCCGGCGGCAAAAAACTGCTGGCGAAAGGTCATGTAATCAGTGACGACGACATACGGGTGTTGGAATCCGAAGGTCTGGAATCCATTTGGGTTACGGAACTGGAGGAAGGCGAGGTCGGCGAAGACGATGCGGTCTGCGCCGTGGCCAGCGAGATGGGCTGCGGCAGCTTTGAGATCCGCCTGGCCGCCGGCGGCCGCGCCAATCTGCAGGCCACGGAGAACTGTTGCGTCCTGGTAGACGATGAGCTGTTGAAGCAGATCAACTGCACGGCCAGCGTGGTGATCGCCACCGCGCTGAATTTCAGTTTCGCCACTCCCGGGCAGCGCATCGCCACGGTGAAGAGCGCGCCGTTTGCGGTATCGCGCGCGCAACTGGATGCGGTGGTCAGCATCGTGAAAGAGCGGGGTCCGATCCTGCAGGCGCGGCCGATGCGCAACCCGGCTGTAGGGGTTTTGTACACCGATCCGCTGAACGGCGACCGGGCGCGGCAGTTGTTTGAGAATATTATGCGCCAGCGCCTGGAGCGTTTCGGCGTGTTGCCGACGTTCCTGCTCTCCTGCACCGAAGATGAGGCCTCCGTGAGCCGGGCCCTGCAGCAACTGCTGCGGTCGAAGCCCGCGGTGATTCTGATCGCGTCCACGACGGCGCCAGCCGGTCCCGAGGACGTGGTGGGCCGGGCGATGGAAAAAGTCGGCGGGCGCACGGAGCGTTTCCTGGCGCCGGTCGAGCCGGGAAATCTGCTGCTGCTGGCTTACAAAGACGATGTGCCCATGATTTCGGCTCCCGGCTGTTTCCGTTCGGCGAAACCGAACGTGGTAGACTTGGTGCTTCCCCCGCTATTGGCGCGTTACCGTGTTTCAGGCTGGGAGGTGGGCTGCCTGGGACACGGCGGACTTTTAGGATAGATCGCGGTCTCCTCCACCCCTGTGGGCTTGCAACCTCCGAGCGGCCCGCAGGCGCTCCTCAACCGGGCGCTGTCACAAGCGCCCGGTTTTTTTGTCTTCTAATGGCACCCCAGGCAGCGGAACTGCCGGCCGTGACACACGGCACAGGTGGTTTTATCGAGGCCGAGCTTTCCGCTGGTGTGGGAGTCCAGAAAATCGGGTGTGTGGCTGGCGGGCTTCAGGCGCGCGTCTTTGCCATGGCAGAACTCACAACTAAACGGCAGATCGATCTGATTGTGGCAGACCAGGCAATCCGCCATTTGCGGCAAGGCGGCGCGATCCGGCCGGTCGGAGGTCTCCAGGCCGCGGTGGCACGCTTCGCACGGATTTGCCGAGTTCAATTGCGCCCGCAGATCCGGCGCCGGAGTCGAAAGGTACGTGTGCCGGTCGATCGCGGCCGCAATCACCGGCGCGAGGTTTCCGGATCTGAGGTGCAACTGGTGGCTGAACTTTGCCAGCCGTGTAGGCGGCGGAGTTCCAACGTCGGCCTTCTGATGGCACCGCAGACACACGGCGGCCTTCGGCAGCAGGTTATCGCCCGGCGACTCACTGGTGAACGCCGCGGCGTGGCAGGTGCGGCATTCGATCTTGGCCGCGATATGCACCCGGTGCGAGAACGGCTGCGCGGCAGCCGCGGCGGTAAGGGCGAGGGCCAGAGCCAGGGTTCGCACTCAGTGTTTGTAAGTGACCCGCCATAGCTTACGGCCGCCGTCGTCGGAGACCAACAGGCTGCCGTCGGGCAGAATCATGACGGCCACGGGACGGCCCCACACGTCGCGATTGTCGGGCGCGATCATCCAGCCGGTCAGAAACTCGCGCTCCGGACCGGACGGCTTGCCGTCCCGGAACGGGATGAACGCCACGTCGTAGCCTACGCGTTGGGAACGGTTCCAGGAGCCGTGCATCGCCAGGAAGGCTCCCCCGCGATATTCGGCGGGGAACTGCCTGGCCGTATAGAATGCGAAATCGAGCACCGCCTGGTGGGCGGGCATCAGCGGCATATCGGGCACGATCGTTTTGCTCACCAGGTTATCCGGGGCCTTTCCTTTATTGCGCGGGTCCTCGTGGGGGCCGATGTAGGCATAGGGCCAGCCGTAGAATCCACCCTCCTGGATGTGCGTGAAATAATCGGGCACCAGGTCATCGCCCAGGGCGTCGCGTTCCTGCACGGCGGCCCACAAGGTATCCGTGCCGGGATACCAGTGCAGCCCGATCGGATTTCGCGTGCCCGAGGCAAAGGTCTCGTGGCCGGTGCCATCCGGATTGTAGCGGTTGATGGCCGCCCGCAAGGGATTCTCGCCGGTCGACACGTTGGAAGCCGAGCCGACGCCCACATACAGCTTTTTGCCGGCGCGATCAAACAGCAGGCTGCGCGTCCAGTGACCCTGGCTGAAGCCTTTGAGCGAGACGACCTCCTCGCCGGGACCGGCTGTCATCGCCTTGGCGTCATATTTATACCGCTTGACCGATTGCCGCTCGCCCACATACAGATACTCATGCCAGAACGCCAGGCCATAAGGACGATCCAGCCCGGTGATCAGCTTCCGGCGTTCGCCGGGCTTGTACCCGTCGGCCTTGCGGAGCGGCATGACGTACACGGTACCGTCGGGGCTGTCCGCCGCATCGCTGAGCAGGAGTTCGCCGCCGGGGCCCAGCAGCATGTAGCGCGGGCGCGCGAAGCCCTCGGCATAAACATCCACCGAGAAACCTGCCGGCACGTGCAACTGCGCGCCAGCGGGCTGTGGAATGACGTGCGGACCGTTGTTGGCCGATGGAGTGGCATAGGGCGGCGGCAGCTTCACGTCCGCGGCGAAGAATACCGCCCCGGCGGACAGGGACAGGACAGTCAGCGTTAGAATTCCCCTCGGGTGCATGCCTCATTCTAACGCGCGCTTCCCACGAACCGCGAGAATTGCGCCAATGCGGCGTTCTCCGGATCAGTGCGCCGTGAGGCGCCGGAGCGCCGCCGGAGCCTGGGGAGGCATCGCGATGCCATGCCGCTCGGCGTATTGTTGGGCATGCTTCGGGCAGCAATACAGCCACCAGTCATCGCCCTCCATCACCAGAAATGCGGAACGGGTGGTGCAGCCTTTTGCCTGGCAGGCCACAGTGCCCCAGTCCCGCTTGGCCTGGATCTCCTCCGGCGTCATGGAACGAATGCTTCGCGCGACGCTCATAATCTATCGTTTCTCCCCCGCCTGGTCCTGTTTCAAAAACCGTTGCCTGCCGGCATCCGCCTGGCTCGTGGCCGAACTGAACATCAGTCCAATGGCATGGCCCAGTCCCAGGCGATGGCAGTAGCGTACCGTGGCGTTGCCCATCAAGCCATAGGCCGGCGCCTTCACGAAGACATTCGTTCGCAACTCGATCGGTTGCTCGGAGACGATGCGCACCCCCTGGTCCGACATATCCAGACACCTGGCCTGGATCATCCGCGTCTGTCCCGACCGGTTCTGCCAGGAGACCTGCACGGCGCCCAGGAAGGGATGCCGCTCGCCTCTTCGAATATCTTTCTTGTTGTCGAGCTCCATTTAGTCACCTGCTCACTGAGCCGGTTGCCGGATTCACTAACCCGAGTGACCCGACTCCATAGCGCCGAAGAATAACTCTACGGCGCGCTCCAGGTCGACCAGTCCCACGCGCAAAGGCTCCTCTTCGTAAGTCTTCAACGCTTGAATGATCCGGCACATATCCCGCGGGTAAGACGGCCGGAGATCACCGCCGCGCGACAGACAAAGCTTGCGGAGATAATCGTAGGCGCCGGGGTCGCACGGCATATTAAACTTCACCATCACCCGGCGGAAGATCTCGTCAAAGACCTCCGGCGCCACCGCATCCACCAAAATCTTGTTCGGGATGCGCCGCAGGAAGGCCTCGTCGGCAAGCTCGCTGGGCTCCAGGTTAGTGGCGAAGACGATCATGACCTCGAACGGGATATGAAACCGAACGCCATAGTTGAGAGACAGATAGTCGATGCGCCGGTCCAGGGGCACGATCCAGCGGTTCAGCAGGTCGCGCGGCGAAATCAACTGCCGGCCGAAGTCGTCGATCACCAGCATGCCGCCGTTGGCTTTCATCTGCACGGGCGGGGCATAAGTTCCGGACGAGTCATCCAGCCGCAGCTCCAGCATGCTGGGCACCAGCTCGCCGCCCACGATGACGCAGGGCCGGTGGCAAACCACCCAGCGCGGATCGGCATCCTCCACCCGGATGTCCACGCGCTCGTGGATCGCCGGATCGTACAGCACGATGATCTGGCTGTCCACCTCCACGGCGTACGGCATCACCAGTTGATCGCCATAGACCCGGAGCAGCCGCTCCGCCAGGCTGGTTTTGCCGGTACCCGCCGGTCCGTAGAGGAATATGGAGCTCTGCGCCACCAGAGCCGGGCCTAACTGGTCCAACAGCCGGTCGGTGACCACTAAGTCGGCGAAGGCCAGGCGCAGGGACGACTGGTTCACGCTCACGTGGGGACGCTGCGCCACCATGGACTGCTGATAGTCGCGCAGGCTGACCGGAGCCGGACCGGCATACTGGCACATACGGCAGCGCTCGGCGGCCACGGTTCGGCCCGCGGTGGTGAGAGAGTAGATGTAATCGTCGCCGATCATGCCGCTGACTTCCAGCATGCGCTGATGGCGCAACTCGCGGAAGATGCGCTCCACGATCGGGTAGGCCAGGGCCATCGATTCGCTGGTGGCGCCGATGGTGTTGCACCTCTTCAGGTGCACGTGCCGCAGAAACAGGTCTTCCACAAGTCCGGAGGAAAGCCCGGTTGCCTCCAGCGTCGCGGGAATCTTCGGAATGAATTTCGTAATCTTTTCCCGCTCGCCGGCAGCGGCCCTATCGTCCGATGGCAGTGGAAAGTGGGCAGCCATCTGCGAATCAGCCGCGCCCGCAGTGAACCCCGTCGACATGCTTTGGATCTCCTTAGAAGAAAGGCGCCCGGAACGGGCATATTATCGACCGAAGACTAAGATAACGGTTAACTTTGGATAACTCTAACTCGCTATCGATCGCGGACCTTTCGGTCTTAAGGCTCCGTTGTTGGTACTTTAAGTACTTCATACAAGGCCAGTAGATATTGAATCACAGCCGCTTGCAACTCATTATAACTATATGGCAGGCAAGGTCTGCACGCAATACATTTCTTATTCATATACGATGACTTTGGTTCATGCGCCAGGATATCCAAAAGCTAACATGGCGATAGTGCCACGCGGCTGCGCCGCGATCCGTCCGGGCCCGTCCGGGCCCGCGGAGTGAGATCACGATGTCCGGCAGATCTCGATTCTATGTAATCGCTTGGACGCTCCTCGGTGGCGCGGTGGCGGCCCATGCCGTACACCCCTGGCGCGCCGGCGACATGGCTCCCTTCGTCTTCTACCTGGCTGTCACCACCCTGACGTCCGGCATGAAAGTGAACCTGCCCGGTCTGACCCAGACCATGTCGGTCGGGTTCCTGTTCACCCTGATCGGCATAGCGGAGATGACCGTCAGCGAAACGCTGGCCCTCAGCATGGCCGGCACTCTGGTGCAATGCCTGTGGAGACCGAAGCAACGGCCGCGGGTGAGCCAGGTGGCATTCAGCGTCGCCAATGCCGCGATTGCGGCGTTTCTGGCTCACCGTTTTTACCACTGGCCGGCGGTCCATCCCTTCGGGGACGCCGGTCCGTTTCTGCTAGCCGTAGCCGCGCTGGTCTATTTCGCGGCCGGAACCATGCCGGTGGCCGGAGCTGTAGCTCTCACGCAACGCGCCACCTTAATAAGCACCTGGAAGGCAACTTACTTCTGGACCTTTCCCTTTTACATATTCGGCTCATCGATCGCCTGGATGATTACCCTTTTCACCCGGCAGGTGCACTGGGAGGGATCGGTGCTCCTGCTGCCCATCATTTACTTCATCCACCGCTCCTACCGGACCTACCTCGATCGCCTGGGCGATGAAAAGCGGCATGTCGAAGAGATGGCTGGATTGCATCTGCGCACTATCGAAGCCCTGGCGCTGGCGATCGAGGCCAAGGACCATACCACGCACGCACACCTGCGGCGTGTGCGCACCTATGCCGTCGAGATCGGCAAGGAGTTGGGACTCGCGGGAGCGGACCTGGAGGCGCTACGCGCCGCGGCGTTGTTGCACGACATCGGCAAGCTGGCGGTACCCGAGCACATCATTTCGAAGCCCGGCCGGCTGACACCGGAGGAGTTCGAAAAGATGAAAATCCACCCGGTGGTGGGCGCCGAAATCCTGGAGCGGGTTTCGTTTCCGTATCCGGTCGCGGCGCTGGTGCGCGCCCACCATGAACGATGGGACGGTTCCGGTTATCCCTTGGGTCTGAAAGGGGAAGATATCCCCCTCGGCGCCCGGATTCTGGCAGCCGTGGATTGCCTGGATGCCATGGCGGCGGACCGCCAGTACCGCAGAGCCCTGCCGCTGGATGAAGCCATCGCGTCCGTGGACGAGCAGGGCGGCAAGACTCTGGATCCGGCCGTGGTGGCGATTCTGACGCGGCGCTACCGCGAACTGGAACGATTGACGGAGGAACAGCCAGTTCCGGGCGCACGCCTGTCCACCGGTCTCAAGATCGTGAATGGCCGCGAGCCCGGCGCGGGCCTGGAGACGGCCGCCGGCGACGGCGCCAGCCGGAACAACGACTTCCTGGCCTCCATCGCGGCAGCCCGCCAGGAAGTCCAACTCCTGTTCGAACTCACTCAGGACCTGGGCAATTCGCTGAGCCTGGACGAAACTCTGTCGGTGGTCAGCATGCGGCTGAAACGGATGGTGCCGTACGATGCCATTGCCGTGTACATCTGCCGGGGCAAGACGCTGGTTCCGCATTACGTGAACGGTGAGAATTACCGCTTATTCTCATCGCTCGAAATCCCCGTCGGCGAAGGCCTCTCGGGATGGGTGGCCGAAAACCGGAAGAGCATTCTGAACGGCAACCCTTCGGTGGAGTCGGGCTATACCAACGATCCGGCAAAGTTCAGCACGCTGCGCTCGGCCCTTGCCGTTCCGCTCGAAGGCGTCAGCGGAGTGATCGGCGTATTGACGCTCTATCGCGCCGAACGTGACGCGTTTTCGCGCGATCACCTGCGCATCCTGCTGGCCATCAGCTCCAAGGTGTCCATCGCTATTGAAAACGCGCTGCGCTTTCAACTGGCGGAGGACTCCGCCACCACGGACTATCTCACGCTGCTGCCCAATGCGCGTTCCCTGTTCCTGAGGCTCGATGGCGAGCTGTCGCGATCCAAGCGCACACTCGAACCGTTGGCCGTGCTGGTGTGCGACGTGGATGGCTTCAAGCAGATCAACGACCGCTACGGCCACCTGGAAGGCAATAAGGTGCTGCGCTACGTGGCCGACGTGCTGCGCGCCAACTGCCGCGAATACGACTACGTGGCGCGCATGGGCGGCGATGAATTCGTCATCCTGCTGGCCGGCGGCAATCGCGAGGACGTCTATCACCGCCTCTCGGAGTTCCAGTTCATCTCCTGCGACGCTCTGGAATCGGCCCGGGGCCTGGGTGTCATCCGGCTGAGCATAGGCGAAGCCTTCTATCCGGACGATGGCACCGATGCCGAACAGTTACTGGCCGAAGCCGATCGGCGCATGTACAAGTCAAAGATTCTGAGTAAGGCCGAACGCGCCCGCGGCATTCACCTGATTTCCGCGAAAGACGGGAGCGCCCGACTCGACCAGGTGGGCTGATGCGCTTCTTACACCAGGCCGCGCGCTTGTTCGTTTCGCTGATCGTCACGGTGATCATCGGTGGCGTCCTCACCGCCGCCCTGGTCCGGCTGAGTCCCGGCTTCGGCGTGGACGAACACACGCTCGATCCGGCGCGGGACGCGTCGGCTCTGCGGGCGCGCGAAGCAGCCCTGCCCGAATCCGGCAACTTCTTCGCGTACTGCGCGCGGCACACGGCGGCCATGCTGCGCGGCGATCTGGGAGTATCGCGCACCTGGAACCGGCCCATTGCCGGCCTGCTGAAGGAGCGCTGGCCGATCACCGCCCAGTTGATGGCGGTCGGCATGCTCGGCGGCTGGGCGCTGGCGATTGCTTTCGTGTTTCCGGGACTGCTCCGGCCGGCGCGCGTCTGGAAAGCCATGGCCGCCACCAGCAGCGGCCTGCTGCTGTGCGTGCCGTCGGCCGCGCTGGCGTTGCTGATCTTCGTGTACGCCGGTCCGGTGCGCGCCGTCATGGCGCTCGCCGTATTTCCGCGCGTGTATCAGTATCTCGAAAACGTACTGGCGGAAGCCGCCTCCCGGCCGCACGTGATGGCGGCGCGGGCCCGCGGCATCCCTTCCCGGCGCATCCTGCTGTGGCACGTTCTGCCCATCGCCGCTCCGCAAGTCCTGGCGCTGGCGGGCGTATCGGTCAGCATCGCATTCGGCGCGGCGGTGGCGGTGGAAGTGATCTGCGATCTGCCGGGCATCGGACAATTAGCCTGGAAGGCCGCCCTTGCCCGCGATCTGCCGCTCTTAGTAACCTTGACGATGCTGGTCACTCTAGCCACCCAGTTAGCCAACTCGGCCGGCGACTTACTGACTCCCCGGCGTGGCGAGGTGCGCCCGTGATCCGCCGGCTGGCCTGGGGTTTCCTGGCGGTGCTCTTCGCGGCCGCGCTGCTGGCGGATTCCCTCACCGGCGGTTCCTACGCGCATCAGTTCCGCGACTTGCCCGGCGCGGCGATGTCCTGGCGGTTTCCGCTGGGCACCGACGCCCTGGGCCGCGATCGCCTGTTGCGCCTGCTGGTGGCCACGCGCATCTCTCTGCTACTAGCGCCGGCGGCGGCGATCCTGTCCACGGCCCTCGCCTTGCTGGTCGGCGGACTGGCTGGATATTGCGGTGGGGTGCTCGATCGCATCACGCGCCGCGCGATCGATCTGATGCTGTCGCTGCCCTGGATCTTCCTGCTGATCGCCGCGCGCGCCCTGCTGCCCTTAAACGTATCGCCATCCGCCTCGCTGTTGATCACCTTCGCGCTACTGGCCGCGCTCGGTTGGGCGGCGCCCGCGCGCGTCATCCGCGCCGGTATCCGCGATCTGCGCGACTCGGACTTCCTGCTGCAGGCGCGCGCGTGCGGATGCCGCGGCTTTCGCCTCTTCATCCGGCAACTGGCGCCCAATCTGAAGCCGGTGTTGCTGGCTCAGTTCCTCACCTCGATCCCGCTGTTCATTCTCAGTGAAGCGAACCTGGGGCTGTTGGGTCTGGGCGTGGCCGATCCGCTGCCGTCGTGGGGTAACCTGCTGCACGAGCTCGAAACCGATCTCACATTCAATCCCGGAGTGGTGGCCTGCCTGGCGCTGATGCTGGCCGTAATGGCATGTTTCAGGCTACTGCTGCCGGAAGGACACGTCTCCAATTCCTGAACGCGATGTGGGCGATCAGGCTCCCATTTCGAGCACCACGCGGAAGCGCGCCTTGCCGCTCATCATGCGCGCATAGGCATCCGCGGCATTCGCCAGGGGGTACGTTTCGATCATGGGCAATACACCGCTGGCCTCGCTGAACTTCAGCGTGTCCTCGGAGTCGATGGAGGTGCCGCTGGGCCATCCGTGGATGGATTGGCGCTGCATCACCAGCCCCGGAACCGGGACCTGAACCGGCTGTGCGGGAACGCCCAGGATCACAAACTCGCCGCGGTATCCCAAGCCGCCGATGGCGGCGGACATCGCACCGGCATCGGTCACGGTGGCCAGGATCACGCGCGCGCCGCCGAGCTTTCGCAGCGATGCGGACACATCCTCGCGCGTGCTGTCGATGTAGTGCCGGGCGCCCAGATCGTGGGCGAACTTTTCCTTGTCGGCGCCGCGCGCGATCGCGATGGTACGGAATCCCATCTTCGCCGCGAACTGCACTCCGAGGTGCCCCAATCCTCCCATGCCCAGGATGGCCACCGTATCCGGAGGCTTTGCACCGGTGTTGCGCAGCGCATTGAACGTGGTGATTCCGGCGCAGAGCAGGGGAGCCGCCTCCACGCTCTTCAGCGAATCGGGCACCGCCGCCAGCGCTTCCGCGGGGGCAACGACGAATTCCGCGTAGCCGCCGTCATAAACGATTCCGGGAATCAGCGGATTCTGACAGGCGACCAGGTCGCCGCGCCGGCACGGTTCACAACGCCGGCAGTGACCGCCGTACCAGCCGATGCCGACCCGCTGGCCGCTCTTCCATTGCGGCACATTCGCGCCGACCGAATCTACCCGGCCGATGATCTCGTGACCGGGCACGCGGGGATAAGTGACCAGAGGCCACAGGCCGGCAACCGTTAGTGAATCGCTATGGCACACGCCACAGGCCTCCACGCGCACCCTGACCTCGCCTGCTTTTGGCTCGGGAACCTCGCGCGAAATCGCTTTCAGCGGCGCACCCGCGGCTTCTACTTGCACGTATTTGGCAGTCATGCCCCAGATCCTTTCGATTGCAATACAGTCTTGGATGCGTGCGCCGTGGAATTTGTCGCACCGATTCGCCGCGGCATGCTGTCCCGTACCGCAGTACACCAACCGTCGTTACTAGCCAAGCGATATTGGCAGTTGGTGGATTGGCAGCGGTTAGCGGCGTCCCCGCCATGCCGCCTGTTAGATTTGAAGCGATGGATGTATTCGTCGCGCGCCAGCCCATCTTCGACCGGCAAAAGCAAGTCTTTGCTTACCAGTTGCTCTACCGTTCGGAAGATTTCCAGACGGCGTTCAACGCTAAGAACGACATGATCGCCAGCGCCGAGGTCATCGGCAACACGCTGCTCACCATCGGGATCGACAATCTGCTGTGCGGCAAGAAGGCCTTCATCAATTTCGATCGCAGCCTGCTCCTCGGGGGGTTACCCTCCGTTCTTCCCCCTGACATTCTGGTGATCGAGCTGATGCCGACGGTGGAGCCGGATCCGGAGGTCCTGGACGCCGGCCAGCGTCTGCGCGAGCAGGGTTATGCCCTGGCGCTGGACGATTTCGCCTCCAACACCACGCGGGAGCCACTGGTCGGTATGGCCAAGTTCCTCAAGGTGGACGTGGCAGCCACCTCGCGGCCCGATCAGCAGCGCCTGTTGCGCGCCTACCGGTCGCGGGGAGTTGCCATCCTGGCCGAGAAGGTCGAGACCCAGGAAGACTTCGCGTGGGCCCGCGACGCGGGTTACGACTACTTTCAGGGCTACTTCTTCGCGCGCCCGGTCACGCTGCGAGGACGGCGCATACCGGCGACCAAGTTCACCTGCCTGCTCCTGCTGGCGGAAGCCCAAAAGCCGGAGCCTGACTTCGCGCGTTTGGAGACGCTCATCTCGCGGGATGTGTGGCTATCGTACAGTCTGTTGCTGTACGTGAATTCCGCGCTGTTCGCTCTCACCGCCGAAATCCACTCGATCAGCCATGCCATGGCCGTGCTCGGGGAATCCGGCATCCGGCACTGGGCCATACTGGCGGCCCTGCCGGAGTTGGCCAAAGATAAACCGGGTGAGCTGGTGACGATGTCGTTGGTGCGCGCGCGCTTCTGCGAAAGCCTGGCCTGTTTCACGCCGGCTCGGCCTAACCAGGCACTCCTGATGGGACTCTTCTCTCTGCTCGACGCCCTGACCGATCTCCCGATGGAAGAGGCTCTGGCCAAGGTACACGCCGCGCCGGAGATCAAGGCCGCGTTGACCGACACCGCGGCGCCCGGCGATCCATACCGGGATATCATCGAGCTCGTCCGCCACTACGAGACGGGCGGCTGGAATACGGTGAAGACGCTCGCCGGCGCTTTGGGCATCGAAATCGCGCGTATTCCGGAGACCTATGCCGATTCCATGCTTTGGGCGCAACAGGCTCTGCACGCCACGTTTCGGAAGTTCAACACGCGGCGTCACGTGCGGTACGCCCTCACGGGCGAACTGCGCATTCTATGGGAGGACCGGGCCGGAAAGGAGGCGGTGATTCAGGCCACCTTGATGAACGTTTCGGTGCAGGGGCTGCAATTGCTGGTGGCGGAGAAGATACCGGTTCTTTCCTATATCCGCTGCAATGAGCCCAGGTTCGGGATCTGCGCCCGCGGACGCGTCCGCTACTGCAATTACGTGAAGGGGAAATATCTCATCGGCGTGGAGTGCCGCGGCGGCACCGGGTGGCATCCCCCCGCGGCCCTGGGCTGAAGCGGCAGCCGCGCGGGGCCGGTCCTTATACCGAGACGGTATGTTCGGCTTCGGCCACGGTTCGATACCGCGTGAAGACGTCCGCGATCTTGCAGATCCGAAACAGCTCCCAGATGCGGTCGTTGAGTCCGGCCAGCAGCAGGCGGCGGCAGGTCCGTTCGCACGAGACGTACATCCCGATCAAAACTCCCAAGCCGCTGGAGTCCACGGAGCGGACACGGCTCATATCGATCACCAGGATGGCAGGCTCATCGCGGCGCGCGAAATCGCGGAGCCGAAACGCGGTCTCGGCGTTGAGCACGCCTTCCAGCACCATAACCTTCTCGGCCGGGTGCGGTCCGTCGAACACGCTCATTTGGAGTTTATCCTCGGTCATAGACACACCGGAGTGTATCACCAAGAACGATGAAAAGGCGATGATGCGGCAGAATTCCGCTGGATCGTCCTGTTACTTACGCTGTCCGTTTGCGGCGTCATGGCTAAGGGGTGAGAATGAAGATGCACTTCAAATAAGTAAGCCCAAGGGAGGGTATCATGCCGGGTGTAAAAGCTGCCGCCGCACCCATGAGGGTGGCGCAAATTCTCCGCGCCGGAGGGGATTTCCAGATCGTCGACCGCGAGATTCCCAAGCCCGCCGCCGGGCAGGTGCGCATCAGGGTACAGGCATGCGGCATCTGTCACAGCGATGAGCTGACCAAAGAGGGAAAATGGCCCGGAATTCAGTATCCGCGTGTTCCGGGCCATGAAGTGGCGGGTATCATCGACGAGCTCGGCGCGGGCGTTTCGGCATGGAAGGTGGGACAGCGCGCCGGGGTCGGCTGGCACGGCGGCCAGGACAATACGTGTCCCTCGTGCCGGCGCGGCGATTTTCGCAATTGCCGGAATCTGCAGGTCCCAGGCATCAGCTATGACGGGGGATACGGGGAGTACCTGCTGGCTCCCGTGGAGGCGCTGGTGGCCATACCCGAGACTCTGAACGCCGCGGAAGCAGCACCGCTGCTTTGCGCCGGAATCACCACATACAACGCGCTGCGGCACAGCGGCGCGATGCCTGGCGACCTGGTTGCGGTGGTCGGGGTCGGCGGCCTGGGTCACTTAGGCATACAATTCGCGCAGAAGTTCGGCTACAAGGTCGCGGCGATCGGGCGCGGCCCGGCGAATGCGGCTCTCGCCAAGAAACTCGGCGCCAGCGTGTACATCGACAGCAAGGCCGGGCACGCCGCGGAAGCGCTGCAGGACCTCGGCGGCGCCCAGGCGATTCTGGCGACCGCTCCCAGTTCCAAGTCGATGACCGAATTGATCGATGGCCTGGCGCCCAACGGCAAGCTATTGGTGGTCGGCGTGGCGTTCGATCCGATTGCAGTCACGCCCCTGCAGCTTATCGCCGGGACCAAAACCATTCAGGGCTGGGCCGCGGGCACGCCGGCCGATTCCGAGGACACGCTGCGCTTCGCCGAATTGACCGGAGTGCGTCCCCTCATCGAAACCTATCCGCTGGAGAGAGCCGGCGAGGCTTACGCGCGCATGATGAGCGGCGACGCCCAGTTCCGCGTCGTGCTGACGATGTGAGCTCGCGGCTATGAAGAGGCGCTCATGCGGCGCCGGTTACTGCTTGTCCCAAACCATCGTCGCCCGGTACGGCTTGCCTTCGGTGTCCGTACCTTTAATGGTGTTGGTCATGGTCTTGCCATCCTTCGAGACGACGCTCCGCCCGGTGACGCTGTACTTTCCATCCTTCTTCTTCGCGCTGTAGGTGAACGTATTGGCATTCACCTGTTTGATGGCGATGGTGTCATAGGGCGCCCCGGTCACGGGCGATTCGCTGCCGTCGTACTTCGCGACGTAGCTGGAATTGATCGGAGTGCCATCCGCCCGCTCGCCGGTGGTGGTCACTTTGATCGCGCCGTCGGATGCTTCCCTGGTGGCGGTGAGACTCTTGACCGGAGTGGATGGGCTGAACCTGGACTTCTCCATATTCAGCTTCCAGGTCCCCAGCGAGTTATCCGCCGCAAACGCTCCGATGGCGGCAACGAGCACACCGATCGTAATGTGAGTCAGTGCTTTTCGCATGCGTATTTCCTTTCAGCCACAGATTCCATTCTAAGCAGGACAGTATACATCCAACCGCCTCCGCTTTGTGGCAGGGGCCGAAGCGCGCGATGAATCCGTCACATCGTGTTATCCGTCCCCACCACCTTCTGGCATCTCGTTGCGGTCATACAGGCCCGCGTCGAAGGCAGTCTTCGACATCCGGTCCAAGGCTCTCTGCACTTCCGATTCAGCAAGGCGCTCCCAGAACGCTCTAACCATCTCGAATGCATCGCTCATGCTGGCGCCAGCGAGGCAACTTTCCGATAATTCTGCAAACTGACTGAGCCACTCCGCGGGAGGCGGGTCAAGCTGTCGAGGAACAATGTGAGTTCCGCGTCTTCCGAAAGTGCCATTGATCGCCGAACTGGTTCTTGAAGGCTCCAAACCCGCCGGCGTGAACACGCAATGCAAGATCAACCAAATCCTTGACGCGGCTGTTGGGAATCCTTCTCGGAAGCGTGTATGCGTGGAACTTCTCTGCGAACTGCTGTTCTCGCGGAATGATCCGCACGGAGGGCCGCGCGATTCCGGCAAAGGTCAGCCAGTCTCTGCACTCCACCACGTCCATCGGTTGCATGACAACGTCGCCGACCCCAATATCCACGTGGAATCGCGCGAAGACTCGGGCATCCATCTTGGCCTCTACTGGAAATCTCGCACCGCCGTATGGCGCGGCGTCCATGTCCATGATCGGCGCCGCGATTACGAACTCGAACCAATCGTCGAGCGACGCTCCGGCGGCCTCCTGAAGCATTTCGCGAATCACGTCGTTCGGTTGCCCGCTGACAATGTCCAGTTCGGGGAGTGTGAGGTCGATATCGATCGTCGCGCGCGCCGTGTCAAACAGCAGGTCCAGAGCGTAACCGCCCTTCAAAACCCAAGTTGGCTGGTCCGGCATGAAGAGCCTTGCCAAGAGGCGATCAAATGCGACCTGACGCCGCAAGCGATTCACATCGACTTTTCTTTATGGGCGATTCGCTTGAGGCGGTCTTCGAGCGCCCTTCTGAAAGCGCCGGCGGTAGCGTATACCTTGGGACTCGACATCTATGCCACTCGCCTGAGGACTTCCTCGAATAGCTTTTTCACGGGATCGGTGAGATTGGTCTTCCTCAGATCTGACCGCTTGATAAGCCCCCGGTCGAATGCCTGCTGAACGGCCTGCCGCACGAAGGCGCGTTCTACGACGCCCGTCTCCACCACATCCACGATCGTTCGAAGTGGCCGGGTGAACCGGAATCCCTCCGCCGTTTGGACGTCCTGGGGTGGCACGATGCCGTGATGCAGAATGAGGATGCTCGGAATCTCGCTGTTCCTCCGGAATCTTGGTGGAACGGTCATGTGCAGCTTCGCTGGATTGACGTCGGAGAGTTCATGGAGACTGAGCGCAGTCTGATGGCTGTATACTCCCTCGGCCTCTTCGCGCCGGTTCCGGGACCAGAGCGACCAGATTGCAAGGTCAGGGTGGTCGGTCGGGGGAAAGAGAGCGAGGCGGTAAATACCGCGGTGCTCACGGAGCCAGTTCCCTGCCTGAACATGGTAGGAATGAGTGTTTTCCGCAAACCCCGCAGCCTTCGCCTGCTTGGTCGTGAAGAAGCCCTGTTGCACCTCGGCGGTCTCGTAGAGGCGCCGGTACGAATCTTTACGAGATTGCCCCATGACACAATACTACAACTGAATTGATGTTTTGTGCAAAGAGGGCGATCTGTCCGAAGGTTCCGCCGATGCGTGAAAAGGGCAAGAAAAAGGGCAAAGTTTCAGCCTACTTTGCGAACGGCCGGCCAACTTATAGAAATATTAGCCCGGCCCCTTCCGACCCTCTCGTGGGAGACCAGGAGGTCCGGCGGAAGACGCGCAAGCTGACGGCTCGACTAATATTTTCAAGATTCTCTAATCTGTTCATTTTGAATAAATTGGGAAGGAAGGGAAGAAGTTTGGTCGGGGCGAGTGGATTCGAACCACCGACCTCCTGGTCCCGAACCAGGGGCCCACGAACTTTCAATGACTTAGCGACATTGCCCACGATTGCTAAGAGTTGCGCCAAGTTGCTAGTTTTCAAAGACTTCCAGGCGTTTCCCAAGAGGGCGATAACAACAGCGGGCAACGCTTCTATGCGTGGGGTAGGCACAAAAATTGGCACAGTTTTGTCGCGCGATTTTCAGAGCCTATGCCGAGCGTACATTAGGGACTTCCGGCCAAAATGGCAGCTACACCACCTACAAAACCAACCCTTACGCGGGAGCATTGAACTGCGGGACGGGTTCAGGACCTGGCTACCGCTGGGGGCCGGTGGCGCCGCCACAGTTTGCACAATTCCGTAGCCGCTAAACACGCAGAAGTTGGGCTGGCAACGTTTCGCGGAAAAGCGTGCAACGTTTCGCGCAACCCCTCAGCCTGGTACGACGAGCCATCCGACGCGCTTGGGCGCAACGTAAGCCAAACCTGCGCGAAGGGCGGCTACTTCCGCCACGGCTGGGCCTGGGCGCGGCCGACAGGATAGCCCGCCTCGGCCGACGGCCGGTATTGGGGCGATCTCGCATTTGACATAGACACCCGGCCCGGTGGGTAATGTGGCCGCCTACCTGTCACCCAGCCAGCTAGTCACCCTTCCAGGTCACTTGCGACGTGCGATGGCGCGCCACTTTAGAGGCGCGCCGGTCATCGTGTATGGACAGCCGCGGCCTCGGGGTCAATTGCACTGTTATCGCTAACGCATCTCGAGGTCCTCGAGGCCGACCCGCGACGCGGCAGATGGGGCTGCATAGTTTAACTCAGATCGCGTCCCACTGCCGTCGTAGCATAGGACCTCGAAGTGCGGCGAATAGCCCAAGTGCGGCTCGGTTTACGTCGACGATGTCGTGGAAATCTCTCAATTGACCGCTGACATTTGACGCACGAAGCCGCCGAAGAAGACTTTCAGCAGCGTCGAGCCCATTTTGGCAGTCCTGCATCACAGCGTCGAAACTGTCCTGTTCAGCCGACTCTGCTTGCGCCCTAAGCGCATGGAGGTAGTGACGGAAAGCCGATTGTTCCGAGAAGTTCACTGCTGACGGCTGCACGCCGCTGAACAGAGAGGAGGCATACCCTCCGTCGAGGTTCGGTGGTGAGGCCATCAAACTGAGTACACCGAGCCGGTGAGCAATGTCGAGGAAAGGGATCTTGTACTCCGACAGTGCCTGCGGGCAGTAGTACCACGTCGCTCGTTGTCTGATCTCGTCTTCATACGCGGCCTTGAATTTCTCTGGCGGAAACGACCTCACGTTCATCCACGTTCCCGAAGCGATCGCATTCACCTTTGCAGCAACAGCAACCAACATTTGGTGGGTGCAGTAGCCAAGAGTCACATCAGCTCCGAGTAGGCGAAGACCGACTGCAAGATCGAGGACGTTGGCCAGCCAATTAGGGTCGTCGACAAGGTAGTTACCTTTAGGGTGCTCGCAAACGATGTAATAAGCGCTAGCCTTCCAGCGCTCTGCGTTCTCCAAGAGCTGACTAACTTGGTCGGCGTCCTGAACAGCTTCGGCACTGAGTGCAATAGTTGCGATCAGATCGCGCTCTGTCTCAATCGACCGCGCTTCATCAAGAATCGCTCGTTGGGTTTCCAACCAGTCATCATCTACGGAAGATGCGAATAATCCGGGCAAAATCATCCTGGTACACCCGGTGTCCCTGTTTAACTGTGAAAGCGCCTTGAGCAGGGCAGAAAGCGCCGGACCCTGCCAAAACATTGTCGTTTCGTACCCCTTCGGCCAATAGCTGTGCTCGCACAGCTTCTTGTGGTCGGCATGAGGCAGGTAGAACTGAGGGTCGATCAGACACTGCGCCTGTGAAATCTTCGAAATATCTGCTCCGAGGTTCCTAAGCTGCGTCGCCGTCAGGTCGCGTGGACTCAGGATCGCGGTCCCACCGCCCCATGAGGATAGGAGCACCCTGCAGTGGTCCATCATTCCGTAGCCAAATTGCAGATATAGTTCCATGGTCGTGTAGCGCTTGCTAAGATACTCCCTCCCTCAGGCAGATCTCTCTCAACCACGCGAGCGTGTCGCGTACGGTACGGGGCCTATGAACACGGTTCTTTTGGGTCATGGCTTGAACGAGATCGCGGAAACTCGCCTTCTCTGCAATCGGGAGGTCTATCGGGCTCAGCACCCATCTCTCGACACGCCTCAACAACTCAAGGTGGTCACGCGGAGGCGGATCGAGGAATCCGTTCTTGCCCGTTCCGCATTCATGAAGAGTCACTCCCAATGCGAATAGGTCCGCACGTGAGTCGATATCAGCTTTCAAGTTGCGGCACTGTTCAGGCGGAGCGTAGCCCATAGTCATCTTCCCGAACGGAAGACCGCTTGCAGTAAGGGATGACAGGTCAAGATGTCTGGCAATCCCGAAATCGAGCAACCAAAACGATCCTTTCAGGTCGCATATAATATTGTCAGGTTTCACGTCACGATGCACAATCTGCACGTTCTCAGCCCGCTCCAACGCTTCCAACACATGGAGACCGAGGCGGAGGACGGCTAGCGCTGGCAGAGAACCGCTGGCCAGCATTTGTCGTACGCTGTGGCCACTTATTAGCTCTTCCCAAAGCCATACGCACGGGCCGGTTTGGGTCGTCACACTGCCATGCTGCAGAATTTTTGGAACCCTAGGAGATCTAACTTCTTGGACTGCGAGCATCTCCCGGCGAACCGTTTCCACGTTGGTGCACGGATGAATGAGCTTCAGAACTACGTCGCCGTCGGTACAGTGCTTCGCGCGCATCACGAGCTTCTGCCCACCTTGACCCAACAACTGAAAGTCACTGAGTTCCGGGAAGTTAGCCTTGAGCCAAACGGGATCAGGAAAATTCACCTGCTTCAACCCTCCCGTTGCAAAGCCATCTTCCAGGCCCAATCGTTAAACAACCAGGAGACGTATGAGCGGGGCTGATACTGGTCAGATGGTTTGAGGTCCCAACTCACATCATCCTGAGTGATCACAGTTACTCCTAGGTCGCGCGCATCTTGAGGCATGGTACTGTTGCGGGGAATCTTGGGCACGAGAATACAGGAGTGAGATGTAAACCAAGTATTCAAATACGCCTGATTAAGTGCGTGGCGCCATTCACTTACCTTGGCTTCTACAGCGATGATCTGGGTAGCTGCGAAGACCACACTTAGAGGGCAAGGCTTCCAGCGGGTTTGTTCTCTGCGGATCATAAAGGCGTCGACCAATCGAGTCAAGCTATCCGCCATCTTGTTACTTGATAGTGCGGAATGCAGCTCACATTCCGTTTGCGGGCCGACAGTAGTCAGTGCGTGCATTAGCCGCAGATCCGAAGCGTTCACGTCGGCACGGGCAGGCGCCCACCGCTCCGCTACCGACGCGTTCCAGATGACGATTACGAGGTCGGGGAATCCGGATGGAAGCCGAGGCTCTCGGAAGATTGTCGCCCGGTGCCCAGGAGGGAGTCGAAGAGGCCGATCAAGGAACCACTCGACCAAATCCGTCTCCGGCCCTAGCAGGCGCCGTCTGAAAGAAAGGCCGGAGGGTTTGTGTGAAACCCCAGCATCTACTATCTGCACTATCGATGAGCCTCTCGCGCTCGGTAATTCATACCCCCCTTTATACCGCAATTGCGTTCCGGCCTCCAACGGCGCCTGCAGGGCCCCATCCAGTACCCGACCGACTTGTTCACGGTTCACCATCGCCCCCGGTCTGGCACATTCATCTCATGCACACAATAGCTCGCGAAAGCGCGGCGTCAGCGCCAGCCCCAACGCCTCTTTAATCGAACGATTCGGGCGCTTGGTCGTGGAATCCTTCCCGCGACCGGTCGTGCGCCCCAGCACCTTCCAGTTGGCTGCGCGGTAACAGGTCCCGCGGAATCGCTCCGGGTCCACAAATGTTTCCAGGAAGTAGAGCGGATGCTCGTAGATCTGCTCCCAATCCGCACTCAGTCGTCCGGCCATACTACCCAAGAGGTGCGATGCCAAGTGCTCGACCCGCACCCACGGCAAGATCAAAAAGCGTGTGTTATACGCGAGGAAGCGGATGTTCCGGCGGCGGGCCTGTGCATTCCAACCGATGAAGCCGTCACGGCACTTCAAGTGGCGCGGCGCCGAACCCCACGCAGCACAGGCGATCGGTCGCCCCTGCGCCCAAGCCATATACTTCAGGTGCTCGCCCACAGGTTGCTGGTACCCGAGGTAATGATGCTGTTGCACGAGGCTGTTGAACAGCGGCTCGTCTGCCGTCCGCCGTACCTGCCTGAGTTCAATAGGCAGAATCTGGCTGAGGGAGACGTGAATGGGTGCTGTGTCGATCAGCAGGCGGGCGGGGCGAACTCGGTTCGCCAGCGGGTTCGGTGGATGGTAACGCACCGGCGGCAACTGGATCTGGCCAGCACGGTCGAGCATCAACATTAGCCCGCGGCAGACCATGTCGCGCGGTGCGCCGTTGGCCTGTTTCCACTCCCAGGCCGAGCACAGTTTCTCAGACAGTGCGCGCCTGCTGGCACCGGGATCACTGGCGATTAACCGGCGGATGAAAACGATGTCCTCGGCATAAATCTCTCGGCCCCGGTACCTCCACTCGGTGGGCATGTCCTGAGTGTGACAGAGCCAAGAATGGAACGCAAGTCCCAAGCGCGATTCTCTTGCACGCTCCCTCGTCGCTACACGGCTGCAACTTTCGCCTTTCATGTTGCAAAGCGGCCGCCCAAGATATGAAATCCGCGTAACGTCGACGATGTTGGGTCGCGTGGACGGCTACCGATAAGGGGGATCGTCGGGCCGCCGCCGTTTGGCTACCGGAGGTCATCGGTCCTGCATGCGCCTGGCGGACAAAGATGTTCACCCGCAAATTGCCGCGACCCCGCCGCGGGCGTACACTGGAGTATCTCAACCGCCATGAGCCTGCCAACGATATTCTCAACCTGCCGCCCCCGCGCCGACGTGCTTGGCGGGACCGTTCGCGACGACGAATTCATGGCCGACCTCTCGCGCGTCGTGAACGGCACCGCCCCAACGGACTACCTCGACCCTGCTGCTTTCTTCGCCAAGAGTTATCCAACGCGCGGCATAAAGGAGTTGCTGAAGGCGGTCTGCCTGCGCCTTTCGGGCAAGGGTGGCGAAGTTTCGTCGATTATCCGGCTCGGTACCCAGTATGGCGGCGGCAAGACGCACGCACTAATCGCCCTCGTTCATGCGGTGCGCGGCGCAAAGGGCGTTACCAACCTCTCAGACTTCGTCGATCCTGCGATTCTACCAACGGGCACCGTCCGCATCGCCGCGCTCGACGGGGAGAACGCCGACCCCGCCAACGGACTGACGCTCGAACCGGGACTGCTCGCCCGCTCTCTTTGGGGCGAGATGGCATACCGCCTGGCTGGCCGCAACGGATACGAGCGTGTACGTGAAAGCGACGAAAAGCATATTGCACCGGGTGCGCCCACCATTCGCGAGCTATTCGGCGGCCAACCCACGCTGATTCTGCTCGACGAGATCTCCGTATATCTGCGCAAAGTGGAGCGCGCGTTTCCAGACGCCTCCAAGCAATTTGCCGCTTTCGTCCACGACCTGTTCAAGGCCGTCGCATCGACGCCCCAGGTCGCTCTTGTTTACACCCTGGCAGTGGGAAAGGATGACAAGGCGGGCGACGCCTATAGAGAAGAGAATGAACGCGCAGCGGCAGCGATGTCCGAAGCGGAAAGCGTTGCCGTGCGAAGCACCACGCCGCTAAACCCGACCGAGGAGGACGAGACGCCCAACGTTCTGCGCGCGCGTCTCTTCGAGCATGTTGACTTGAATGCCGCACAGTCGGTGATCGCGGCATATTCGCAGGTCTGGAACGCGAACCGCGAAGCTCTACCGGCCGACGCCGCCGATCCAGAACTCCGCGACCAGTTCGCGCGTAGCTACCCACTCCATCCCAAGCTGCTTGAGATGCTGACGGAGAAGACCGCGTCGCTCAGCACCTTCCATCGCACGCGCGGCATGTTGCGGTTGCTGGCCCGCACTGTTCATCACCTCTGGCGTATCCAGCCACTGGACGCATCTTCGATCCACTCGCACCACATGGACCCTGCCTTCGAGCCGATCCGCACGGAAATTAATGTCAAGCTGGGCCAAGGCCAATACGCACCCGCCGTCAAATCTGATGTTGCCGCCGTGGCGGGTCAGGAGCCGGCGCTTGCGCAGCGCATCGATGCCCAGAAATATCCCGGCCTGCCGCCGGTTACGGCCTATGTCGCGTGCACGATCTTCTGGCACACGCTGGCCTATGGGGACCCGGCGAGGGGAATTACGCCCGAGCAGTTGAAACTGTCGGTATGCTCGCCCGCCCTGGAGCCTTCATTCATCGAGCAGGCCCGCTTGCAGTTCGTCACCGATTCCATCTATCTCGATGACCGTCCAGGCGCCCCGCTCCGCTTCATGGCTGAGCCTAACCTCACCATGATCGTCCGGCGAATCATGCGCGACATCGACGCTGCCGACGTGCGCACCGAACTCGCTGAGCGCATTCGCGCGCTCTTCACCCTGCCTCGCGGCGAATTCAACGCCGTGCTTTCTCCAGCGGGTCCGTATGAAGTGCCCGACGAGGTCGGGGACGGTCGCCCGCTGCTCGTGGTGATGAACCATGAGTCAACCGCGGTGCCCGCCGACCTGCGCCAGCCGCCGCCCGATATTGCAGAGATCTTTGAATACAAGGGGATCGATCGCAAAATCCGCGAACTCAAAAACAACATGGTGTTCGTGGCGGCCGACGAACGCACGATTCCGAATATGTGCGACCTAGTGCGCCGCCGCCTCGCCCACGGCCTTCTGCAAAAACCGGACGAACACCACATCACACTAGCCGATTACCAGCAGAGCAAGGTGAAAGCCGACTACGAGAAGCTGAAGCTCGATGTGGCGATGGCCATTCTCCAGTGCTATCGTCACCTATTCTACCCGTCCAGTTCTCGCATGACCGGAGCGCAGCTCGACCTGGGACACACCGTCATTGAGCTTTCCGGCGCAGGAGACTCGCCGGGCAACGGACAGCACCAGGTGGAGCGTGTGCTGCATGAACAGAAGAAGTTACTCGAAGGGCGGGACATCCCTGACGCGCCGGGGTTTGTGCGCGACCAGACTGGACTACGCGTGAAGGGAGAGATGACCACCGCACAGATGCGGACCGAGTATCGGCGCGCGCCCAAGCTTTCTATCCTGCTGCACGATACACCGCTGCTCGAATGCATTCGCAATGGCATCGACCAGGGGTTGTTCATTTATCGCGAAGGCACGCAGGTGTGGGGTCCGGGCGATCCTCACCCTGTTATCCACATCAGTGACAACCACTTCGTACACACCATCAATGACGCTAAAGAGAAGAAACTGTGGCCGCGGGCGGCACCGCTGGAACTCCGCTTCCAGGCCAATCCCACCACCATCGAGCGCGGCGGATCGTCCGAACTGCTGGTCAGCGTCAAAGGCGGCGTCCCGCCGTACACGTACACATCGAATGAACCGCAGCTTGCGGCCACGGGAACCGATCAAACAACGCAGCAGCTTCGCGTCCGGCCGGAACAGTCGATGACCTACACCATCGAGCTTACCGACAGCCGCTGCCAGCGGCAGCAGGCGATGGCGGTGGTGACCATCCGTGAGAAATCGTGTGAGATACAGCCGCCATTGTTGCCGGGGTTCAAACCCGCGGAACCGCCGCCGCCCGAACTGTCCGCGCAGGGGCCACTCGCCCAAGCGCTGGCCGATCTGTGGGACAAGGCCCGCAAGGCCAGCGTGGCGAGCATCGCCACGCTTCGCGTGCGCTTGTTCGAAGCCGGCGCCACTTGGAAGGTGCATCAGGCCATGGCAACGCTTCAGGAGGCGGATGTCGCCTGCCACTTTGAAGTGGGCATCGAAGCTGAGGGGATCGACGAGTTCGCAGTGACCTTCACCGGTAGGGTGGACAAAGCGAACGCTGTGAAATCGTTCCTTGATCCACAGATCCGGGCCGCGGTTGAGACTGATTTCAAGGCCACCTACAACCTGGCTTTCAAGCAGCCGTTATCACTGAAGGACGGAGCTGCCGACGCTTTCTCCAAACGTTTGACGCAATATGGGGGTGGCGAGGCCTTCGTGGAGGCGGTCGCCGGAAAGGTGTAGATGAAGCCCCAATACGAATTGCGCATGATCGTCGAATCGACAAGTGTATGGCGCCTGGAGATCTGGCAGGCTCCCTCGTCCGCTACGCCACGGCTAAAGGCGCCGGAGCACGTGGCCTCCATTCAGGGGCCGGGTTTGCGCATCGCCGAGAACCGCTTGTTGAAGCGGTTAGCTCGCGAAAAGATCGTGCTCGGCTCGCTGAGACCGGGAAAGACAAAGCGTTGGCCACTCGATGAAGAGTTAGCACTCACGCTAGGGTTGCTGTTCCGCGCTCTGGCGCCCATGAAGAATCTGGACCGCATCCGCCAGGTGGCCGAGGGAGTAGAGAAGATGTCGCGCGAGGAGGCAGGTTACTGGCTCGGCATGGTCATGCACCGGGAGTATCCGCGACGGGTGGTCGCTGCGCTGAGGGTCCTATTGACGACGCCATGAGTAGCCGTAGACTGATTGAGGAGTGGCTGCCAATTGCGGCGTTGAGCGCCGAGGCAACCCGTGAGCGGAAGATAGCGATGGCTGGCAACGTCCTGCCGCCGACTACTTACCTGCATGTATGGTTCGCTCGTCGGCCTTTGGTCGCCAGCCGCGCGGCGGTGCTGGGAAGCCTCCTTGAATCCTCCGCGGACCACCAGGAGTTTCTGCATACGCTCGGAATTCACGGTGACCCAGTCGCTGCTATCGAGAACATGCACGCCGCTACGGTACGAGGCATCCGGCTTGCGGGGACGTATGGTTATCCGAGGGCGTGGCGATTCACGCCGGAGCCGCAAGCACTTGGATTGGTTCTTGATCCCTCTGCCGGCGGGGGCAGTATTCCGCTGGAAACTGTGAGGCTCGGATGCGAGGCCATCGCAAATGATCTGAATCCCGTCGCAGCCCTGTTGCTCAAGGCGACCGTAGAGTTGCCGCTGAAGTTCGGTTCGGCTCTCGCAGCCCGTTACGAAGAACTCGCGGCTGAATTCATGCGGCGCGTGCGCCCGCACTTCGAGGGCGTTTTCCCGGCAGAGCCGAAGGGCGTACTGACCGTCGATGGCTATCTCTGGACACGGACGGTGACCTGTCCGTACTGCGGCGGCGGCGTGCCACTGTCGCCAAATTGGAGGCTGGATAGTTCGGGGCACGGCGTGCGACTGGCTCCTGAAGACGGCCATGTGCGATTTGAGATTGTGGATCGGGAAGTCGATCACTCGCCCGGCACCGTGAAGGGTGGGGATGGCACGTGCCCGTTCCAGGACTGCCGCCGCAGCATCGACGGCGATGAGATCAAGGCGCAGGCCAAGGCGGGACGCATGGGCCACCAGCTTTACTGCGTGGTCTACAAAGAGGAACGCATCAAGGGCTACACTAAGACCGGCAAGCCCAAGATGGAAAGGGTCCGGGGCTTTCGCGCCCCCAGGCCCGAGGACGATGTGGAGGCGCTGGTTCGACAGAAGCTAGCGGAAAAGATGCCGCTGTGGCAGGCGCGGAACATCGTGCCAGACGAAGAGATTGATGCACTCTCAAATTACGACCGCGGTCATCGCATGTACGGGATGTTCCGGTGGGTAGACTTGTTTTCTCCACGCCAGCTTTACGGCCACTGTGTTAGTGTCGAGGTGCTGCAGGATTTGATCTTGAGCGCGTCTACGGATCTTGATCGCGCTGCTCTGACATATCTTGCTCTAGCAATCGACAAGGTGATCAACTACAATTCCGTCGCGTCCCGCTGGGACACCGTTCGCGTGGCAATTCGCGGGAAGTTCGACCAACACAACTACACAATGCAGTGGAGCTACGGCGAGATGGCCCCCACAATCACAGGTCTCGGTTACGACTGGGCGGTCGAGCAGACGAGCAAAGCCCTCGGCGAATTGATCGGCCTTTTGGGCCACTCCTCTGACGACAAACTCGAGTTCTCCCCGCCGCGACCCAAGCCACCAGTTCGCATCACGTGCGGTTCTGCCGACTCACTCCCTCTTGAAGATGCGTCCGTAGACTGCGTGGTGATGGACCCTCCTTACTACGACAACGTGATGTACGCGGAGCTCTCCGACTTCTTCTACGTCTGGCTCAAGCGCACGGCTGGAATGCTGTACCCGCGGTTATTTACCGGTCATCTGACTGACAAGGACCGTGAAGCCGTCGCGAACGCTGCGAAGTTTGCTGGAGAGAAGGGCGGCGCCAAGAATCTAGCTGGACGTGACTATCAGCGCCGCATGGCATCCATTTTCAAGGAGCAGCGCCGGGTTCTCAAGCCGGACGGCATCATGACCGTGATGTTCACGCACAAAGCGGCGGGTGCTTGGGACGCACTGGCTAGCGGTCTGATCGAGGCTGGCTTCACGATCACGGCGTCATGGCCCATAAATACCGAGGCGGAAAGCAGTTTGCATATCCGCGAGAAGTCCGCAGCGCGGTCCACCATCTTCTTGGTCTGCCGTGTCCGCGAAACCGTTCCGGAGAACGCCGAAACTCGCTACTGGGAAGAAGTGGAGCCGACGGTCCGGCAAGCCGTCCGTGCCAAGGTGAAGGCGTTTCAGGAAGCCGGCGTTGGCGGCATCGACTTGTATCTCGCGTGTTTCGGTCCAGCCCTTCAGGTGTTCACCGAAGCATGGCCGCTCACGCGCGGTACGGCACGGCCGCAGCCGAAGGCGAAACAGAGAGACCTGTTCGAAGAATTCGATCCTTACTCGGTCCGACCTGAAGACGCGCTTGAAGCAGCACGGCGCGAGGTGAAGCAGTGGCGCATGGAGCAACTCGCGACCGTGAAGCGCCAACACCACCTAGACGCGCTAACTGAGTGGTACGTGCTGGCCTGGGATGCCTTCCGCGCGCCACGGTTTCCAGCGGACGAGGCGCTCAAGCTGGCGCGCGTGGTCGGCCTCGATTTCGACCAGGACGTGAAGAAGCAAGTCTGCGAGGTGAAGGGCGACGATGTGATCCTATGGGACAGCGTTACGCGTCACCGCAACGGCAGCCTGCGGCACGTCAGCGCGGAGTGTATGCTCGACACACTGCATTGGGCGGCGAAGACCGGACGCGAACAGAACACCGGCGCCGCGCGGAACCTGATCGAGGAAGCGCATCTGACCGGCGACTCGACGCTGCTGACCGCGTTGGAAGCGCTGCTGAACGTGTTGCCGCCGGGAGTTCCCTTGGCGGGCAATAAGAAACCTGACGCCAACCTCACTGGCGCGGCGAACGACCTTGAAGCGCTGGAGCGCCTGCGCAAGCTGGCCTTCGCCGAAACGGTCCCGGCGCCGAAGATTCCGGAGCAGATCCCACTGGCGCTCGGACAGGGCGAACGGGAAGATGAAGAGGGCGAATGAAATGCGTGGGGACTATTCCAATCTTCTCAATCGCGAAAAAGCGCTCATATTTCGGATCACGCACCGTGACAACGTACCCTGGATTCTGGAGAACGGATTACACGCCAGGAACGGCGAGCTGTCAGACCCGAACTTTCGCCCCATCGGAAACCGCGACCTCATCCAAAAGCGGACATACCACCCGGTTTCGGCCGGTCCAGGCGGAACACTGGCTGATTACATACCGTTTTACTTCACGCCATTCTCTATGATGCTGATGAACATCAGGACAGGTTACAACGGGGTTCCCAGGGTGCCAAATGAAGAGATTGTCATGCTGGTCTCGTCCCTGAGACACGTGGCAACGATGGGTATCGAGTTTGTCTTCACCGATCAGCATGCCTATCTCAGGATGGCAGAGCACTTCTCCAGTCTCGATGACCTCGATCGGATCGATTGGCCGATTTTGCAGAACAGGGACTTCAAGCGCGATAACAACGACCTCGGAAAGACGGACCGTTATCAAGCGGAGGGCCTGGTGTGGAAATACCTCCCTGTTGAAGGTATTCTGGGTATTTGCTGCTACACGGAAGGAGTGCGGAACGGTCTTAAGGAGCGGGCTGATGGTCTCAGTTTGTCGGTGAGCATTTTCAAGAGATCTGAGTGGTACTTCTGATGATTAAATTTCACAAGGGGAATGTTCTGGACGCACCGGTGGAGGCACTGGTGAACACCGTTAACACGGTTGGTGTGATGGGCAAGGGAATCGCGCTGATGTTCAAGGAGGCGTTCCCGGAGAACTTCCGCGCTTACGAGGAAGCGTGTAAACGGGGAGATGTCAGGATCGGCCGCATGTTCGTCACCGAGAGTTCGCGGCTTGACGGACCCAGGTGGATCATCAATTTTCCCAGCAAGCAGCACTGGCGTCAACCGTCCAAGCTGGAGTGGATCAGGGAAGGTTTGGCCGACCTACGGCGAGTGGTTGTCGAGAAGGGTATCCGGAGCCTTGCGCTTCCACCGCTGGGTTGTGGAAACGGCGGATTAGATTGGGCGGAGGTACGGCCGGAAATCGAGCGTGTACTGGCTTCCCTGAACGATGTGGAAGTGCTGGTTTTCGAGCCGACACAGAAGTACCAGAATGTAGCAAAGCCTGCCGGAGTTCAGAAGCTCACGCCTGCTCGCGCGATGATCGCCGAAATGGTGTGGAGGTATTGGGTGGTTGGTAGCGGCTGCACGTACCTCGAAGTCCAGAAGCTGGGCTGGTTTCTGGAAAGGACGATCAACAGACTCACCCTTCCGAACCCCTTCAAGCTTCAGTTCACCGCCGACAAGTATGGTCCGTACTCGGACCGTCTGCGACACTTGTTGAATGGTCTGGACGGCAGCTACCTGCACTGCGACAAGCGGTTGAGCGACGCGGAACCGTCGGACACGATCTGGTTTGACGAGGGACGGCGCGCGTTTCTCGAACTATATCTGAAACAGGACGAGCAGCGCGCGCTATCGCCGGTGCTAGATCGGACGGCCGCGTTGATCGACGGCTTCGAGTCGCCAATGGGGATGGAGCTGCTGGCTACGGTGGATTGGCTCATCGACAGGGAGCAGTGCGAGGCCAGCGTGACGGCGATCCGGGCCGGGTTGGCCCGGTGGCCTGCGGGTGCTGAGTCGGCCGAACGGAAGTTGAAGCTGTTCAACGACCGCTTGATTGGGCTAGCGCTGAATCGGCTCGCCACCGCATCGTGACACCGCTTACCGGCCGCGAGTGGCGCACCAGCTATCGCCACGAGGATGGCGACCTGATCGAGTTGTTCTACAACCCGGCCCTCACCTGCGCCGTCCAGTACGACCGCATGACGGGCTACTTCTCCGCCGACGCGCTTGCCCTCGCCTCACGCGGGATCGCCGCGCTCATCACCAACGACGGCCGCATGCGCCTGATCGTCGGCTGCACACTCCAGCAACCCGAGCAGGTCGCCATCGGCGAGGGATACGACTGGCGAGCGCGCCTCGAATCGCATCTGCTGGCCGCCGATTTGATGCCCCCGGACGAGGAGGCAGGCCGTGGTTTGGAGATGCTCGCATGGATGGTGGCGCAGGGTCATCTGGACGTGAAGGTGGCCGTACCGGTCGATCCCGATGGACGGCCGGCGCACGCGCCTGGGCTTTACCACGAGAAAGTTGGGATTCTGACCGACGCCGATGGGAACCGCCTGAGCTTTTCCGGCTCGATCAATGAAACGGCGGGAGGCTGGGTCAACAACCGGGAAAGCTTCCACGTTCACTGCAGCTGGTTCGGCGGTCGGGAGACGGCGCATCTCGAAGACGAGGTGGACGCATTCGCACGCCTTTGGGAAGGACGCGCGCGTTCGGTGAAGGTGTTCGACTTCCCCGAAGCGGCGAAGAAGAGGTTGCTGGAGTTCCTGCCCAGCGATGACCATTTCGTGACGCCGCCGGCTCGCAGGGCTGTCCAGGAACCGGAGACTCACAAGCTGCTGGCCGATGAGTTCCGGCGCGTTGTTTGGACTTTCATCCGCGAGGCACCACGCCTGGCGCACGGACTGCGCGTGGGCGAGATGACGGGTGCCGTCACGCCCTGGCGACACCAGGTTCGCACCTACACGCGGTTCCTGAGCGCGTGGCCGAGCTGCCTGCTGATCGCCGATGAAGTGGGACTCGGAAAGACGATTTCCGCGGGCCTCATTCTCCGTCAGGCTATCCTGAGCGGCTTGGCGAAGCGGACCCTGATTCTGACTCCCAAGAGCGTCCAGATCCAGTGGCAAAACGAGTTGTACGAGAAGTTCAATCTGAACGTCCCGATCTACGACGGGTCATCGCTCGTCTGGAAGCCGGTGCATGGCGCGCACGGAACTGCCGAGAAGCCCGTGGCCCGCGACGAGTGGCAGGCCGAGCCGGTGGTACTTGTGTCCAGTTTCCTGATGCGGCGGGCCGACCGTCAGAGAGAACTGCTCGATGCCGCTGATTGGGATCTCATCATTCTTGACGAAGCACACCACGCCCGCCGGCGCGGGGCCGGGAGTACGCAGGAGAAGGGGCCGAACGCGCTACTTGGCCTGATGCGGAAGTTGCGGGCGAAATGCCGGTCGCTGCTTCTGCTGACCGCGACACCGATGCAGGTGCATCCTGTCGAATTGTGGGATCTGATGGATCTGCTTGGGTTGCCAGATGAGTGGCACCGGGACGACGGTGTCTTCCTGCAGTATTTCCAACGCGCGTCGGGCAATCCCTCTCCCGAGGATCTGGAGTACATGGCGTCGCTATTCCGCTCGACCGAGGCCACCTTCGGGGAGATGGCGGACAGCGAGGCGGCTCAGATCCTGCCGGGAGTTTCCAGTCTGAAGCGCAAAAAGGTGCTGCGAGCCCTGCGGGATGTGAGCGCTATACCGCGCAAGACGATGGATGCGGAGACTCGGCGCGCCACCACGCGCTTGCTGCAAGCGTCGAGCCCGTTGCGTTACCGCATGGTAAGGAACACCCGCGAATTGCTACGGCGTTACCAGCTTCCCGTCCCCAAACGCGATCCGCGCGAAGTCGTGGTGGAGATGACTGCTGCAGAGAGCGCGCTCTACACCGCGGTAGAGGATTTCATAGGCGATGTGTACCGGGCGGCACCGCCCGAGAAGCGTTCTGCGGTGGGCTTCGTTATGACTGTGTACCGGCGCCGGCTGGCATCGAGTTTCGAAGCCCTGAAGCGGACGCTGACCGGGCGACTGATGCGAACGGGAGGCATAACGGAGGAAGATGCGTCGCAGGATGAAACGTCCGACGAGGTGATGTCCGGCGAGGAAGCGGCGCGTCTTGCAGCGGAGGCACCCGAAATCGGGGCGATTAACGAGCTCGAACGAATTCACGATCTTCTTCGGCGGATTGCGCAATTGGGTACAGATAGCAAGGCGCGCCGGCTCAAGATCGAGCTGGATGGGTGTCTCGCAGATGGGTTCGATTCGGTGATCGTGTTCACCCAATACGCCGACACGATGGAGTACCTCCGGGATTATCTGGCTGACCAGATGTCCGGAATGCCCGTGGCCTGCTACTCCGGCAGGGGCGGCGCTTGGCGCGATGCCAGTGGCCAATGGGTGCCGTGCTCGAAGGAGGAAATCAAACGCCGGCTGCGGGACCGGCAAGTCCGTCTGCTGGTGTGTACGGATGCCGCGGGGGAGGGCCTTAACCTCCAGTTCGCCGGCGTGCTGGTGAACTACGATCTGCCGTGGAATCCCATGAAGGTAGAGCAGCGGATCGGACGTATTGACCGTCTCGGCCAGGAGCGTCCGGTGATTCGCGTTTTGAGCTTCGCTTACAAGGACACGGTGGAGCAGGACGTGTTCTTCACGATAGGGAGCCGCATCAATCTGTTTCAGGGCATCGTGGGGCGGCTGCAGCCGATTCTGTCCCGACTGCCACGCAGCTTCGAAGAGTTGGCGCTGCTTGATAAGGACGCGAGAGAGGCGGCGCGACACCGCTTCCTTGCGGACCTCGAACAGCAGTTTCGTGATGCCGATGAACGCGGTTTCGATATCGATGCAACGGTTGAGGACTCGCTGGATCTGCCTTCGCTTCCGGAACCCGCCCTGACGCTGCGCGACCTGGATAGTGCGATTCAGATTGCGCGCGCGCGGCCGCCCGAGGTGGACTTCCGACCACTCGATCCAGGATCGTACGGGATTGGGCTGCCGGGCGGCCCGTCGATCCGGGTTACGACCGATCCGTGTGTCTTCGAGTTTTCATCCGACAACTTCCAGTTGTTCTCGCCCGGTGGCGATGCGTTCGGCTCCTTCTATGTGGATGGCGCTGGCGGAGGCGCTGATGGCCGGGGCATCGCATGGATGGTCCAGCGTCCTGGCGCGGAACTGGAGTTCGTAGTGGCGACGCGGTATGGACCCCGCAGGGTGGAGAGTTTCGCGGAACTCCTGGCGGCGCTCGATGTTGTCGGGGAGCCTTGCGAGTTTCCGCTGGCGGACTGGCCGGGAGTAACCGCGTCGGTTATCGCATAAGGATTCTTAGACCGCCACCTTCAGCTTAAGGAAGTCGTTTGGCGCATGTACCAGATCCTGCTTCGTGCCAAGGTACCGCTCGGTCGTCTGGACCGAGGCATGGCCCAGCAACAACTGGATCTGCTCAAGCTCGCCGCCGGCGGTCCGGCACAGCTTCGCGGTCGTGCGGCGCAGGTCATGCGGAGCGATGCCTGCAACGCCCGCGGTCACCGCGTACGGCCGCAGGAGTTGCCAGACCACTTTTTCGGACATCCGGTCGCCCTGCAACTGGTCGCCGCGGTGCACGGGCCGGAACACGAAGCCGTCCGTTATACCGGCGCGGGCCGTCCAGGCATCGACGGCAACCTTCACCCATGTCGGCATGGGAACCGTCCGAACGCGCCTGTGCTTCGAAACGAGGTCGAGGATCACCCACCGCCCGTCGCGCTGCTGCACGTGCGCCATCGTGAGCGCGGCCACTTCCGACCGGCGCAGCCCGCAGCCCAGCAGCACGGCGATGACGGCGCGGTCGCGCAGGCCCTTGAGCGTAGTGATATCCGGCGTGTTCAGCAGCGTCTGGGCCTGCTTCTGGGACAGCCAGTTCCCCATGCGGACGCCGATCGATTTGGCGCTCTTCACCCGCTGGATGCCGGCGGCCAGGTCGGGCGCCAGCAGGCCGTTGTCCATCGCCTCCACTGCCAGCTTGCGGATGGCCGACATGCGGACGATTATCGATGACGACCCCAGCTTGCGCTCCTCCAGGGAAACTCGCCAGGCGCTCACTGTGGCTTTGGTGAAGCCGGGCCGCGGCTCGGCGTCGTACCAGGCAAAGAACTCGTCCAGGGCCATGTTGTAGACCCGCTTCGTGATGGGGGAACTGACAGAATCCAGCACCAGAGGCTTCAATCGCTGCCACTCCGCCGTCCTTCTAGCTATCGTTAACTCGTTCATTCCACACCTCTTAATGGTCAATATCGGACATGAAGACCTTACCTCGTGACGGCAGGGACAGCAAGCGCTATCGAATGGCCCCATGAGCGATTCGCCGGCGCCCGAATTGCGATAATCATAAATTGCGCCGATCACGAAGGTGAGTTTGCCGTATGAAAATTGCATTGACTGAAGAGTTCCTTGACGAGATGGCAGAACTGCCAGTGGCGGTGGGTAAAGGCTGCCGCGAGTTGATCAAAGAACTGCTGCGATCCCATAGAGAGACTTTTAGACGTGGGATGAGCCTGGAAAAGCTGAAAAACTCCAGCTTTCACACTACCCGGATCAATAAGCAGTATAGAATATTGATAAAGGTTGACGGCGAGTCGTACCTTTTGTGTAGGGTGGGTGATCATGATTTTGTCTATTCACCGTACATGGACAAGAGTTACTCGGCAGCCGCGAACTGCCAAGTGGTGCGCAACGTCGGGATAACGCAAGCAGGAACCGGACCCTCTGGTCCCGGCCTCGATGAAATCATCGCCCGGCTCAACGAGCAAAGGCAACGCGCCTCGTACGGTGCAATCGCGGGTTTTCTTGGAGCCGGGGTGACACCGAGGTCGCTCATGGCGGACCGCCCCAAGAACCAGATGAACTCGTGGGTGGTGGCTGCGACTGGGCTGGGGTATGGCCGGCCAACGAAATACGAAGACAAGGACATCCATCCCGAATGCCTCCGCCAGATCCGTGAGCGCCGAAACGACTTTATCCAAGACCCGGAGATCCTAGCGGGATGGCTGCGGGCTAAGCGGTGGTCACGGTAAAGGATCAATACTCCGGCCGAAGTTAACGACTCGCAAGTACGGCTGCTCCAATGGCTGGTTCTTTATGGCGGTGCTTATGGGGATATTCCTCGTTAAAAAAGCCGGCGTCAAGGCGACCATGCCGGCGGGCGATTCTACTCCATTTGGTATCATCGATTCGGTGAGGCAAGCCGCGGTATGAACGGCACACCATCCTTTCGTCGCTACGTCGGAATCGACTATTCCGGCGCGCAGACGCCGACTTCGAGCCTTAAGGGCTTACGCGTCTACATGGCGGATAGGGTGTCGCCGCCTTCCGAGATAGGACCTCCGCCGAGTCCCCGCAAATACTGGACCCGCCGTGGAATCGCAGAATGGCTTGAAGAGAGACTTCTTGAAGACTCGCCAACGCTGGTCGGTATCGATCATGGCTTCTCCTTTCCGCGACAGTATTTTGAAAGGCATCAGCTACAATTCGATTGGATGGTGTTTCTTGAAGATTTCCAACGCCATTGGCCCACGGATCAGGACAACACCTACGTCGATTTCGTGCGCGCGGGCAAGTGCGGCAATGGCGCAGCGCGCTCCGGTAATTCACGCTGGCGGCGTCTCACCGAAGTGCGAACTGGTGCCGCCAAGTCGGTCTTCCATTTCGACGTGCAGGGCTCGGTAGCCAAATCAACCCATGCGGGCTTGCCTTGGCTACTCTATCTGCGACGGCAAGTGACGAACGGAGTCCATTTCTGGCCGTTCGATGGCTGGCAAATTCCCGTTGGCGCATCTGTTGTGGCGGAGGTGTATCCGTCACTCTGGAACAGTGGCTTCGAACGTGGAAGTCGTACTGCCGACCAACACGATGCCTATTCCATTGCGGCGTGGATGCGCGGCGCAGACAGTAACGGTTTGCTCTCGGGGTTCTTTGATCCCGGTGTCAAGCAAGACGAACGTAAGATAGCGGAGATTGAGGGCTGGATACTTGGTGTTGCGTAGTTCGTCTCTCCGCATCATGCGTGGCCGGCGGGGGAAGCGCGGTGACCGAACTTGCGAACAAGGGCGTTGTGCGGCCTCATCGGAGCCTATCCTTTCGTCGTTTTCGAGGTACTCTGCCGACTCGCCGTGAACGGCCTTGGCGCGGGCCGGATGCCAATTGGAGTTCTTCAGGCAAGGGTCATCCGGGAAGCGCTCCGCGAGAATCTTACGCTAGTGATCGAATCGTGCTGAGTCATGGGATAGAGCGATGGGGTCTTAACTGTTTGTCTCATCAGACGGTACAAGCGCACTCCGCATTTAGTTCTTAGCATGATCCAGGCTGTCCACAAGCGTCAAAATGGTCGGACCAAGGACGCCATCCGTGTGGCCTGAGCCGGTGAGAGCGGAATCTGAAGGAGCTTACGCACGAAGCCCGGGCTCCGGAGTTTTCGAAGGGCTTTCGCTTCGATTTGCTTAATTTCAAGCTCCGATACGTCGAACCGTTCCGCAATTTCCTTGCGATCCATAGAAGGGGAACTGATTCCAAAGCGCAGTCTGACGACCTTTTCTTGTCTAACCGGTAAGAACTTAAGAACTGTCTGAATGCTTTCAAAATGTTCTTCGGCGAAGGGGGCACGGAACGAATCGCTATATGTCGCTACCGCCCATGCCGCCATCGCGTCGGAGATTGTAGTCCGGTCAGAAGGAGGTGGGGTCCCATGAAGGATTGCGTTTAGATATCCGTCAACGAGGCGCGAAGCCGTAAAGCTCTCTTTCTCCTGCCCCTTGCCGAAAATTGTGTCAATCAATTTCCGACATCCACGATACTCCTCAGGGTCCTCCGGAAAGACCCAGCATCGCACCGCACCCGCAATGCCCTCGGCGACGCGGAAGATGTGGTCGATCTCGAGGTAGGTTTTGAGAGCCTGATAGGTGCCAATCACTACGGGGTCGATCTTCTCCGAAGGATTCCAGGATATCTGAAAGTAGTGCTGTGCGAACGCTTCGAATGCCTTCGCATATACGCGTCTGCGATCTTCGCGGCCATGCGTTTCCGGGCAACAGGACAGGCTCTTGTTAACAGCGTTCAGAAGAAAGTCGTCGGAACCAGAACGCCCCGCGACCTTCATGGCTCTAGCCACCTCTTCGTCGCTCAATCCGAGAGCAGAGATCTGGCGTCGAATTTCACCTCGGGTTTTAGTCTCAGACGTATCGCTCGCCTCCAACGGGGGTTTACTCGGGCGGATCATATTTCTTCCTTTTACCACTCCACGGCCCGGCGCTGGGGCGGACTCTCAGGGGCTTCGTGGGCGGCTATTATTCCGAGAGCGGCCTCGATCACGGCTTTTTCCGAGCACCCAGCGGTGCCCATCACCGCCTTCGATCCTCCAGGATGTGCCTCCACAATCGTCCTCGCCATCAATTCGAATGCGGATATCGCAGGTTTCGGACGCCGCCCGAAGGCGGATCAATCCGAAAGGCTTTGTGGTCGGCTACGCGGGCAACGAATATCAAGCCACACCAGGATTCATCCGTTCACCCGGCGGCCACATTTCCACGTTCCAAGCACCGGGTGGAGGCGATATCTCCGGTGGCACAACAGGCGAATCCATCAACCCCAGTGGCGTGATCGCTGGATACTTTATCGACACGAGCACATTTTCCACGGCTACATTCTGCCACCGTAATCCGGTGCGCTCCACTTGTCGTTAACGGCCTCATGTGACGTGACATCACCACCTAACCGAGATCCATCCTACGCCCGTGCCGCATATCGTTATACTACGATCCCTGCAGCCGCGTACCGCGCCCAGCCACTGACGGAAACGGCCGTAAGGCGACGATGCTCTTTTTCCGTGACAACGCAGCAACACTGCGCGCGGTCAATGATGGAATCCAAATTCGGCGAGGGTCCGAGCATTTCCGCCAGTAGTGCGGCGCGGGGGAAGGCGTGATCACGCTGGATCTTGAGCCCGACCTGCGTGATCACCACTTCGCTGCGATATGGCCCCATAAATTTACTCTGGGTGTTGCCTGTCGCGAAAGCCACCTGCCATAGGGCCGAGTCCAGCATCTCTTTTTTGAGAGGAGTTGCAATAGGAAGTAGTCGTAGCGTTTCGAGTACAGTCTCGATATCGGCGAGCTGCTGTATGAGATGTTCGCCGGCGTGTTTAGCGCTCCCTGTGCTTAATGCTCGATAAGAATGGCATAGTCCGATTCTGGCCGACAGGAAGCCCATGCGCAACCCAAAATGGGCCGCGATTCACTCTATTGCTCCACCGCCGTTGGGGACGCGATGTTCCCACCATTTAGCTAATGTGCTATTCGAAGAGCCTGTTTCCGCTCCACATACAGCGACAATTCCGTTTCAGCCGGCGGCCCGCGACGCGACACACGTCCACGTCGCGGAACGAAGGCGCCGCGGCGCGACCTCTCGTGGTAGCGTACATTTGAAGGGGGCATTTCATGGCAAAGCCGAGAGTCTACTTGGCTGGACCAATCTCCAACTGTAACCAAAAGCAAAGGAACGAGTGGCGCAAGCAATTAAAGAGCGAGTTGAAGAAGCTTGGCTACGAGTGGATCGACCCGGCCGACTACACGACTGATACGAGGGATGACTGGACGCCGCTGCGCGAAATGGTAGACATCGACCGAGTGATCTGCCCCCGTTTTCTCTACCAAACGTAGTTGAGAAATCTCCGGTAAATCCTAACTCATTTCCCCATCGGACTGTGTGAGCGGGGATGGGGGTCTG
>Ga0335085_10000600_pt1 | contig 97490 bp, 76 predicted proteins | sample Lox_Sample_45_FD_206712 | JGI IMG/M metagenome (GOLD analysis project Ga0335085, IMG submission 206712) | Soil microbial communities from Loxahatchee National Wildlife Refuge, Florida, United States - Lox_Sample_4.5 | ecosystem: Environmental > Terrestrial > Soil > Wetlands | place: USA...
TTCCCGGCTCGATTACAGCCTTCTGCACAGCGCAGAAGACAAGAAGATCACAAACCTGAGCTTCCGAACAGCACGATCCTCAAGGCATGGCACTAAAGACCGGTACTTGTTCAGAGGTTCCCTAGGTAACTTCGAACTTAGAGAGTATTACCCAAGGGAACAGTTGACCGGAATTTTCGCTGGGAAGTTCGCGAAGAACCTGGGAGGGATGAGCGGATATTTTTCCAGGCCCAACGGATCGGATTTACAGACGTTCGAGCTCACCGAGATGGTTCCACCGCCTCCTAAGAAGGAGGGCTCCAACAACAATCCGCCGTGCCCGACCGAGAACACGCCGGAGGGCTGGAAGGTCTTCGTGAACCAGAAGTATCGTTTCTGCTTCTCGTATCCGTCGATTTATGAACCCGTCGCCGAGCCATGGCTGGAAAAGTACACGAACAGTGCCGAATCCTCAGAGGTCGTGCGGCAGGAGGCTAAGGAAGGCCGGTTTGAAACCTTCCAGAACCGGCAGAAGCCCGATCTGTCGATCGGCATACTAATCGACACCAAAGCTTTTGACTTGCAAAGTTTCATTCAACAAGCCCCCACCGGCGAGGAGGGCCCTCCGCAGCCGAGAACCTTTGGCGGACAAACCTTCTATTACTACGGGCCGGGTGGGGGAGGCGTCTGTTATGGCGATCAGTTTTTTTACAATCTGAGGGGCAAACCGCTGTACATCTATTTCGATGGGTGTGTTGACGACAAGACGCCGCCGCCGGAGACGAAGAAAATCGAAGAGCAGATGCTGGCCACTTTCCGGACGTTCTGACAACTTAGCGTCCTGCTGCTCCCTGGCGCCGCAACGTCCCCGCAGTATGCAGATGGCAGATGGCGATCGCGAGCGCATCGGAGGCGTCGGTAGGCGTGGGTGGCTCGGCGAGATTCAGCAGCCGCGCCACCATGATCTGTACTTGCGACTTTTCCGCCTTGCCGTAGCCGACCACGGCTGATTTGATCGACAGTGGCGAATAGGCGACGACTTCGAGGCCGGCTTGCGCGGCTGCCAGCATCGCCACGCCCCGAACATGGCCCAGCTTTAGCGCCGACTTGGCGTTGACCGCGTAAAAGACGTCTTCAATCGCAACTTGCTCAGGCGAGTGCTGGGCAATGATCGCCGCGAGTCCTTCGCAAATCTTCTTCAGGCGGAGCTCCAGCGCGTCGCGCGGCGACAAGCGGATGGCCCCACTGCATAGATGATGCAGTGAGCCCTGCTCGTCCTGCTCGACCACGCCGTAGCCGGTGTATTCGCCGCCGCAATCGATGCCGAGGACCCGCATGGCCGAGAGTGTAGCAGGCGCAGCTTGCGAATCCGATTGCGACAATGGTTCCAGCGGCGGAATCTAAACGCGCGGAGGAACCATGGACGATTCCGAAACCGAGTACATCGTGGAGTTACAGCCGAAGATTTCGCGGCGCTTGGAGGAACTGGGTTTCGCGGGCGACCGCATGCACGACGTGCTGGTGCACAGCCTGGCCGAGATCGCGTCGCGCAGTCGAACCCTCGAGCAGCAGGCGCTGCCTTTGTTTCTGTCGCTGGACACCCGTCATCGTCGCGGTTTGGCCGAGGTCACTCTCGCGCTGAAAAACCATCTCGACGCGATACAGGATGCGATTACGGATGTACGACCGGCATTGAACGCATTCGTCGATTTTCTGATCCGGCTGGAGGCGCCGGGCTAATCAGGCCTGGACTCAAAACAAAACTGCTCCGCCCCAGCCAAAAGATGGCTAGAACAGGACACCCGCGGTCTATCTGCGGGCGCTACACGCTGTGATAAATGTCTATCAGCGAGCCGTTAGCTTACGAGGATTCGGTTCGTTCGGTTCGATCATGGGTGCCCCGTTCTAGCCATCTTTTGGCTAGGGCGGGGTAGTTCGTCATGCCAAAACGGCCTCCGGCTTCGGCTCAGTCTCTGCTGCCGTGTGTCGCGGCGTGCGGCCCTCGTACGCCTTCCAGTACAGCTCGGCGAGCTCGCTAATCAGCGGCATGCGCGGATTCGAGCGCCACGACGGATCGTTGAAGGCGTTCTTGGTGAGCTCCGGCAGTGCGTTCTCGAACTCCCCTTTCGATATGCCGAGCTCGGCGATAGAGCGCGGCACGCCCAGGCGGTCGAGCAGCCGCTCAGTCTCGTCGATGAGGAGCCGTACCTTCTCCTGCACTGTGTGCCCACCAAGGCCGAGCAGGTCAGCCATCATCGCGTACTTCTTGTGGGCGACGTACGTCCGCTGATTCGGTGACGGCATGAACTTGGTCGGCACCGATGCGTTGTAGGCGATGACGTGCGGCAGCATGAGCGCGTTGGCGCGCCCGTGGGCGACGCCGAAGCGCGCGCCGAAGGCATGTGCCAGCGCGTGGTTCACGCCCACCGACGCGTTTGAGAACGCAATGGCCGCGATGCACGCGGCGTTGTGCATCATGGTCCGCGCCTCTTCATTGCGCGGATTCCCGTACGATTCCGGCAGATACTTGAACACCAGCCGGATGGCCATCATCGCATTCGAATCGGTGTAAGGCGACGCGAAGATGGAGACACCCGCTTCCAGCGCGTGCGTCAGGCAATCCACGCCGGTGTCGACCGTAAGGGCCCTGGGCATGGACATCACGAACTGCGGATCGACAATGGCGACATCCGGCGTGAGCGAGTAGTCGGCCAGAGTGACCTTGACGCCGCGCTCCTTGTCGGTCATCACCGCAAACGGTGTGACTTCACTGCCGGTGCCGCTGGTGGTTGAGATGGCGATCAGGCGCGAGTGGTTGATCTTCTCGGTTGGGTATTGCACCACGCGCTTGCGAAGGTCGAGGAACGGCGCAGCCAGTTCTTCCAGATCGGCCTGCGGCGACTCATATTTCAGCTTCATGATCTTGGCCGCGTCGATGACTGAGCCGCCGCCCAGCGCGACGATCTGGTCCGCCTTGTAGAAATTCAGCGCTTCGACACCTTGCGCGATGATCTTGATATCGGGCTCGGCGTCGGGAATGATCGTCACCCGCACCTGCGTCTCGGGTGGCAGCGCGCGGCGCACGATGTCCACGTGGCCGATCTGCTCCAGTGCCGGGTTGCTGATGATGAGGGTCGAGCGCGACGGGAAGTTGCGCAAGTTCTCGACCGCCTTCAGGTTAAAGTAAATCTGGTTGGGAACGCGGAACCACATATGCGCTTGTGTCCTTCGCGCCAGGCGCTTGATGTTGATGTAGTGGTAGACGTTGACGTTATCGGTAGTGCTGTTGCCGCCGCCGGTGCCGCAGCCGAACGAGAAGGTCGGCACCATGTCGTTGTAGACGCCGCCCAGCGCGCCGATCGAGCCCGGCGAATTGACGATAATGCGGCCGGCGTTCATACCTTCGCCGAAGCGGCGGATGACCTCCTCATTTTTGGAGAACACGACCGCGGTGTGGCCCAGTCCGCCCAGATGATTCACTTGCGAGCAGACCTTCAGGGCTTCGTCGGTTGAGGTCGCGCGGTAAACAGACAAAACAGGGAAGAGCTTCTCGACCGACAGCGGATATTCCCGCCCCACGCCGCGGATGGGCGTTATCAGCAGCTTGGTTTCGGGCTTCACCTTGAGGCCGACGAACTTCGCGATCGCGGTCGCCTTCTGCCCCACCGCCATTGGCTGCATGTGCCCGGTTGTGGGATCGATGACCGTACGGCCCAGCAACTCGGTTTCTTTCTCGTTGCAGATGTGCGTGCCCAGCTCCTCAAACTTGCGCAGCACGCGGTCGTAGACTTCGTCGTCGATCACTACGGTCTGCTCGGAGGCGCAAATGGTGCCATTGTCGAACGTCTTTGAGGTGATGATGTCCACTACGGCCATGTCGAGGTCGGCCGTCTTGTCGAGATAGACCGGGGTATTGCCCGCCCCCACGCCCAGCGCGGGTTTGCCCGAGCTGTACGCTGCCTTCACCGCGCCCGGACCGCCGGTGGCGTCGATCAGGCCGACATCCTTGTGATGCATCAGGTAGTCGTTGTCCTGGAGCGTGTGCGACTCCAGACAGGTGAAGACGCCCTCGGGCGCGCCGTGCTTCACCGCCGTCTCGTACATGATCTTCACCGCCTCGGAGCAGCAGCGCCACGCGCTGGGATGCGGGCTGAAGATCACCGCATTCCGCGTCTTGATCGCCATGATGCACTTGAACAGCACGGTTGACGTAGGGTTGGTGATAGGTGTGAGCGAGAAGATGACGCCAATGGGCTCCGCCAATTCAAGCAGGCCGCGCTCCGTGTCTTCCCGGATGACGCCGACCGTGCGCTTGTCTTTGACGTAGTTGTAGACAAACTCTGTCGCCACCATGTTCTTGATGGCCTTGTCTTCCAGCACGCCGATCTTGGTCTCTTCAATGGCAAGCCGCGCCAGGTGCTGGGCCTTTTCCAGACCGGCCAGGACCATCGGTTTCACGATGCGGTCAACATCTTCCTGCGTAAACTGCGCGAAGGCGCCGGCGGCGGCGTGCGCCTTGGCGACGATTCCCTCCAGGTAGGCGATACGCTCTTCACTCAATTGTGCGGCATTGTTGCTCATAAGGCACCAGCGTCCAGTATGGCTGCCGCCTACCATGCCCACAGTGAGGGGAATCACGAAGCTATGTGAGCCTTTGCCCTGCGCCCAGCCCGGACAGTCGGGTCGCCGGCAGGTGAACAGCCCCCATCTACGACCAATGGTAGTAGTTGGCGGCCCGAGAGTAGCCTTTCGTGCAACTCAGGTTCTTTGAACCCAATTCGCCTGACTGCATTCTGTGTGAAGGGATCGCCATGACTCTCGCGGTTGCACGCTTCCACCGCCTTGGATTCGCGCTATGCTGCGCCATCCTCCCTCTGTTTCTCGCGGGCCACATGTCAGCGCAAAATTCGACCGGCACTTTGCTGGGCGAAGTACAGGATTCCAAGGGGGCCCGCATTCCTTCTGCCTCTGTCGCTATCAACACTCCCGATCAGAAGATCAGGCGGCAGGCCACGACGAACTCCCGCGGTGAGTTCCGCTTTGAGAGCCTGCTGCCGGGCACCTACCACGTTGTGGTCAATGCCTCAGGATTTGCCCAGGCCAGCGACGACGTCCCCGTGCGTATCACCAGCGCGCAGGATATCTTGGTGACCCTGCAACCGGCGATGGTCACGCAAACCGTGAATGTGCAAGCCCAGGCTTCGTCCATTACCACCGAGCCGCTGAACACGACCAGCGCGGTGCATGAGGGCGTGGTCACGTCGTTCGACCTCGAGAACATCCCGCTGGCGGCGCGCAGCTTCGCCAACATCGCTTATCTGGTGCCCGGGACCGAGCCGGTAGAGCCCTCCGACCCGACCAAGGCCCGCATCACCGCGGTCTCGTTTGGCGGCAGCTCCGGCCTGAACGACACGCTGACCGTGGACGGCGGCGACAACTCCGACGACTACATCGGTGGCTTCCTCCAGAACTTTTCGCCCGACGCGCTTCAAGAGTTTGCGGTGCAAACCTCGCAGGAGAACGCCGACGTGGGCCGCACCGCGACCGGAGCCGTCGTGCTCAGCACTAAGAGCGGTACCAACGAGTGGCACGGCGATTTCGCGTTCTTCGAGCGTGCCGCGGCGCTCAACGCGCGCTTCCCCATCGAGAACCCAGCGCCCGAGCCCAAGCAGCCGTTCTCGCGCCAGAACTATGTCGCCACGCTCGGCGGCCCCATCGTGAAAGACAAGGTCTGGACCTTCACCTCGTTCGAAGCCGTGAACGAGCAGGCCAGCGTCAACTACAGCCCCGACAGCCTGACCCAGTTCAACGCGCTGGCGCAGTTAGCGCAGATGGGCCTGGTGCCCAACACTAGCTCGATTTCGGTGCCGCCCTATGTGCGGGTCCCGTTCCACGACTACCTCGCGCTACAGCGCTTCGACTGGGCGCAGTCGGAAAAGTCGCACTGGTTCCTGCGCGGCGCCGCCGACAACTACACCACGCAGAATGGTCTGGTGCAGCAGGCCACGCTGCCCTCGACCGGCGCGACCGAGCACTCGAACTACTGGAACGGCGTGCTCAGCAACCAGTACAGCTTCAGCCCGACCTGGCTCGGGTCGTTCGTCTTCGACGCCAGCTATCTGCATCTGACTGCCGACCGCAACCAGTACCTCGGCTTCGCGCTCGCGTTTCCTTTCAGCTCGACCTCGAAGACCATCTCCGGCTTCGAGACCTATGGCGACAACCAGTTCGTCACGCCGATCACCGCGTTTCCCGTGCTTCGCCAACAGGAAAAGTATGAGTTCAAGTACGACATCGCACACTCGGGCGGAACGCACGCTCCCAAGTTCGGCGTCGACTTCATTCACGAGCCGGTGTTGAGCGGCGCGCTGCCCGGCCAGGCCGAGACGCTCTACGTCCTGACGGAAAATCCGACGTTCTATCTGACAAACCCGTCACAATTCACCGCGGAGCTCAACTGCCTTCCGCCGTTCGACGGAGCGAACTGCCAGACCACCTCTACCCCCGCCAGCAACGGCAGCTTCAACCAGAATGTGCAGCGGCTGGGGTTCTACGGGATGGACTCCTGGCGCGTAACGCCGACCCTCACCGTGAATTACGGCATGAGGTGGGACACAACGTTTGGCCTGTTCCAGGCGACCAGCGTCAACCAGAATTTCAATCCGGCGGTGCAGACCATTCGCGGGCTTGAGCTGCCTCTGCCCACTGGCGTTCCCCACGATTACCGGCATGCCTTCGCGCCGCGCCTCGGAATCGCCTGGTCGCCTGACCGGGTGGAAGACCTTGTCATTCGCGCCGGCATCGGGCTGTACTACAACGATCTCGCGCAGAACGGCTGGGTGACTGCGTTCCAGGCGGTGAACACTCCGTCGGCCTTCCTGCCCTGCGCGGTTTCAGGTGGCGTACCCGGTCCGGGATGCTTACCCGGATCCGCCGCCGGCGGCACAGGCGCCATCATCGATCCCAACTATCACACGCCGTACGCCATGCACGTGAGCGGCGGAGTGCAATATGCCTTCGGCCCGAACAGGAAGTGGGTAGTCAGCGACGACTTCATCCTCGAGCAAGGCATGCATGGCTACCGCCGTTACGACTACACCTCCGGCTTCACGCTGTCCTCGCCGCTGTTCGCCTCCGATCAGGATACGCAAATGGCCAACGTGCCCGACATCTCGGTCTTCAAGTCAGACAACCGCTCCAGTTACAAGGCGATGGTGGTGCACCTGCAAGGGAACCTCTCCAAGCGATTCAACCTGACTGCGAACTACGTTTTGTCGAGGGCGAATACCTGGGGCTGCGTACTGGGCGAACTCTTCGACTATGTGAACGGTGTCTGCAATCCGCTGCACCCGTTCGCGCCGGGCGACTATGGGCCGTCGGGCGAAGATGTGCTTAGCCGCTTTACGCTAGGCGGCGTTGTTTACGTTCCAGGCGGGTTCGAGCTAACCACGCTGATCCAGGCCGAGAGCGCGCGTCCGATTACGCTGACCACGCCGGTGGACGTGAACGGCTTCGGCGACCCCAGCAACGACCGCGCCGTCGTCGATGGTGTGCAGACTTCGCTCGACCAGTTCCGCGGCACGCCGTACATTCAGGTAGACCTGCGGGTCACGCGCCCCATTAAGGTCAACGAACGTGTCACCGTCTCACCCTTCGTCGACATGTTCAACCTGTTCAACCGCAACAATCCCGGTGCCAACTACGTCACCGATATCTCGGCGCTGCCGGTGCCGGTGAACAGCCTCACCAACGTGACAGCGTTGTGCCCCACGCCGGCCTGCAATGTGCCGGTCACCAATCCCAATCAGTTGCTGGTGCCCGCGGGCGCGCTGGGAGACTTCTTCGGCCCGGGAACGACAGTGGGAATTCCCTTCGCCGCGCAGTTGGGAGTGCGGGTTACGTTTTAGGTAGAGCGGGCCTTCAGGCCCGCGTCAATTCGCGATCCTCTAAACGGGTTCGGGCGTGGAGATCGCAGGATCTCCGCGCCCGAACCTTAACGTTGTAACCGGCTGGACGCGGGCCGAAGGCCCGCTCTACCCGACTTACTTCTTCAGGCTGGCGACATAGGTGGCAATCGCAGCGGTCTGATCGGCGCTCAGACCCGCAACGCCTTTTGCGTGCGGCGCCTTCTTGCCGGCTGCGCCGTTGGTGAGCAGATCAGCAATCTGCTTCTGCGACAGCGTCGACTTCTGAAGCGAAGGACCGACCTTGCCTTCGCCCGCCGCACCGTGACATCCGGCGCACTTCGTCTTGTAAAGAGTGGCTCCATCCTCAGCAAAGCCGAGGCAAGAGAACACTGCCAACATCGCCAACGTCGTGACAAAACGCTTCATGAAAAACGCTCCTTAATTTGAATTACCAGCTCGACGAAAACGAACCCTTACGCATCCGGGATGTTTTTCGCATTGCACTTGACTTGCGTGGCCCGGCGGGGCCTCTTCGGCAAGAAGCGTCCGCCTTTCAGTCTGATTTTCGCTGCTGATCGCCACTTTAGCCTGTGATTTCAGTCACGAGGCCGTGTGCGGTGGGATGCGCGGGACGTGTGAGCAAAAGAGCGCGCAGGGTGACTGGGAAGAGGGCTGGGGATTGGGGACTGGAGGTTAGCAGCACGAGAGGGACTGTCGTATCTGACTAGCCTCCGATCTCTAGCCCCAAGTCCCCTGTTTGTCACACCGTTACGGGCTGCTTCACCGGGACCGGTGTGAGCCAGCCGAAGCGGTCTTCCACGATGCCATTGACGATGCTGTAGAACTCCTTGCGAATCGACTTGGTAATCGGCCCGGCCACGCCGCGGCCCACGGTAATCTTGTCCACCGCGCGGATGGGCGTGATCTCGGCGGCGGTCCCGCTGAAGAACAGCTCGTCGCAAATGTACAGCATCTCGCGCGGGATGATCTGCTCGACCACCGGAATGCCCAGCTCGTGCGCGATGTGCAGCACCGAGTTGCGCGTGATCCCCGGCAGCACGCTGTTGCCCAGTGGCGGCGTGTAAATGCGCTCCTTGTGGACCAGGAAAACGTTCTCGCCCGAGCCTTCGCTCACGTAGCCGTTCACGTCCAGCGCGATGCCTTCGGCGTAGCCGTTCACGATGGCTTCCATCTTGATGAGCTGCGAGTTCATATAATTGGCGCCGGCCTTGGCCATGGTCGGCATGGTGTTCGGCGCCAGCCGGTTCCAGGACGAGACGCAGACATCTACGCCGTCGTCGGAATCAGGGCTACCCAGATACTTGCCCCACTCATAGTTGGCGATGTAGACCTCGGTGGGCGAGTTGAAGGGATTGACACCTACCTGGCCATAGCCGCGCAGCACGATCGGCCGGATGTAGCAGGGCGCGACCTTGTTAGCGCTGACCAGTTCCACTGCGGCATCGCACAGCGCGTCAAGCTCATAGTCCAACTCGATGCGATACACCTTGCACGACTGGATCAGACGCAGCATATGGTCGCGCAGGCGGAAGATGCCCGGGCCTTTTCCAGTCTGGTAGCAGCGGATCCCCTCGAACACCGACGAGCCGTAATTGATCACGTGCGACATCACGTGGATCTTCGCGTCATCCCAGGGCACCAGATTGCCGTTGTGCCACACGAACTCGCTTTCTTTAATCGCCATGCCGAAGCTCCTTACGTAGAGAGGAGTGGTACAGAGCCGTTATGCTGCCGGGCTGGGAATACCGCGAGCAGGTGGCGTTTTCGTTCTGCACACGCTGCGGCGATGGGTGGAGTGGAGGCATCCGCAATGCAGCTTAACGGAAGATTATATCCGAGCCGCGCAAGGGGGAAACTGCCCGTTTTTCCACCGTCCTGCCGCCTGTGACCAGCCCCACTACAATGGATGCGCTCCGCACCCGAATGGGTACGAAATTGGAAACAAATTGGGAGCCGAGCGAAGTTGCCCAAACGTTCGCCTTGGCCGAAAGGCGACGCTCGCCGTGCTTGTAAGATGGCCTCGTGGCTGGCCAAAATATCCCCCGTCACGGACAGCTTCGACGCGGCATCGTTCTGGAATATCTGACTCTCGGATGGAACCTCGTCGAGGGTATCGTCGCGCTCGCCAGCGGGACTGCGGCGGGAAGCGTGGCGCTGGTTGGCTTCGGCGTCGACTCGCTCATCGAGATGGGATCGGGCGGCATCCTGCTTTGGCGGCTGCGCTCGGAGCGACGCGACCGCGACGTAGCGGACCTGGAGCGGAGGGCCTTACGGCTGGTCGGAATCAGCTTCCTGCTGCTGGCAGGTTACGTCGCGCTTGATGCCATCACGTCTCTCGCAGCGCGGGCAGCGCCGGAGCATAGCGTGCCCGGAATCTCGATTGCCGTCCTCTCGCTAATCATCATGCCGTGGCTGGCCTACCAAAAACGGCAGGCCGCCGGAAGCCTCAACAGCGGTGCGTTGCACGCCGACTCGCGGCAGTCGTCGCTTTGCGCTTATTTGTCGGCCATCCTGCTCGGCGGCTTGCTGCTCAACGCCGCCTTCGGCTGGTGGTGGGCCGATTCAGTTGCGGCTTTGCTGATGGTGCCGCTGATTGCATGGGAAGGCGTGGAGGCAATCCAGGGCAAGACAGGTTGCCAGTGCTAGCAGTGAGCGGGCTACCAACTTGCCAACTGCGAGCCATTACTTGCTGCTGTATAATCCGCGCAATCTTCAAGGAGAGAACGGAGTGCGCGGCGTGCCTCGCTGGGTGGCAGTGTTGGCGGTGCTGGCGGTTGTGGGCTCCGTGTGCGCGTTCACCGTACATCGCGCGCTGACGCCAGCCGAACTGATCGTCCAGCTGGCCGAGCCGACGCTTCCTGCCGACGGCTTCTCGTCAACCGAATTGACGATTCACGCCTCGAACGGCCGCGAGCTGCGCGGCCTGCAAGTGCAGGTTGAAACGCTGCATCACCTGACCGTCGAATCGCTCTCCGCGCGCGGCGATTCTGGAACCGCGACCTTGGAATCCGGCGTGATGCCGGGCAAAGCGACATTGCACATCACCGCGCAGGGTTTCGCGCCACGCGAAGTCGTACTGACGACGACCCCGGACCTCGGCGACGCGGTCGGCGACGGCACTCCCGACTTCCTTCGCCTGCACGATCCTGCCGACCGCCTCGCGTTTCGCCGCTGGTTCACCTTGCTGGCCGAAGCGCAGTATTACCGCGGCAAGAACGCGGTGCCCGAGGTCGACGATTGCGGCGCGCTTCTGCGCTTTGCCTATCGCGAGGCGTTGCGCTCGCACGATGCCGAATGGGCGCACGCCATGGCGCTGCCTGCGCCGTCCTCGGCCGCCGACATTCGGCAGTACCGCTATCCTTATACGCCGCTCGGCTCCGCGCTGTTTCGCGTGCGTGAAGGAAGCTTTGCCGCCGACGACCTGCACGATGGCGCCTTCGCCGAGTTTGCCGATGCCTCCACGCTGTTGCGGAGCAACACGTTTTCTGTCGGTCGCAACCTGGGCCGCGCGCGTCCCGGTGACCTGCTTTTCTTTCGCCAGGAAAATGCCGGCGCCAGTCACATGCCGTTCCACGCCATGATCTTTCTGGGCCGCAGCCAGATCGATCCCGGAAGTGAGCAGTTTGTCGTCTATCACACCGGCCCGAACGGCAGTTCATCCGGCGAGATCAAGCGACTCTCGCTGGCGGAACTTCTGAATTATCCCGACCCGCGTTGGCGGCCCGTCGCCTCGAATCCCGCCTTCCTCGGCGTCTATCGCTGGAACATCCTGCGAGGCGGCGAATGAGGCATGGCGCCAGCAATGACGGCCTGCAGTTGGTCACGACGGAGAGGAATTTTCCGAGCGACGAAATGCCCCGCCCTGGCCAACAGATGGCTAGAACGGGGCGCCCAGGTTTTGTACTCACGCTTTTGATTCTCGTCGTCTCACTTGTTCCCCCCGCGTGTGCCCAGGACACCGACCCGCCTTCCTGGTTCTCGCTTACTAGTTCGCGCACCTTCATGCCCGGCGAGAAGCCGGAAATTGCCGTCAGCGCCCACAACGTCAAGCAGCTCGAGTTCCGCGTCTATCGCGTGAACAACCCCGTAAAGTTCTTCAGCCAGATGCAGGAGCTGCACAACTTCGGCGGGCAAGCTCCCGCGCTGCCCAAGCAAGCGCACACCTGGCTGGAGAAGTTTCATGCCTGGAAGCATCGCATTTGGGCGTGGATTCGCGACTTCATCCGGGCGCAGTTCTCGCCTGACTCGCGCCACGAGATTCGGCTATGGCGCATGGGCGAAACCGAGCAGCCGAAGGGGCCGAAGGTCGAGGGCTTCGCGCAGATCCCCATCCTGAATCAGCAGCAGGTCGTCTCAGTGTGGAAGTGGACGGTGCCCGCGCACGACCAGTGGGAGAGCCTGACCATTCCCGTGCCCGTGAGCGACAAGGGCGTGTACTTGGTCGAGGCCACGGACGGTCGCTTGCGCGCCTACACTGTCGTCATTGTCACCGGCATCGCCATCATCACCAAGTCCGGCTCGGGACGCCTGATGAGCTTCGTCGTCGACCGCCGCAGCGGCAATTTTATCGCCGGCATTCCGGTGCAGGTCTGGATCGATCAGGAGCAAGTCGCGGCGAAGAACACGGACGCGGAAGGACTCGCCGAGGCCGCGATCAACCAGGCCAAGCCGGAGGACGTCGCCGTGCTGGCCAACAATGCCGACGAGTTCGCCATCAACACGCCGGGCGCGTGGAACCTGGGCGACGACCCCAACCGTAACCTCAAGAGCTACACCTACACCGACCGCCCGGTGTATCGCCCCGGCGACACCGTGCACTTCAAGACCATCGTGCGCGCACAGACGCCGAGCGGCTATATCATTCCGAGCGGCGAAGAGCTGCGCCTGGAGTTGCGCGATCCGCAGACCTACGACACCATCTGGACGCAGTCCACTGCACTGTCGCCCGACATGGGCACGGCGCACTGGGATTATGTGGTACCGCGCGATGCCCACCTCGGCGAGTATTACCTCTCGATGCAGATGGGTGTGCGCTACGTCGAGGGCACGCAGTTCTCGGTGGAGGAGTACAAAAAGCCCGAGTACGCGGTGAAGGTGACGGCGCAGACGCCGCGCGTGCTGCAAGGCCAGCCCATCAAGGCGATCATCGACGCGCGCTACTATTTCGGCGAGCCGGTGACGAACGCCAAGGTGAAATGGGTGGTGCACACCTCGCAGTATTGGCCGCTGGGCCGCGACGAGGACGAAGACCAGGCAGACGCGGGCGGTGAAGGCGGCGGCGACGAAGACGACTATGGCGGCGGCGAGCAGCAGGAAGAGAAGAGCGGCGTGCTCGACGCCAACGGTATGCTCCAGATCACGGTGCCGACGCGTGTCGACTCCAAGCATGAGGACCTGGTCTATCGCATCGAGGCACGCGTCACCGACGCGGGTAACCGCGAGATTTCCGGTCACGGCTACGCGCTGGCGACCTACGGCAGCTTCTTCCTGACGGCCGAGCCGAACTCGTATGTCTACAGCAAGGGCAGCACCGCAACCATCACCGTTAACGCGCAGGACTATGACAAGAAGCCGATCGTGACGTCGTTCCGCGTCGAGATGAGGCGCTGGAACTGGCGCACTCGCGAAGGGCCGACGGTTGCAACCTCGCAGGGCCAAACCGATGCGAGCGGCAAAGCACAGGTCAAACTGACGGTCCCCGACGCCGGCGAATTCCGCGTGCTGGTCAGTGCCACTACTCCAGAGAACCGCGTCGTGCAAGCGTCAACTTACTTGTGGGCGCCGGGAGCGACCTCGCTCTGGTACGAGACCGAGCAGGAACGCATCCAGATCGTCGCCGACAAGAAGACGTATCAGCCGGGCGACATCGCACACGTGCTCATCGTTACCGGCAGCGGCGAGGCGTCCGTGCTGGTTACCGCTGAAGGCAACGCGCTCTATTCCGGGCAAGTCATCAAGAGCAGCGGCGGCAGCGTCGCCGTCGATGTGCCGGTGAAGGCCGAGTACGCACCGAACTTCTACGTCGGCGCGGTCTTCATCCGCGACAACAAGTTATACGAGGGCTCGAAGAGCCTCACGGTTCCGCCAAGGCAGCACGAGCTGAACGTGCAACTCACGCCGTCGAAGCCGCAGTATCTGCCGGGCGAAGCCGCCAGCTACACCATCAAGGCGAACGACTCGACGGGCAAGCCGGTGGTCGCGGAGTTCAGCCTCGGCGTCGTCGACGAAGCCATCTACGCCATCAAGCCGGAAACTGTCGGCACCATCCTGAATGCGTTCTACGGCAAAGTGTATTCGCAAGTCTCGACCGACAGCTCCCTCAGCTATTACTTCAACGGCGAGGCCGGCAAGCGCGCGATGCAGCTGGCGAGCGTGCGCCCGCCAAAGGGAATGGGCCAGCTCAAGCCTGAACGGCTGGTGCAGCCGAAGATCCGCAAGGCATTCCCCGACACCGCCTTCTGGGTCGCCGACGTGCGCACAGCCGCCAACGGCCAGGCGACCGTGAAGTTCGACTATCCTGACGCGATCACCTCGTGGCGCGCGACCACGCGCGGCGTCACGCCTGACACGAAGGTCGGCAGCGCAGTGACCAATGCCATCGTGCGCAAGAACATCATTGTGCGGCTGGTAGTGCCGCGCTTCTTCCGCCGCGGCGACGAGATCACGCTCTCGACCATCGTGCAGAACTACCTGCCCACCGATAAGACCGCACAGGTCTCGATGCAGTTCACCGGGCTGCAAGTACTCGACGGCCAGCAGCAGAGCGTCAAAGTGCCGACGCGCGGGCTGATCAAGGTCGACTATCGCGTGAAGGTGCTCGACGTCGATTCGGTCAAGGTGCTGGGCAAGGCCCTCACCGATGTCGAGAGCGACGCGATGGAGCTGACACTGCCGGTCGTGCCGTTCGGCGTGAAGCTCGCGACCTCGAAGTCCGGCTCGTTCGCGGGCGCGGGCACAACCGACACCGCACAACAGATCGTGTTCCCGAGCGGCATCGAGAGCAACACGCGCAAGCTGACCATCAGCGTCACGCCGTCGATCGCCGGCTCGGTCTTCGCCGCGCTCGATTACCTCACGTCATATCCTTACGGTTGCACCGAGCAGACGATGTCGAGCTTCCTGCCCGACGTGCTGGTCGCCGACGCCCTAAAGAAGCTCGGCATCAAGTCGAACATCGATCCCGCGACGCTGAACAAGCAGGTGCAGGCGGGGCTGGATCGGCTCTACATCTTCCAGCACGACGATGGCGGTTGGGGTTGGTGGCAGACCGACGACAGCGCGCCGTTCATGACCGCGTATGTTTTGGCCGGACTGAGCCAGGCCAAAGCCGCCGGTTTCGACGTCAAGCAAGAGGCCATCGACAAGGGACGCCAATGGCTGCTACCCGAGTTTCTGCAATCGACAAAGGCGCGGACCGATCTGCGCGCCTACATGGCGTACGCGCTGGTGCTGAGCGGCAGCGACTACAACGCGAAGGTCCTCGACTCCGTCTGGGAGCAGCGTGCGACGCTCACGGCTTACGGACAGGCCGTGCTCGGCCTGGCGATGCTCGAAGTGAAGGACGCTCGCGCGAAGGAGTTGACCACGCAGCTCGAGGGCGAAGTCAAGCAGGACGATTCGCAAGCCTGGTGGCCGAGCGAGCAGAACTACCTGATGGACTTCTATGGCAACACCACGCCGGAATCGACAGCCTACGCGCTGAAGCTCATCAACCACACCGACGCGAGCAGTCCGTTGCTGGCGAAGGCCGCGGTTTATCTCGTGAGCCACCGTAGCGAAGGCTATTACTGGGACTCGACTGAGCAGACGGCGATGGTGATCTATGGCCTTACCGATTATCTGGAGCGCACGCAGGAACTAAAGCCGAACTACAGCGTCGAGGTGCAGGTGAACGGCAAGAACGTTGCGACCAAGAAATTCACGCCCGCTGACGCGCTCGCCCCCGCGACAACCCTGATGCTGAATGAGGCGCAGCTCACACAGGTCACAAACGACATTCGCATCGTCAAGAACGGCGATGGCCGCGTCTACTGGTCGGCGCGCGGCGAGTACTACTCCAGCCAGAAGAACGTCATCGACACCGGCAGCTTCAAGCTGAGCACCGCGCGGCAGTACTACAAGCTCACGTCGCAGCAGAAGAACGGCCGCATCGTCTACCACCTCGACAGCCTGTCCGGGCCGCTACAAGTGGGCGACACGCTGGCGGTACGCATCACCGTCGGCGGCAGCGCCTGGAAGTATCTGATGATCGAAGACCCGATTCCTTCCGGCACTGAGTCCATCGCGCGCGACGACCTCTACGAGCTCGATGAGCAGCCCACGTGGTGGGCGCGCTGGTACAGCGACCGCGAGCTGCGCGACGACCGCACCACGTTCTTCAACTTCTACTTCCCGCAAGGACTGCATGAATACGTCTACCTGCTGAAGGTCGTCAATCCCGGCGTCTTCCGCGTAAGCCCGACCAGCGTGCAGCCCATGTATCAGCCGGAATATCTCTCCACCAGCGATGCGCTGACGGTGACGGTGAAATGACCGCGAGACACAAAGGCGTGGCGAAGCTGTGGCTGCTGAATCTCATCGGCAATGCCGCGCTTCTGGCCGCGGTGTACTTCTGGCTGTTGCTGCCCGACGCGCACCGCTCGCAGGTTGCCGGCTCGGCGCTGCTGGGACTCGCCATCATCTTTTTTGGAGTGTGGCTGCGCGCCGGAACATTTGGCTACTTCCGCGTGGGCGAATTTCGCGAGCAGGGAAGCGTCTGGCGTGCCTTCCGCCATGTGGTGCGGCACATCGTCGGGCTGGCCATCTGGGCGATTCTTCTCGCCGTGCTCGAATGCCTGCTCTATTCCTGCCTGCAATATGCGCCGCAGTTCGGCGTATGGCTGTGGCAGCAAGTTCCGGCGTTGCGCTTCGGCAGCCCGCGCGCAATCTTTCACGTCACAGAGTGGCTGATCGGGATCGCAATGGCGCTGCTGATTGCAATCTGGCTGCCGGTCGCGAGCACCGTCGCCGCCGCGGGACTAAAGCCCACACCGATGGTTCGCTCCTGGCGTCTGCTGAAGCGCGTGTCGTACTGGCTATGGTTCTGCCTGCTGGCCTTTGCCGGAGTCTACCTGCCGTACAAGCTGGTGTGGTGGATTCCCAGCCTCGACACGTTGAAGCAACAGGCTTGGAGCGCCGGAGCGCGCTTCGCGCTGGCGTACGTGCTGCTGGTTTCCGCCTGGGTTGCTCTACTGTTAGTGATCGGCGACCGCCTGAGCCAGTTGGATCCGGAACCAATCGCTACCGCCCCATCCACAAAAACCTTGGGATAAGTAAGTCGCGCATCGCAAACCTGTTGACCCGAGTAGGGCTAAAGTCGTACTCTGCGGGTGGCACGAAAGGACCATCACAATGGGCGCTTTGAGACGTGGTTTCTTGCCGCTGACTGCTGCTCTGCTGTTATCCGGAACCGGGTTGGCGCAAAGCTATTCGGCCGAGTTTAGCGCCAATGGCAACGGAGGCGTGCAGACCGCGGACCGGGAATTCATGAACCGGGCCGCACAAGAAGGGATGACGAGGTTTCATCTCGCATACCTGGCGCTGCAAAACGCGCACAGCGAAGAGGTGAAGTCACTCGCCCGGCAGGTCCTGGCCAACTATTACAAGTCGCAAGCTGAGTTGATCGACATTGCCAACCAGCAGTTCATCGCCTTGCCGACAGCGATCGATGCGAAAGATCAGGCCACCCTGGACTCGCTTTCGCAACTTCAGGGTGAAGCCTTCGATAAGGCCTACATGCAGACGATGCTGAAAGACCATCGGACCGACCTCACTCAGTTCACCCATGAGGCCAAGAGCGGAAACAACCAGGCCGTGATCAATTGGGCGAACCAGAATCTCCCTGCTCTACAAAGCCAGTTTAAGGAAGCACAGAAGGTGGCCCCCACCGTCGGAGTGGAGATTACCGAGAACAAAGGCAAGGCGAAGCCAGAGACTACCGAGAATAAGGGCAACGCTAAGTCGGATACCGCCGCCCCAAAGCCATAATAATTCTGCGGTCAGTTTCGAAGCTGGCGGTTCAGAGTGCCTGCTCTGCCACCGTTGGCGATAACGGCGTCATCTAAATCCGTTCCTCAAGTCCTGAGCTCCACCACCGTGGCGCCGCCGCCGCCCTCGTTCTGCTGGGCCTCGCTCACATTGGCAACGTGCGGATGCTTACGCAGGTATTCGCGCAGCGCCTTGCGCAGGATGCCCATGCCGCTGCCATGCACCACGCGCAGGCGGATGGCGCCGGCGAGAAAGGCGCGGTCGACGAACTTTTCCACCGCCTGCGTCGCTTCGTCCACCGTTTGGCCGATGACGTTGATCTCCGTCGGCACGCTTTCGTCCTCGCGCGCCAGCGAGACGTTGATGCCGCGCGAGCGCGCCGCCTCGACGGGATTGCCGGCGGCCTGGGCGACGACGGCGGCGATGTCGTCGCGCGCGACCTTCATCTTCATGGGGCCGACGGCGACCTCGAACGCATCGTCGTCGAAGTAGCGCAGCACGCGGCCGTCGCGGCCCAGCGAGTTCAGCCGCACGGTGTCGCCCACCGAGACGTGTTTGACAATATGCTGCTGCGCGTTGGGATCGCCGGCATCGGCGCCGGAGGCGTGCGCTACCACGGTCGAGTCGAACTGCTCGCGAAATTCGCGGCGCATTTTGGCGATGCGGCGCTCGGCGTCCTTGGAAAGCTTCAGCGCCTGCGCCCGGTCCTGCACCGCATTGACAGTTTCGCGTACGCGATATTCGAAGTCGCGGAGCACGCTCTCTAGCTTCTTTTCCAGCTCGCGCAGCTTCTCGCGCTGCTCCTTCTGGCCGTCGCGGCTGAGGCGCTCGCGTTCGCGCGCCACGTCCTGCTCGCGGGCGTGAAGCTGCGAGCGCTCCGCATCGATCTGCCGCAGCTCGGTGTGCAGGCGGTCGAGAAAGCGCGAGACGTCCTGCGCCTGCGATGTTAGGCGCTGGCGCGCGTCTCCCACAATGTGGGAGTTGAGCCCGAGCCGTTGCGCGATGTTGATGCCGGCCGAGGCGCCCGGCACCCCCATGCGCAGCTCGAACGTGGGCGCCAGCGTCTGCTCATCGAAGCCGACCGCGGCGTTCAGCACGCCCGGCGTGTTGGCGGCGTAGACCTTGAGCGCGGTGTGATGCGTGGAGATGATGCTGAGGCACGCAGCGCGGCGGAAAAACTCCGCGATGGAGACCGACAGCGCCGCGCCCTCATCGGGATCGGTCGCCGAGACCAGTTCGTCGAGCAGCACCAGGGAGTGCGCGGTCGCGTGGTGCGAGATGAAGTCGATGTTGGTGATGTGCGCGGAAAACGTCGACAGATTCTGCTCGATCGATTGATAATCGCCGATATCGGCGAAGACGACGTCGAAGATGGGCAGCTCGGCGCGGTCGGCCGGCACCGGAATTCCCGACTGCGCCATGAGCACAAGCAGGCCCACGGTCTTGAGCGCGACGGTCTTGCCGCCGGTGTTTGGACCGCTGATGACGACCTGCCTGTGCTGGCCATCGAGCTCGATGGTGATCGGAACCACCGTCCCGCTGCGGGCTTTCAGCGTGCGCTCCAGCAGTGGGTGACGAGCCTTGCGCAAGGTGAGGGCGTCAACTGAGGTCCCACTCATCCCAACCGATGGGATGAGTGGCGCACCCGACGGTTGTGGCGAATCTTCGGCTAGCAATTTCACCGTGACGCAGTCGTAGTCTTCAGCGAAACGCGCCTTGGCGAACTGTAGCTCCAGCTCGCCAAGGGTGGCGACGGCCTCGATCAACTCGGCGGCATGTTCTCCGAGCCGCGACGTCATCTCCAGCAGGATGCGATGCACCTCGGCCTGCTCGTCTTCCAGTAGCCGCACCAGATCGTTGTTCTGCTCGATGGTCTCGAGCGGCTCGATGAAAACGGTCTGCCCGCTGGACGAAGCGCCATGCGCAACGCCCTGCACGCGCCGCCGCTGCTCGACCTTGACGGGAATGACGAAGCGCTCGCCGCGAATCGTGACCAGTTCGTCCTGCGCCGTGCCGCCTTCGGAGAGCCGCCGCAGATAGGCGCGCAGCGACTCCTGGATGGCGCGTTTCTGCTTTTCGATATCGCGGCGGATGCGCGCCAGCTCGGGCGAGGCGCGGTCGTCGAGCGTGCCGTCGGGCAGGATCTTGTTGCGAAACTGGTTCAGCAGCGGGCGAAAGTCGCCGATGCTTTGCGACAGCTCGCGCATGGCGTCCCACTTGTCGGCAATATTCGCCGCGGGATGCAGCGCAATCTCGCGCCACTCGGCAGCGCGATCGGCCACCAGCAGCACGTCGCGAATCTCGGCAATCTCCAGCGCCGCCCCGCGGATGCGCGACTTGTTGATGATGGCGGTGGGATCGAGCAGCCCGTGGAAGTCGAAGTGCCCGCCGCTGCGCAGGTACCCGCGCAGCTCTTCAGTGAGTTGCTGCTGGCTCGCGATCCATTGGTCGTCGCGAGAGGGCGCGAGCTGCATCACGCGCACGCGTCCAAGTGGCGAGCCGGTGTAAGCCGCGAGCAGTTGCCGCAGTTGATCGAATTCCAGAACGCGCTCGCTGGAGTGCTGAAGGATGGCGGCAGAACGCATGACCTTCCGCTATGTTACAGGAGCGAGTGCGCGGCCATCGCTGCGAGACACTGCGCGCGCAGACAGCACAAGCGGCGGCATATTCATCCGTTATTAACGTACGCGCGAAGGACTATCGTTTTTGCGCCTCCGACGAATACACTTATCGCGCAACTCCAGGAGAGCTTCATGGCAGCGCATTCGGATGCACTGGTCTTCTTTGGCGCCACTGGCGATCTGGCGTACAAGAAAATCTTTCCCGCACTGCACAGCATGGTGCGGCAGGGCACGCTCGACGTGCCAGTCATCGGCGTCGCGAAATCCGGATGGACGGTCGAGCAGCTGCGTGAGCGGGCGCGCGACAGCATCACGAAACACGGGGGCGGCGTGGACGAAGAAGCCTTTGCCCGCCTGTGCGAGCTGCTCGACTACCTTGACGGCGACTACAAGGACGACAAGACCTACACCGCGCTGCGTGCCAGGCTGGGCGACGCGCAATTGCCCACGCACTATCTGGCGATACCACCCAGCATGTTTCCCGTAGTCGTGCGCGGGCTGGAGAAATCGGGCTCGGCGAAAAACGCGCGCGTTATCGTGGAGAAGCCGTTCGGGCGCGACCTGGTCTCCGCACGCAAGCTGAACCAGACGCTGCACGAGGCTTTCCCCGAAGAGAACATCTTCCGCATCGACCACTACCTGGGCAAAGAAGCGGTGGAGAACCTGCTCATCTTCCGCTTCGCCAACAGCTTTCTGGAGCCCATCTGGAACCGCAACTATGTTCATAGCGTGCAAATCACGATGGCGGAGAAGTTCGGTGTCGAAGGGCGCGGCAAGTTCTATGAAGAGGCGGGCGCGATCCGCGACGTGGTGCAGAACCATCTGCTGCAAGTGATCGCGTTTCTCGCCATGGAGCCGCCAACCATGATGTATGTGGATTCGGTACGCGACGAGCAGGTGAAAATCTTCCGTACCATCCCGCCCTTGAATCCGGCCAATATTGTGCGCGGCCAGTTCGACGGCTATCGTAACGAGAAGGGCGTCTCGCCGCACTCCGACGTTGAGACCTTCGCCGCAGTGCGCCTGGAGATCGATTCCTGGCGCTGGGCGGGCGTCCCTTTTCTCATCCGCGCGGGCAAGAGCCTGCCCATGACAGCGACGGAAGTGTTTGTGAAGCTGCGCAAACCGCCGCTCAGCAAAATGGGCGGCGACGGGCGTAACTACTTCCGCTTCCGCCTCGGTCCCGACATCGAGCTGAGCCTGGGCGGTCGCGTAAAGCGCCCGGGGCCGCTAATGGTGCCCATGCCCGTGGAGCTGTCGGCCGTGAAGTCAAGCAGCGACGATGAAATGGACGCCTATCAACGCCTGCTCACCGACGCCATGAAGGGCGATCCGTTGCTGTTCGTGCGCCAGGACGCGGTGGAAGCGGCGTGGGCCATCGTCGACCCAATCCTGGGCGACTGCTGCCCGACCGAGCTGTACGAACCGGGTACGTGGGGACCGCCGGACGCACGCGAACTGGCCGCCGACATCGGCGGCTGGCATGATCCTGCATAATTCGCCCCATCCTCCGCCTCGGTTGCGCGCCAACCACGCAACAAAGGCAGTCGGGGCCTTCGTTTATACCCCCGGTTGGTAACCGCCACTGCACGAAGCGTCGCGCTTTCGGCTTGCAATTCTGTCGTTCCGGTGTATGCTGCTTGGCAAAATTGCGTCACGAGCGTGACTGCAGGTGGGAATTACGTCAAGGAGGGGTCTATGACGTTCGCAACGATGATGTGGCTGCAAAGCGACTCCAGCGCTGGAATCTTCGGCACGGGCATGATGCTGTTCTTCCTTGCGATTGCGGTCGTGTGCATCGCTGCAGTTTGGAAGGTATTCGCCAAAGCGGGCCAGCCCGGATGGGCGGCGATTATTCCCATCTACAACGTTTACATCATGCTCAAGATCATCGGCCGGCCTGCATGGTGGATCATCTTGATGCTGATTCCGATCGTCAACATCGTGATCGCGGTGATCGTGGCCATGGACATGGCGAAGTCGTTTGGGCAGAGTGCCGTGTTCGGCATCGTTCTGCTGTTCCTGTTCTCCATCATCGGATACCTGATTCTCGGGTTCGGCAGCGCCCAGTATGTGGGGCCAGCGGCGGCGGCCCCGCAGGCGCGAGCGGCAGCCGTATAGCGGTCCCCGCAGAAGTCCGGCGGCATGGCGATCGCGCGTCTATGCGTTGATCGCCATGCCGAAGACGGCGTTGGCCGCATCCAGCATTGCCTCTGACAATGTGGGATGCGCGTGGATGATGTTGGCCAGCTCCTCCGCCGTGCACTCCATCTCCAACGCGACGACCGACTCGGCGATCAGCTCCGTGGCGTTCGGCCCGATGATGTGCACGCCCAGAATCTCTCCGTACTTCGCGTCGCTGACGATTTTGATGAAGCCCTCATGCTGGCCGACGATGCTGGCGCGCGAGTTCGCGGTAAAGGGGAACTTGCCGATTTTCACCGAGTAGCCCTGTTCCTTCGCCTTGGCTTCGCTCATGCCGACACTGCCGATCTCAGGATGGCAATAGGTCGCATTCGGAATTCGCATGGGATCGATCTTCTTCACCGGCTTGCCGGCGATGTGAGTGACGGCGACGATGCCTTCCATCGCACCTGAATGCGCCAGCTGCGGATAACCGGCGACAATATCGCCCACGGCATAGATACCAGGCTCGGCGGTGCGCATGTAGCCGTCAACCTTCACAAAGCCGCGCTCCACCTCGATCTTCGTCTTCTCGATACCGACGTTCTCGGTGCGCGGCGCGCGGCCGATGGCAACCAGCACTTTCTCGGCCTCGATCTTCTGCTGCTTGCCGTCGGCGGTAAATGTGACGGCGACGCCGTTCTTCAGTTTCTCGACGCGTTCGACCTTGGCGTTCACGAATCCGTTGATGCCGCGCTTGCGGTAGACGCGCATCAGCTCCTTCGAAATTTCCTCGTCCTCCACAGGCACGTAGCGCGGCAGCATCTCGAGGATGGTTACATCCGCGCCAAACGACTTGTAAATGCTGGCGAACTCCACACCCACCGCGCCGGAGCCGATGACGATCAGCGATTTCGGAATCTGATCGAGGCTCAGCACTTCAATGTTAGTGAGGACTTGCTGGTCGGGCTCCATGCCGGGCAGCATGCGCGCGACCGAGCCGCTGCATAGGATGACGTGCTTGGCCTTGACTGACTTCTGCTCGCCGCCTTCGATGGCGACGGTGTGGATGCCGCCCTGCGCGGGACCAGTCAGCTTGCCATAGCCGCGCACCACGTCGACTTTGTTCTTGCGCATCAGGAACGTGAGGCCTTTGGCGTGCTTGTCGACGATTCCCTGCTTGCGGTTCTGGATCGCGCCCCAGTTCAGGGTGACGCCGGCGGTGTTCTCCAGGCCGAGTTCCACGCCCTCCTTCACGTGGTCGAAGACCTCGGCGTTAAACAGCAGCGCCTTGGTCGGAATGCAGCCGACGTGCAGGCAGGTGCCGCCGAGCTTGGCGTCTTTTTCAATAAGGGCAGTCTTCAGCCCGAGCTGTCCGGCGCGAATGGCTGCGGTGTATCCGGCAGGTCCGCTGCCGATGATGGCTACGTCGTAGATGATGTCTGGCAAGTGCGTGCTCCGCTCTGCGCGGCCTTCTGGATGGAAAACGGGCCGCTGGCAAATAGATGATTGTAAATCACGGTAGATTCGCGGGCGGCGTCCGGAAGGGCGTGCGCAGTTACAGCAGAACGAGCGTGATTCCTTTGTTGCCCTTGCCGAGGTCGCTGTCGCTCTTGAGTTCGGGCGTCTGTTTCAGCAACGCCCAGGTGCGCTCATCGGAGGTGCGCCAGTTCTCGCCGTAGATGCAGTCGCGAATCTCGCGCCCCGCAACCATCTGCCGCAAGCTGGCCTGGAGCGCGATGCGCAAGTCGCCGCCGACGCCGCTGGAGCCGTAGCCGTGAATGACCTTCAGAACTTTCACGCCACTCTGCCGCGCGGATTGGATTTCGCTGCGCAGCCGTGCGCGTGCCTGCTCCACACTGGGCATGCCTTCCTTCAGGACCACGGTTTTGATGATCGGCGTAACGCGCATCTCGCGAACACGATATCATCTCTAATTCGGATTCTTGTGCATGAAAGATATTGCGTCATGGGCGCTGGAGACGGCGAAGCTGCGCGGCGCGTCACTGGCGGAAGCCCGCATTGTGGATGAGCGCCATCGCGCGCTCGCCACCAAGAACGGCCGCATCGGCAGCGCTGCCGACGCCGAGTCGCTGGGCATTGGCATTCGCGTCATCGCCGACGGCGCCTTCGGCTTTGCGGCCACCGACAACCTCACGCGCGAAGGCGTCGAGGCCTGCGCGGCACGAGCGGTGGACATCGCCAAGGCCTCGGCGACAGTGAAATCGCAGGAGCTGCGCATGGCGCCCGAGCCCGCGCATAAGGCCGAGTGGGCGTCGCCCTGCAAGATCGATCCGTTCTCCATCCCGATCGAAAACAACCTGGAGCTGCTCTTCGCCATCGACGCCGCGCTGCGCCGCAACAAAGGCGTAACGCTGGCCGAGGCTAACATGAACTTCCGCCGCTACGAGCAGTGGTTCTACTCGACCGAGGGCTCGGAGATTCACCAGACCGTCGTCACCTCCGGCGCGGGCTATGCCGCGCATTCGTATGAGGGCACCGAGATCCAGAAGCGCTCGTATCCCAACTCATTTGGCGGCCAGTATCAGAACCGCGGCTATGAACTCATCGAAGAGCTGAAGCTGCTCGAGCATGCGCCGCGTGTCGCCGAAGAGGCCGTCGCGCTGCATTCGGCCGCGCAGTGTCCCGAAGGGACCTACGACATCGTGCTCGACTCCTCGCAGCTTAGCCTGCAGATTCACGAGTCCATCGGGCACCCCATCGAATTGGACCGCGTACTGGGGATGGAAGCCAACTTCGCCGGCACGTCATTTCTCACGCTCGACAAATTGCGCACCCTGAGATACGGCAGCGAGATCGTTAACGCAGTGGCCGACGCGACCGAAGCGCACGGCCCCGGGCTCGGGACATTCGCTTACGACGACGAAGGCGTTGCTGCGCAACGCACGCCGATCATCACGAATGGGCTGTTCACGGGCTATCTCAGCTCGCGCGATACTGCCGCGGCCATCGGAGCTACTCGCAGTGGCGGCTGCCTGCGCGCCGAGAGTTGGAACCGGCTACCAATTGTGCGCATGACCAATGTCAGCGTTCTGCCGGGCGACAAGCCGCTCACGTTTGAAGAGCTGATTGCCTCGACCGACCGCGGTGTCCTGATGGAGACCAACCGCTCCTGGTCCATCGACGACAAGCGCTACAACTTCCAGTTCGGCTGCGAGATTGGTTGGGAGATTGTCGGCGGCAAGCGCGGCCGCATGTTGAAGAACCCGTCGTACTCGGGCATCACGACCGAGTTCTGGAACTCGATGGACGCCATCTGCTCGCGCGACCAGTGGACGCTGTGGGGCACGCCGAACTGCGGCAAGGGCCAGCCGCAGCAGGTGATGGGGACGGGACACGGCGCCGCGCCGGCGCGGTTTCGGAATATAGCCGTGGGTACTGCATATAAGGGCAGTAGTTAGCAATCAGACTGTCAGCCGTGAGCCATCAGTTGGCTGAACCGCCATTACCATGCTTTCTCGCGAAATCGCCGCTTCTATCTTCGACAGGCTCCGCCGGCTGACCTCTGCCGAGGAGATCGAGCTGCTCGTCGCCGGCAGCCGTAGCGCGCTCACGCGCTTCGCCAACAACACCATCCATCAGAACATGGAGGAAGAGAGCCAACACATCTCCGTGCGCGTGTCGCTCGGCGGGCGCACCGCACGCGCTACCACCAACAAGTACGACGACGAGAGCCTGCGCCGCGTCGTGCAATCCGCCGAGGCGCTGGCCCGCGTTCAGCAGGAGGATCCCGACCTGTTGCCCCTGCCCACACCGCAGGAAGTCGAAGCGAACGCCGAAGGCTCGGGCGCTGTGCATGTCAACCGATACTTTGAAGAGACCGCCGGGCTCACTCCGCAACAACGCGCCGCCGGCGTTGCGCAGATGGTCGACATCGCCAGGCGCTACGCGCTTACCTGCGCGGGAATCTTCTCCTCGGCGCAAGTGGTCGAAGGCATCTTCAACTCGCGCGGCGTCTCCGACTGGTACGAGCAGACCCTGGCCGAGGTCTCCATCACCATGCTGGGCGATAGCTCCTCCGGATGGCAGAAGGCGAACGCGCCCGATGTCGCACAACTCGATCCCGCGCGCATGGCCGAGATCGCCGCTGAGAAGACGATCGCCTCGCGGAAGCCCGTCGAACTCCCGCCCGGCAAGTACACGGTCATCCTCGAACCCTCCGCAGTCCTCGACGCCGTCGGCTTCATGTTCTGGGACTTCGGCGGCTCGGCCTTGCTGGAGCAGCGCTCGTTCCTCAACGACCGCATCGGCACCCAACTCTTCGGCCCCAACATCACGGTATGGGACGACGTCTATCACCCGCTCCAGTGCGGCGTGCCCTTCGACGGCGAAGGCATGAAGCGCCACCGGGTGAAGCTGATCGAAAACGGTGTTGTGCGCGAGGTGACATACGCGCGCTCCAGCGCGATGCGTATGAAGCAGTCGCCGCTCGCCGGCAAGGTCGGGCCGGTAATCGCGACGGGACACGGGTTTTCGCTGCCCAATGAAATCGGCGAGGCGCCGATGAACATTGTCTTCGCCGGACCCGTGTCCGGCGAGGCACAGCCCGTCGAGCAGATGATTGCCTCCACCGAACGCGGCATCCTGGTCACGCGCCTGTGGTACATCCGCGAAGTCGACCCCTACGACAAGATGCTGACCGGAATGACCCGCGACGGCACCTTCCTGGTAGAAGATGGCAAAATCCGGGGAGGCATTCGCAACTTTCGCTTCAACCAAAGTCTCATCCCGATGCTGCAAAGTGTGGAAGCCATGAGCGAGCCGGTCCGCGCCAGCGGCGAGGAGTCGATGGACATGGTCGTGCCCGCGATGAAGGTCCGCGACTTCAACTTCACCGAGACGACCAAGTTCTAAGCCGCCGGGACTCCGCAGCTGCCACTTTTATCGACCCTGTGACGCGTATTGTCGTACGCCGCGGGTTTGTACCTGACGTATAAGGAACCGTAAGTCTTCCGCCCACGAACCGAGTCGCCACTCGCCTCTTCGCGCCAGACTAGCGCCGGAGGGCGCTATGAAACCCCCCAGGAAGTCTCCCAAGCCCGACCCTAGGCCGCTAATCATTCTTTATTGTCCAGCATGTCGCGAATTCGTCGCGGCCAGCCGCATTCCCAAGCTAATCGAGCTGGCGCAGCGATATCATGTTTGCCCCGAGAGAAGATCGCGGGCTGCATAATCAACCACTTACAGCCGAATGGCCCTCCCGGGTGGTACAAACTTGCGGAAAGTAACTCACTGTAATGGTACTTTAGTAATTCAGAGCCGGAAGATTCGCTCCCTTCTTCTGGCGGTTTTTCGATATCGTGGGAGGCAGCACTATGATGCCGGCTGGCCGCCAATCCGACTTGCGCAATTCTGTACGATTTCCCCTACATCTTCAGGTTACCCTCAAGACGCCTTCCGGAGAGTTGCAAGCGAAGACAACCGACATCTCCGCCGGGGGCGTTTTGCTCCGCCTCGATACCGCCATGGAAATCGGCGCTCCGGTGGAGTTTGCGATTGAGATGCCAGCGGAGATGCTCGGGACGACTAGTCCTGTCCAGGTGAAGTGCACAGGCCGGGTGGTGCGTTGCTTACGAGACGCATCCGGACAAAGTGTTGCGGTGGTGATAGATGAGTACCACTTCCAACGGCTCAAGAGATCCGAAGGGGAATAACCGCGCTCCTCAAGCCAAGGCTGATGCGGGCCCCGTATTGCACACTCCGGCGGAGACGGGTTCGCCCCGTCTTCGTATCATCATCGCCGACTCGGAAGCTATCTTCCGCGTGGGCATGAGCAAGATTTTCGCCACGCAGCCCGACCTGGAAGTGGTGGCACAAACCGAAACGCTTTCCCAAACCTTAAGCGTTATCACCGCTACCCCTTGCGATGTTGTGCTGTTCGAGGCAGGACTCTCGCCGAATCCGGCTGACGCCCTCAGCGAAGTGGCGCGCAGGGTAGATCCCAAGACAAAAATCATCCTGGTGACTTCGCGGGCCGGCGAACAGGAGACGGTAGACTTTCTGCGCCGCGGCGTGCGCGGAATTCTGGCCCGGGCCATCACGCCGGAGCTGCTGGTGCGCTGCGTGCGGAAAGTCGTCGCCGGCGAAACCTGGCTCGATAAGCAGGGCGTCAACTGGGTCATCGACGCTTATCGCAGCCAGGCCTTGCAGGGCAACGCTCCGCAGCAGCGCCTGCGGCTCACCGAAAAAGAAATGATGATCATCGGCGGCGTCACTCAGGGCATGAAGAACAAAGACATCGCCCGCGAGGTGGGGACCACGGAGCAGGTGGTGAAGAACTATCTGCGCAAGATTTACGACAAGCTGAATGTCGCCGACCGTTTGGAACTCGCGCTCTACAGCATGCATCATCGTCTGCTGGAAGGCTACGGATTCCCCGATGGCGACAATGCTGCGCCGGCTAATGGTAACGCCACGGCACCAGCTCCGGAGCAATCGCCTCCCGGCCCCCCGCCGGCCAACGGTCCGGTGGAGGTGATGACGCCTAAACCGCAGATTGTGAAGCGGCAAGCAGGGAAGGCCTAGTAGTTTCGAGTTTCAGGTTTCGAGTTTTCAAGGTTTCAGAGTTACTTGGGGCTTCATTTCTCCAACCGCCCCTTGGGTGCCCCGTTCCAGACTGTATTCGGCCTGGGGCGGGGCAATTGTCGTATTAGCCGTTTCCTGCCCTCTCACGCCTCTTGAAACTCGGCGGCCCTCGAATAGGAATGCTTCCTCCCAAGCTTGAAACTGTATCGCAAGTTGTTCGCCACGCACGGTTGCGCTAGTGTAGGTGGTTTGGACTCTTCTCCTCGAGGTCTGCAATGATTCCAGTGAATTGCTTCATGCGCAAACTTGCCCTGCTCTGCGTGCTGGCCTGTTTCCTCGCCGCGCCTGCGCTCATGGCGCAAACGGAACCGTCGCTCTCACCACAATTGCGTAGCAGCATCGACGACGTCGCACGCCAGGTGCTGAAGACCACTGGCGTTCCTTCGGCGTCCATCGCCGTGGTTCAGGATGGCAAGATAGCCTACCTCCAGGCTTACGGCGACGCGCAACTGGATCCGGCGAAGCCCGCGGCGACGGCGATGCGCTACGCTATCGGCTCCATCAGCAAACAGTTCACTGCGACCGCGATCCTCCTGCTCGCCGAAGAAGGGAAGCTCTCGCTTGACGATCCCGTCGCGAAGTATGTCCCCGGCCTGACCGACGGCGACAAGGTCACCATCCGCGAGCTGCTGTCGCACACCTCCGGCTACCAGGACTTCTGGCCCCAGGACTACGCTCCCCCCATGATGCTGGAGCCCATCACCGCCGAGCGCATCATGGACCTCTGGGCGAAGAAGCCGCTCGACTTCGCGCCAGGCACCAAGTGGCAGTACAGCAACACGAACTACGTTATCGCCGGCGTTATCGTGGAGAAGGTCGCCGGCATGCCGCTGTTCCAGTTCGTCACCCAACGAATCTTCACGCCGCTGGGCATGAAGCGCGTAGCCGACGCCGACAAGAATGAAACTGCGGCGGTCGACCCGACCGGCTACATGCGTTACGCGCTCGGCCCGCTGCGTCCTGCCGGCAAAGAGGGCCCCGGCTGGATGTTCGCCGCCGGCGAGCTGTCCATGACCGCCGAAGACCTGGCCAGGTGGGACATCTCGATGATCGACGAGACCGTGCTGAAGCCCGCGTCCTATAGCGAGATGGAGCGTGAGGTCGTGCTGAAGAACGGTGTAGGCACGCGTTACGGTCTGGGCGTGACGGTCACGAGCAATAACGGACATCGCGCTCTGGAGCATGGCGGCGAGGTGCTGGGATTCGTCGCCGAAAACATTGTGCTGCCCGATGACAGGATCGCCATCGCGGTGCTCACTAATCAGGACGCGTCGTCTGCCGCCAGCGACATCGGCAGGCAGGTGACGGCGCTGCTGCTGAAGGCCGCTAATCCTAACGATCCCAAGCAGGACGAGTTGATGCGCAAGGTCTACGACGGCCTGCAACAAGGCAAGATCGACCGCTCGCTGTTCACCGCCAACGCCAACGCCTACTTCACCGACCAGGCGCTGAAAGACTACGCCAGCAGCCTTGGCCCGCTAGGCGCGCCGGAAGCCTTCGCACAAACGCGCTTATCGCTACGCGGCGGCATGACCGAACGGGTCTATACAGTGAAGTATCCCAACAAAACCTTGACTATCGTGATCTACCAGATGCCGGACGGGAAAATCGAGCAGTATTTGGTTCTGGAACAGTGAAGTCGGTTCTGTTGAACTGATGCCTTGCGCCCAATGTGAGCGGCGTTGCATCTACTCGCCTATGGCGATCGCAACAGAATTCCACCTCGACGAAGCCACCGCCGTCCTTTCCCGCACTCCCGCCGCCCTTGACGCCCTGCTGCGCGGGCTGCCTGATACCTGGGTGCGCCGCAACGAAGGCGAAGGCTCCTGGAACGCCTACGACATTGTGGGACATCTGGCGAACCTGGAGCGCACCGACTGGATGGCCCGGCTGCGGCGCATTCTGGAAGAGGGTGAGTCGCGGCCCTTCGATCGCGTGGACCGTTTCGCGCAGATGAAAGAAGGCCAGGGGCAATCGCTGGAGCAGCGCCTCGACGAATTCGCCCGCCTGCGTCGCGAGAACCTTTCGGCAATGCAGGCGCTGAATCTGCAGCCTGAAGATTTTGCCCGGAGAGGGATGCATCCGGCGCTAGGGCCGGTGACGCTGGCGAATCTTTTGGCGACGTGGTCCCTGCACGACCTGACGCACCTGCATCAACTCTCGCGCGTGATGGCGCACCAGTACAGCGAAACAGTCGGGCCATGGACCAAGTTCCTCGGCGTGCTGAAGTGCGACGGCCACAGCGCCCCGGCGTAACCACCCGATTTTACGACGGAGGCGCTGAAGGGCTATGCCAAGCATCTTGCCGATCGCAGGGCGGGTCAGAACTCCAACCTGGCTTGAAACGCGATCATGCGTGGACTGCTGTCTCCGCCCAGTCCGACGCCCAGCAGTCCAGTGGGCGGAGAGGTTGTGTAGGTAAGCGCTCCGAAGCCGGTTTGCGTAGAAGGCTTGCCGGGAATACCGGCATAAACGTCGCTGGGAAGCCCGAAATTAGGATGGTTCAAGAGATTGAAGCACTGGACATCGAAGCGCAGCTTCACGCGCTCGTTCAGCGGAAACCATTTGGTGAGGTAGAAATCAGTCCAGAAAAAGTCGGGGCCGCGCAGCGCGTTGCGGCCTGAAGTTCCGAACTGGCAGTTCTGCGGAGTATCGCCGCCATAGCAGGCGCCGGTGCTTGGGTCGACGGCCGAGACGAAGGCGTTGGGGTTCAACCACGGAATGGTTCCCGGCTGGGTGATGCCGGGAATCGGGTTGTGATCGTAGAGCGGCACTCCGGGAACGATGCTGGCAAACTGCGGGCCGCTGCCTTGCAGGATGCCGTCGCCGTTCGCGGAATAGGGCGTGCTCAGGACGGAGAACGGAAGCCCGCTGTGCCAGAAAAGCGTGCCGGAGATCTGCCAGCCGTTCACCGCGTAGCCCAAAGCGCGGTCCGAAACCTTGAACGGCAGTTGATAAGCATACTGTGCGGTGAGATTGTGGCGAACGTCGTAGTCGCACGAGGCGTAGTTCCGGGCCAGCTCTCCAGGCAACGGCGAAAGGATCGTTGCCGAGGAGAACTGGAGAAAACCGCCGTTCGAAACGTAGTCGAGACAGTGGCTCCAGGTATAGTTGATCTGGCCCTGGAAGCCGTGTCCGAGACGCTTCATCGCCGTCAATTGCAGTCCGTTGTAGTTGCTGCCCGCCCCGGTCGATAACTGGGTGACCGCAGCGAAACGCGGATCAGTCGGTTGCGTGTAAGGGAACGGCGCAAAGCATCCCGGACAAACGGTCTGATAGCCGTTCACCTCGGTGAGATAAGGCTGATCGACCGCGCGCGTTCCGACATATTGCGCCTTCAGGCTGGCGTTGGAGCCGATCTGATGTTCCAGCCCGAGGCTCCATTCGAGGAAATAAGGCGCATGAAGCTGCCCGTTGGGCACGGCCGTGATCGTCACCGGCGGCAAACACGCCTTTGGATTAGCCAGCGGAGACGCGCAGGAGAGTTCGCCCTGCGCAAATCCGGAAGCGAAGTTCTGGTTCGCAAGCGAGAGGCTGTCGACAGCGCTGTTGGGCACGCCCGGCGCAATCGTTGTTCCTCCAGCGGTTCCCAGCAAACCTCCCTGAAAAGTTCTGACGTATGGCGGATTGGTTCCGACCAGGTCGGCAACGCTGCCGGGCAGGATATCGCTGAACACGCCGAAGCCGGCGCGTAACACAGAGTTCTCCTGGAATTGCCACGCGATCGCCATCCTCGGTTGCAGGATGGCGAAAGGAGTGGAACTGAACAGGTGGCCGAGATTGGTCTGAATAGCTTCATTCAGCGGCTGGTTGAGATCATGCGAGATGGAATCGAACGCACCCGGCAATCGCGCGATTTGATCGTGCGGGTTCAGCGGGTTCGAGTTGTAGGTGTTGCGTAGTCCAAACGTCCATGTAAACTTCGGAGTCACCCGCCAGGTATCTTGCGCATAAAGATCGATGTTGAGGAAGTTGAAGGGCTCGTTCAGGGATTGAGGAAAGGTCTGGCTCGTCGTGGAGGCTACGCCATAAACGAACTGCGGCAAGTCGGTGTATGTCACCGTGGGCACCGTGCCCTGGCCGAAATCGAAATCGTTCAAACGAAAGATCCGGGTGTTGGTGCCGAAACGGAGTTCGTGCGCGCCATGGCTCCATGCCAGATTGTCGTTGATGAAGAAGCGTGTCGCGCGCCGCCCTTGCGGCCAGGTGTTGTCCAGGCCGCCCACCGTGGTGAACGGAGCATTCGCTCCGCTGCCCTGCAACACGATGGGAAACTCGGCCAGCGTCGCCGGAAAATTGGCGGGCGCGAACAAGCTCGAGTACCAGGAGAATGCGGGATTGAAGTAGTTGATCAGGTTCTGCGAGAAGATGTGCGTATATCCCGCGGCAAACGAGTAGAGCGGCTGCGGGGAAATCGAATTGAAGACCGGGTTGATGGGATCGGTATAGGCGGCCTGCAATCCGGTATCCGCCTGAAAACGAAACCAGGCAGTGTTGTCCTGATCGATGTTGTAGTCGATGCGCGCGGTCTGCACCTGCTCGTGATCGTCGCTGGAATGCGAAACGCCGGTGCGATTGGCGCAACCGTTGCCGTTGGGCGGCGTGCCCGATGCATTGCTGCCATCCGAATTGAAGGTGCAGCCCAGCACCGCCAGAGGAGTTCCGCTGGTGTTGCCGTACAGCGCAAACATGTTCCGATAGAAGGGCACCAGTTCCGGTGCGGGTAAATAATGCGTGCCGGTGATGGAGTCGGTTCCGCCTAACGGAAGTTGCTGTAGAACGTACTGCTGAAACGCCGGCGTGGGTACGGTGATTGTGGAATAGATCGGCAAAGCGATCCGAACCCATTCGCTGTCGAAGAAAAAGAACAGCTTGTCATTGATAACCGGCCCGCCCAGGCTGCCGCCGAAGTGGTTCACGTTGGAAAACGGTTTGTGATTGCCCGGCGTGGCGTTGGTAAAGTAGTCGGCCGCATTCATCACCGAACCGTTCCACAGCTCGTATAGGTTGCCGTGAAACTGGTTCGTGCCGGACTTTGTAACGTAGTTGACCTGCGACGCCCCATACCTGCCTTGATCGACGGAATAGGAAAGCGTGTTTACCGTCACCTCGGAGATGGAGTTGAGGCCGAGCACGAGATTGGTTGACAAGCCGCTGTTCAAATTTGTGAGGGGATCGTTGGTCTCCAGCCCGTCGACGATGTAGCCGTTCGAGAGTGCGGGCAGTCCATTAAACTCCACGTTGCCGTAGCCGTTGGTGCTGCCGACGAAATCGTTACCACTGCCGGCAGTGTTGATCAGAGCGCCGGCTGCAAACTGTAGCGGATAGGTCAGGTCGCCGCCCGGATTCGGCAAATTTTCCAGCGCGGGCGCATTCAGGGTGGTGGTGGTGTTGGCGTTGCTTGTGTTGAGGATCAGGGCTGCCGCGCTGACTTCGACCGTCTGCTTCGATTGCGCCACTCGAAGCGTGAGATTGACGGTCTGCTTCTGGCCGAGAGCTGCGAACACGGCCTCCGCCTGCTGCGGCGCGAAGGCTGGGGCCTCGGCGCGAACGGTGTATGTGCCCGGCTGCAATTGCGGAAAGTTGAATCGCCCGCCGGCATCCGTTTGCACGACGCGCTTGAGGCCGGTATCGCGATTGGTGACGGTCACGGTTGCGCCGGCGACTGCCGCGTTGCTGGGGTCCATGACCTGCCCGAGAATGGCGCTTGTGGTCTCGCCCTGGGCCCATGAAACCCGATGGAGCGATAAGACCAGGAGGCCAAGAACGGCGACGCCGAATATCGCGCGCGGGTTCCCGGCGGGCATCAATCTCATGGCGGTCCCCTCAGCCGGCCAGGTGCCGCCAGCCGTCTGCTCTCCCGTAGTCAACTATAATATACAATCGTGACTTAATTATAGTAAATATAATTTCGGAAATCATGCTTTAGATCTCCACAGCCTCACGTGCAGAGGGGCAGGTGCCCTCCTCGAGAGTCTCGGGGATCGTCGCTGCTAAGCAGCGCGAGAGGATTGGCCGTTTGGGCGCCCGGAAGCGGAGCAAAAGCCGCGGTTGCTCTCCGCCTTCGATCTCGTCACTTTCTCCTTGACAGCTTAGGAGAATAGCGCTAATCTCCTAACCGTTTTAGGAGAACGCATGCCCGACCAGGCGCAAATTCTTCCCGGTACTCTCGATCTGCTCATCCTGAAAGCCGTCTCGCTCGGCCCGCTGCATGGCTATGGCGTTCTGTTGCGCATCGGGCAAATCTCCGGGCAGACGTTGCTCATCGAGCAGGGCGCGCTTTATCCCGCGCTCTTTCGCCTCGTCCGGCAAGGCTTGCTGAAAGCGAACTGGGGCACATCGGACAACAATCGCCGCGCCAAGTTCTACGAGCTGACTGCCGCGGGCCGCAAGCGTCTGCGCCTGGAAACCGAGGGCTGGAATCGGCTTGTCGGAGCGGTAGCTTCGGCGCTTGCCGCGCAGCCGGAGGAAGTATGAAGCTGCTCTCCTACCTGCGTTCGCTTGCCGCAAAGCTATTTCATCGCGAGCAGGTCGCCGATGACGTAGACCAGGAGCTGCGCGCGCACATTCAGCTTCGCGCCGACGACCTGGAGCGCTCCGGTATGGACCGCGCCGAGGCCGAGCGCCAGGCGCACATCGAGTTTGGCGGCCAGCAGCGATTCAAAGAGGAATGCCACGAAGCCCTCGGCGGCAATTTCCTTGAGACTGTGATCAACGACCTTCGCTACGCGGTGCGTGTGCTGCGCAAATCTCCCGGCTTCACCTTCGCCGGGGTGTTTACACTCGCCCTGGCCATCGGCGCTAATGCCGTGGTCTTCAGCGTGATGAACGCGTTCCTGCTGCATCCGTTTAATCTGCCGCATTCCGACCGGCTATACGCGGTCTGGCGTCCCGACGTGCGCGACGCGCATGAGTCCTATCCCGACTATCTCGACCTTCGCGACCGCAATCGCAGCTTCGAAGACCTGGCCGCTTTCAACGCGACCGAGGCCGGCATGAACACCGGCAAAGAGCCGTTTGACGCCTGGCTCATGGAAGGCAGCGGAAACTACTTTGACGCGCTGGGCGTTCAGCCGTATCTGGGCCGCTTGTTTCACGCCTCTGACGAGCATGGCCCCAACAGCGCGCCTTACGTCGTGCTCACCTACTCATGCTGGCACTCGCGCTTCCACGACGATCCCGGCGTGGTGGGCCGCACCATTCAACTGAATAAACATCCCTTCACGATCATCGGGGTGACGCAGCCTGGATTCCACGGCACGCTGGTCTTCTTCAATGTCGATGCCTTCGTGCCGATCGTGAACCATTCGGCCTTTGGTCAGGATGACGCGAACGCGCGCAAGGACCGCTGGGTGTTCATGGTGCTGGGTCGCCTGAAGGAGGGCGTCACCACGGCACAGGCCACCGCCGACCTCAGCGCTATCGGCTCGTACCTGGAAAAGACCTATCCCAAGGACGACGGCCAAATGCGCTTCACCGTGGCGCGTCCCGGGCTTTACGGCGACTACCTCGGTGGCCCTGTAACCGCGTTCCTGACGGCGTTAATGCTGCTGTCGGGTTTGATTCTGCTGGCCGCCTGCGCCAACCTGGGCAGCCTGTTCGCGTCGCGCGCCGCCGATCGCTCGCGCGAAGTCGCGTTGCGGCTGGCGCTGGGCTCGACCCGCACACGCATCTTGCGCGGACTCTTCACCGAAGCCGTGCTGATTTCGCTGATGGGCGGCGTGGTCGGCCTGTTAGGCAGCGTCGTGCTGCTGCGCGCGCTCAGCGCATGGCAGCCGATGCCCAGATTTCCCGTTCAGATGCCGGTGAATCCCGATGCGTACGTCTACGCCGTAGCGTTGTTGCTGAGCCTGGTCAGCGGATTGCTGTTCGGCGCGGTGCCGGTGCGGCAAGTGCTGCGGACCAGTCCCTACGAGGTAGTCAAGCTGGGAGGGGCCGCGCGCAATGGCCCCCGCATCACGGCACGCGACCTGTTGCTGGTAGTGCAAATCGCCATCTGCGCCGTGCTGGTCACCGCTTCGCTGGTTGCGGTGCGCGGCCTGGCGCGCTCCCTGCATAACGATTTTGGCTTCGACCCGCAGGACCGGATTGTCGTCGATACCGACCTGACGATGTCCGGCTACAGTGCCGACCAGGTGCCGGCCATGCAAAAGCGCATGATCGACGCAGTCGCGGCGATCCCCGGGGTGGAATCGGTGGGCCTGGGCGACGGCATCCCGCTGGGCGAAAGCCACCCCGACTCGAACGTCTTCCACGACGACACTACCGACCTCATTGCGGCGAACGTGGTGGCCGATGTCAACCGCTTCGACGTCACTCCCGAATTTCTGCACGCGGAGGGCACGACCTTGCTCGCCGGCCGGGGCTTCACCTGGCACGACGACCAGCATTCTCCCTTCGTGGCCATCGTGAACCAGGAATTTGCGCGCAGGGTGTTCGGCTCCGAGACCAAGGCCCTCGGCGGCTATTACAAGATGCCGGATGGAAAGCGCATCCAGGTGGTGGGCATTGTCGAGGACGGAAAATACAACAGCCTCACGGAGAGCCCGAAGACGGCGATGTTTCTGCCCATCCTGCAACGGCCTTCGAGTTCGACCTGGCTGATCGTGCACTCGGAGCGCGATCCGCAGCAACTGGGTGCAGCCATACGAACCACGCTGCACAACCTCGACGCCGCGCTGCCCATCTCCATTCGCACCCGTTACCACGTGATGGACTTCGCGTTCTTCGGGCCGCGCATGGCGACCATCTCGCTCGGCGTGCTCGGGCTGATGGGCGCGATGCTTGCCATCATCGGCATCTTCGGCATGGCGGCGTATTCTGTCAGCAAGCGGCTTAAAGAGCTGGGTATCCGCATCGCGCTGGGCGCGAAACGCGAAGAAGTTTTGCAGGCGGCGCTGGGACGCGCCTTTCGCCTGCTGGCCTTCGGCTCGGTGGCAGGATTGTTGCTTGGCATTCTCGCCAGCCGGGTGCTCGCGCTCATCGTCTACCAGGCGACGCCGCGCGATCCGCTGGTGCTCGGCGGCGCCGTCCTTGCCATGCTGTTGCTCGGACTGATCGCCACTTGGATCCCCGCGCAGCGAGCCTTGCGCCTCGACCCGCTGATACTGCTCCGCGAGGAATAAGGAAAGCGGCAGGTAATAGGTAGAGCGGCCCTTCAGGGCCGCGTCACGCAGCGCTTTTCTTGTGACTGAGCCGGCTTTAGCCGGCGGCACTCCTATGGCGCGAAGTACCCCGAGATGTCCAGAATCAACTGCGTCGATCCGTCCCCCGCAAACGCATCCGTCAAGCCATTGATGTTCGGCACAATCGCCATGTTCGAGGTGATGAACCCGTCATACGCATTCAAGGTCGAAACCCCCGGCTGTGGCTCGCCATCCGGCCACAGGGTCAGATATCCCAGCCGCTGGTTCGGCACCACCGTCGCGTTGAACACGTAGGCCTGCACGTTACTCGGCGGTGCGCACGGACTGCCTACGACATTCACCGTCCGCTCGCCGCCGAACGGCTGCCCATTGTTGTTGCGGCTGTCGTACACGCGGCACGGTGCCGCGGCGTAAAACGAGTAGCCTCCCGTGGCCGGCGCCGCGAAGTATCCGGTGACATCGATAATCACGTCAGTGCTGTTATAGGTAAAGATGCTGACATCACCGTTGGCCGCAGCCGGCACGACCGCCGCGTTGGCTACAACGGTCGCCGTCGGATTATTCAGCGTCGAGACCAGTGGCTGGTTCTGATCGCTCGGCCAGATGGTCAGATAGTTCAACCTCTGCCCTGCTGGACTAGGCACCACGGTCACGTTGAGTGAGTATGCGAGAGGCCGGTTTGGCAGTCCCTGCAAGCACGGACTCTGCGACAACATCGGCAACTCGCGGCTTTCCATGTAGCCAAACGACGGCGCTCCCAGCCCGGCCGGGAAATTCGTCTGCCGCGTGTCCGCCACGCGGCACGGCGCCAGCGAATAGAACTGCAACGTCTGCGCGCCCGGCGCGGTGAAGTAGCCGTCGATGTCGAGAATCACGTCGCTGGTGTCCGTCACGTAGACGCTCACGGCGCCACTGGTCCCCGCCGGAACTATCGCAGCGTTCGCCTTTACGCGCCCGTCCGGCGCGTTCAAAGTCGAGACTACCGGCTGGGCCTCGCCGGTGGGCCAGATGGTCAGATAACTCAGGTGTCCGCGCGGCACCGCCGTCACGTTGAGCGAGTAGGCGGCCGCCGAGGCAGGAATGTTGCAGCCGCCGAGCTGCGGCACGATAAAACTCTCAGACGTACCGCCCTGAATTGGACTACCTTGCCGCGTGTCCACCAGGCGGCAGGGTGTGGCTGCTACGAACTGAAGTCCGTGGCCTGGCTCAACAAACACGGCGGTAACAGCCAGGTTTGTGGTCATGATGAGGTTGCAGGGACCGACGCCGCTACAGGCTCCAGTCCAGCCGCTGAGGCTCCAGGTCGGTGCGGGCGAAGCGTTCAACGTGACCGGCGTATTGTGGTCGTAAGTATGAGTGCAGGTGCCGGGGCAGTTGATGAAGCCGTCCGTGCTGGTGACGCTGCCACTACCTACCGTTGATACGGTCAGTGTTACATGAAGCTGGTAGAAGGTAGCCGAGACATTGGTGTTCTGCGTGATGGTGAGATTGCAGGAACCGGTGCCGCTGCACCCGCCGCCCCAGCCCGAGAAGGCCCAGCCGCTCGCCGGCGTGGCATTCAGCGTTACCTGGCTATTGCCAAGATAGCTATGTCTGCAAGTTCCCGGGCAATTGATGAGACCGTCGGTGCTGGTCACAGTTCCGCTGCCGTCCGTCGACACGGTCAGCGTGTAGGTAACCAGCGAAGCCATCAGCGACCGGCCGTTCATGCTTCCCCATCCGGTAACCAGGTCATAGCCAAGCACGGCGTTGTAAAACCTTGATTGGCCATCGGTGTCGTTGTTGCCAACCGTGATGTCGTGGTAGTCGCTGTTGTACCTGGAACTCTGACCGATCGAGTACAGAGACGGGTTGATGAAGCCCAGACCCGCCGGGTAGCCGTTGGACACCATTTGCTGGTTGACCAGCGCCAGCCACGCAGCCCAGCGTGGCGTGGCAAAGCTGGTACCGCCCCAGTCGGTCCCGCATTGGCCGTTGTCGTAGCAGATGTAATTGTCGAAGTCGGCCTGCAATGCTACGTCCGGTGAGTTACGTAGCGTGGTGGAACCCCCATTGGCCGAGTTGATGACCGGTATCTGCCAGCTCTGAATGGGGAAGTATCGCGCACCGTCGTCGGCCGGGCCGCCGCCGCTGCCATCGCCACCGTCATTCCATGCCACCTCCGATTGCCACGGGCCGCCGGGGCCACTGGTGGTCAGCGCGGTCCCACCGACCACGGTGAGGTGAACGTCCTCCGCCGGATACCCCTCATCAAGACCGTCGTCTCCAACGTAGGCGCCGACGTCCCCCGAAATGCTGAACAAGGTCTGACCTTGCGCCGCCATTTCTTCGAAATAGGGATCATCGGTCGCCGGATCGTCGGGCGACCACCACCAGGAATTACTTAGCTGCTTGGCAATATTATCCGTGGCCATCCGACTGAAGATGTACCCGTCGACACCAGTGCCGAAACGTGTCGGGCCGATATAGACCAGCAGTTGAGACAGGCCGGGGGCCACCGAAACCGCTTGTTCGATGTCCAGGCACACTTCGCCTTCGTCGTTCGCAATGCTCCATTGCGAGGGGGAGCCGCCATCCACAGCGATGTTGGTGATCGGAACGTTATTGGTCTGATGGATGTTTGCAAAGTACAAGCTGACATCGCTCGCGGTATAGCCGGAAAATTCCACCAGTCCGACCGCTTGTCCGCTGCCAGTGTTGGAGCCCATGTTGTAGGCTCCTCGCATATCGCTGCCGAGAAACGACCCGTTCGGACCCGATCCCGTGCCCTGCGGTGGGCCCGGAGTTTCGGCTGGATGTGCGTGTGCGCCGGGATGCGGGTATGCGTAATTGTTCAGACCGGAGATGTGCGAGACGGGCACATCCAGAGCCAGCGAGGGCTCACGGTCCGGGGAATAAAAGATACGGTTTTCGCCCGGAACCTGATAAGTCCTCATCGTGACATTGAAAGCCCGCTCGATCTGCGCCACCGAGCCGCGAACCACCAGCATCAGGCGATTCGGAGATTTATAGGTAACCGCGAAACCATTGGCTTCCACGAAGTCCGCTACCTTCTCGTATTCCGCCTCCGTCCGCCCGAACCTTGCGGTGAACTCAGCCACGCTAAGCCACTGGCGGTAGTCGGGACTGCCCGGGTCGGAGAGCCGATCGATCAAACTGGTCAGGTCCTCCTGGTTGCGTACCGGCAGATGGATAATGAGGTCTAAGGTTTGACTGGATGGAAGAAAACCGACCGGTACCGCCCGCCCGCTGGTAATTACCGGGCGAACGTGCTTGTGCAATACCTGAGGTGCTTGTTGAGCGAATACTGGGATGGTAATGGAGAAGAACGCAGCAGTGCCCACAACTACAGCGACTGCCGACCCAATCCTGCCTGAAAACCACTGCCGATCGTTGCCGAGCTGTAGACTCCTCATAATCGCTCCAGCAAAATCCCGTTTTATTGGGCACGTCTAAACACACAACAGCGGCCTTTTACCCGTGACTCGCTGTCCGCTTCGGCTGATGATAACCGCGCGCATCCCGCCTGGATGTGATACGGATCACCGGCCTGTTGCGGATGACTCAACCAGGCCAACCAGGCTTAATCAGCATCCTTGAACCAGGCCTTGATCAAATCAGGCTTGGTCACAACACTGTGGTGGGGATTCAGACACTCTGAACCCGCTGAAAATGGTAGCACCGCACCCTCCGGCTTTCCGCCGGGTTAAGTTTGCCGAGCTCCGCACGGTAGCCGTGGCTTCGAGCTTTTCGGTTGCGATCCAAGGTTGAGGTCTATTCGGGCGATATTGGTAGCAATATTTATCGTTCTGCAGCAGCCGCTTCCACACTCTTCGCGAACGTGCTGCGCAGGCGATCGTACTCGTTGATCGGACGATCGTCTGTGAGTTCGGGAGTGCCCGGAGAAAGCGCGATCAGCTCCTGCGGCGACATTTCCTCGTCGAGCATCAACTCCAACTGACGTTGTCCGGTGGTAGCAGGCCCCCACTCCAGCATGTCCGCAACCGCGGCGGGAGGCATGCGCGCCAGCAGCTCCTCCGCCGAGTGCTTAGGTATAGGCTGCATGCTGGCCAGGAAATGATGGCCAACCTTCTTCCCGTATACGGACCCAAACACGCGCACATAAGGGAACACGTCTGTGATCGCACGCGTTTCGGCAGCCTCGTCCGCGTCGTCCCCGGGCAGGAACCATTGTTGCAGGATGCCGTCCGGGCTCAGGTGTTCCCTGATCAGGCTGTAGAACTCGCGGGAGTAGAGCAGGCTGGAAGCGGCCGCGTTAATCGGCGGCGGCGGATCGATCATGACGGCGTCAAACTTCTCCGGCGAGCGATCGAGAAAGCGGCGGCCATCGTCGATGACGATGTGGGCGCGCGGTGACGTCAGCAGCGGCCCGCCGTCGGGATGGTAATAGGTGAACAGACTGGGAACGCTGGGGACCAGCTCCACGACCGTTACCGGAATGTCCCACGCCATCGCCGAACGGAAGGTCGTGCCCATCCCAAAGCAGATGACGAGAGCATTGCGCGGCGGTTGCTGAAGGTGGCTAAGGGTAAAATGCGCCATCATCTTGGTCACCGGCGTGAGCCCGCTCATGCTCGAGCCGTTCACCAGCAGACCCTTTTTCATGCCCTCGCCGGCTGCGATCACGGTGGCCGTGCTGTCGCGCTTGACTATGCCACGGTACAGGGCTTCGTAATCCGTGGTGAAGGAAAACAGGGCGAGGGCGGCGACCAGAATGCCGTATTGAAAGCCGAGCTTCCGTTCCGGCTCGCCCTTGCGGCGGCCCAACAGCGCCATGCCAAACCAGGGCAGCGCCAAAAGCAGCAGGGAGACGCGCTCGCCGAACAGCGGCAGCAGCACAAAGCCGGCCAGCAATGGTCCCACGATACAGCCCAACACGTTCACGGCATAGGCGCGGCCGGCACGGTCGGGGTCGCCCTCCGACCAGCGGTCCACCAGCATGGGCGTCAGAAATCCAATGACCGCGGCGAAGGGAGCGACTCCCAGCAAGACGCGCAGGTAGGGATACATGGCCACGCGGCTGTCCGCGGTGAGCAGGGGCAGCAGGCCGCAGAAGGCCAGCGAGACCCAAAGCAGGCGCACATCGCGCTCCGGCCCACGGCCACTCCAGATGCGATAGAGCTTTGAGCCCGCAAAGGTCGCCACCAGGTACGACGCCAGGATGGCAGCGAACGAGTACACCACCGGGCCGATGTAAAACGTATACAGCCGAATCCAGACCACCTCGGCGCCCATGGTCGCCAGCCCCGTAGTGAACAGAAGCAGGAGCGTGGAGTGGTCGCGGGTGCCCCACTCATCCGCAGTTTTCGAATGAGTGGGAGCCATCGCTACTCGCTCCTGGGTCCCCCACTCATCCGTGGTTTGCGGATGAGTGGGAGACGTGGCCACAACGCGAAGTCGAACCGCGACCACCATCGCCGAAACGAAGATCAGGACGTTCAACACAGCGCCCGTGCGCAGCGTGCCGTGAAAGCCATACAGCTCGATCAGGACCGGCGCAAGACATGCACCCGCCACCGCGCCCACCACGTTGGCCAGATAGAGCAGGCTGAACGACCGTTGCGACTCTTCCCGCCGCAGCGCGCGAATCGCAAACATCGCGACCGGAATCGTGGCGCCCATGCACGCGCACCACGGAACCAGCGTGACGGCGAGCCATAGCCCGGAAAGGAGGTAATAGTTTCCCGAAGAGATGGAAACCGTGCCCGCCATCTTCTCCAGCAGGCGGCTTCCCCACACCAGTTCCAGCGGAACCACCAGGGCCGAGGCGCCAATGAGCAGCTCAATGACTCCATAGAGGCGCAGCGGGGAAAACCTTATGCGGTTCTCGTAGCGACGCAAGGCAACGCCGGCCAGCCACGAGCCCGCGCCCAGCCCCGCCATGAATGCGGAGAGGACGATCGACACCAGGGCGGTGGTCACGCCAAATTTCGCCATGGCCAGGCGCAGCCACACCAGCTCGTACACAATGCTGCACAAGCCGGACACGAAGAAGAATAGGGAGAACCAAATCATCGGATGACCGCTGCTGAAGTTGGCAAGGGAGCAACAGCTTAACGCGCCCGGCGAACGATGTAAACGCGGAAAACTGCTTGGTAGGGCTTCGTCAGGAATGGAGCACGCGTTTGGTCAAAACGGCTGACGGTTGCTGCTAGGGCCTATCACTTAGAGCGGCAATAAAATACTTGACACACATGTGGTTTTAGTATACGATTCCGTACATGAAGGAACCAAAGACACTTCAAGAGGCAATCGCGCAGTTCGCGGACAAAGATCACGCCTTTGAGTATGCCACACATCTGCGCTGGCCCGGCGGCAACGTCACCTGCCCGCGCTGCGGAACGGCGAAGCACTCGTTCATCAAAACTCGCCGCATCTGGTTCTGCTACACCTGCCAGAAGCAGTTCACGGTCAAGGTGGGCACGATCTTTGAGGACTCCGCTCTTGGCTTGGACAAGTGGCTCGTAGCGATCTGGATGATCTGCAACTGCAAGAATGGCGTTAGCTCTTACGAGCTTCACCGGGCGCTCGGAGTCACGCAAAAGACGGCATGGTTCATGCTTCATCGGATTCGCGAGGCCATGCGGAATAACTCCATTGCCAAGTTCGGCGGTGAAGATGGTGGGCCAGTTGAAAGCGATGAAACCTTTGGCGGCCCAAATCCGAAGAGGATGCACAGAGACCGTAGAGCCAAGTATGAAGCCATGCGCGGAGTAGGATTGCGCGGAAATAGATACGTCGGCAAGACCGCCGTGTTTGGAGTGCTTGACCGTACACTGCGACAAGTCCGCACAAAGGTTATTCCGAACGTAAAGCGCGAAACCTTGCAGAACGAGATTCTCAGCAGTGTTCACCCCGGCACCCATGCCTATACAGATGCCGCTGCTGGCTATGACCGCTTCAGTAGAGCCGTTTCATCTTGGCCGTTACCTTGACGAACAGGTTTTTCGTTATAACAATCGCGCTACGAAAGACAACCCGCTAAACGATGCTGACCGCTTCGCTCTTGCCATGTCCCAAGTTGCCGGAAAGCGTCTCACCTATGCACAACTAACAGGTAAGCAGGTTGACGCGCTCCACCATCCGGCGGCAGAGACGGGGACAGAGGAACCCTTCTAGCCCTTGTCGCTGCCGTGAGATTCGCGGGAGGTAGCCTTCTTGGGTTGCCTCTTCCTGTTCTCGCGCTTTCTGCCGTTCTTCGGAACCTGAAATAGAGCACTCGCTACGGCGCGAAACTTGGCGGCAGCCTCTATCCCTTCGTTGTACTCGACCTTTGCCATTGTCAGCCTTTCTTGTATGCAATTTTCCCACGCTCCACATAGCGGCCACACGGCTGCATTATCAAATGCTCATTTCCGTAGGAGTCCATAGCAAAGAAAGTGATTTGAGCGCACTTCGGAAAGTCTGCGTGAACGCTCCAATTGATTACCTTGAAAAACAACCATCCTTCTTGAGGTACTCCTTTCGTAAGAGCCTGCCGTGGAAACTCCGACAGGTTCTCCTGTGTCGATGGGGAGGCTGTCGCGAATATATCCTGGTTAGGAAAACGCTCTATCGTGAGCGATGCTGGAAGTTTGTCACGGTCTGCGGTCCAAGAGTCTTTGCCAATATCAATGCGTAGCTTCCATCCGGTTATTGCTACCGCGTCATCTCCCCGATTGGTTACGCGGACATTAGCCACGATCTGATGACCTGCTATCATGAACAACTTGTGCTCTGTGTTGTAGAGAAGTTCTAGAATTTCGCCAAGCAGGTCAACCCTGTAGGCTTGTCGCGTTTTCACTCGCTGGTACTGTATAGCTTCATAGTTGAATAGCGGCACGCCGTTCAACTTCATGAGCTTTAGTTCGTTTATCTGCTGATCTTTACTGTTTAGCTGTTGGTTTTTGTATGACAACTCCATAAGTAATTTATTATGCGCCGCTACCTCTTCGAGCTCATCGGATGGAGGCTCAGCTTTTGGGGTGCCTGCTAACGATGCACGAAGCGACCGAACCGAAGAGGTTATGCTGATCGCAAACAGCACTAACCCACAGACAAACCACATCCATACAGGCCAACCTATGTGCATATGGATGTCCTTGGACTTGATGCCAAAAAACTCGGTGATGAATGCGAGAATACAGGCGAATGCCCCCAGCGCCATAAGCGTCTGAAAAGCAAAGCTCCTGTAATCCCTAGCTGTGGGCATGGCTCTCCCCCCTGAGCGCACCAGTCGCCATCTTCCGACACCTCCCCCATCGGAAGTATGTACTTTCGACACATGTGCGTCAAGTATATTCTTGCCCTTAGAGCGATTAAGAAGGAAGAGAGGGCCGTGCCCGCGACCCTGTGAGCCGCACCGCCTGTGACCCACTGGACTTCCGATTCCCATTCCAGGAATGAAACCGAAGCTATCCCCATTTTTTCGTTGACTCCCACTCTGTGGGATTAGGACAATAGCCGGTTAGGGTAGGATCCGCCTCACTCCTGGCGAGCCTGCCCTATTTGTGTCTATGGGAGGGGAGCAGTGGTCAGCGGTCAGTGGCTGGTGGTGAGACCGGAGTTTCCTGCTGTCCATGGGCATGATCAGGTGCTCGCGCGAGGCCCGGCGTCTCGAACGAGCCCCACGTCACCGATTGCCGGCAACTGCTTGCAAAAGGGTAGCTTACAGGTAAGTCCCGCAAAATCAAGTAGCTGGCCGGAATCTCGCAACCATCATCAAATCAGCAACTTAGGTAGCTTCGTAAGTGCCATGGAATCAATATCATGAGATAAATGCCTTTGTTTGCAACACGGATTTTTGAAATTTTTTTCGGAGCTGCCGCCATGGATTTTGCAATCTGCGAATGCACCACAATAGGCGGGCAGCGGTGTGGCTCGCCGGCGAGGAACGGCCAGTCCTATTGCTATTACCAGACCGGCGCACCCGCCTGTCTGCCGCGTCTCCGCGCCATCTTCCACGACAAGAGCCCGCACCTGCCCGGCGCGCCGCCCATGCCCGAATTCCCGATTCCTTGGCTGGATGACCCGGCCGCCATCCAGATCGCATACATGCAGGCGGAGCCGTCCGCAGGCGAGATCGATGCGCAGCCATGACGTCATTGCCAGGTTAGGAGAGCGGCCCCAAAAGAAAAGGAGCGGCGCGAAGGCCGCCCCTGGCTCTACCAATGGAACGAGTTTACTGCTTGGCCATCGTCCATTTCGTTGTGCGTCCCGACTGCTTGTCGTCGTAGGTAGCGTTGATGGTCTTTCCATCGGGTTGCACGGTCGCCTTAAAGACGCCAATCACTTTGCCGTCGCGTTTGTCGGTTTCCTCGAGAGTGTTCTTGCCCATCATCTTCACCGAAACGCTGGTGACCCCGGGATCGCCCTTCATGGGAGCGTCGCTGCCGTCCAGCTTCGCGGTGTAGCTCTGCCCAGTCGGATTCGTCATGGTGATCTCGTCGCCGCTCACTTTATAGGTGACCGTGACAGCGTTGTCGGAGAGGCTGTCCATCTTCGCCATACGCCACGAACCCGAGATCGGCGCGGAGCCCGCCGGACCTTTGGCCACGCGCGTTGCCTCGCCCTTGCCCGTGACCGGCGCGCCACTGGTGTTGCTGCTGTCGGTGAATTCGAACTTCAGGGTGTTGCCATCAGGAGAAAGGGTGATCTTCGAGGTTCCGACCACCTTACCGTTTTTCTTGTCGGTCTCTTCGATCTCGTGATCGTTAATGACCTTGAAGGCGATGGTGTCGCGGTAGGGATCGCCGGTGATCTTCTGGTCGCTGCCGTCGGCCTTGACGTTATACGGCGGCGTGCAGGTCGTGCACGAGTACATGCCGTCCTTCAATACATAGACATCCGGCTTCTTGGAAAAGTCGACTTTGCTCATGTCGGTCTTCCAAGTGCCATTCAAAGGACTCTGGGCGCTCGCCAGCGCAGGCAACAACAAGACGCCAAGGGCCGCAATGAAACAGATCTTCCGCATAAGCAGTCCTCCCTGAATGTGAGTTGCGGCGGAAATTATATCGAAATTGGACAAAAGATGCGTTTTCGCGGTTCGCTCTTCGCGGTTCGCTCCTCGCCAGAGCCACTAGCGCAGCGCGATAGATTCGTGGACACCCGGACCATTGCAGCTTGGAGTCGGCCGCCGTTGTCGTTCCCTTGGCGGAGAGCGAAATGCGAAAGGCGAAAGACGAAGAGCGAACAGCGGCTTTTTATCGGCAGGGCGGCGGGGCGGCCGTGCCGTCGCCGCTGGTCTGGAGCGCGGCAGGATTCATGCAGGTCCCCGGATCGGGCGTGTGGGTGGCTACGGCGCGGGCTGCCGGAGTCTGCAACAACTCGGCATGCGGGGCCGTGGCGTCCGGTTGCGTCGAGGGATTCGGTTGCTGGTCGGGCGAAGCGCCAGTCTGCGGCCTGGTTTGCGGCTGTGTTGGCTCGGACGCTCCCGAGGTGCTGCCCGTCGTGCCCATCGTCGAGCGGGACGGCGGATTGTTGTCCTGGCCTGCGGCGCCGGTGGTCGACGGTGTGCTGCTCTGCCGGTCCTCGACGGTCGGATCGGGCACGCGGGTCTGCGACTTGTCGCTCTGTTGCTCGCGGTGATTCGGCAGGGCGCCCGCACCCTCGTCTTTGCCCCGCGTCGTGGGCGCGCTGCTCTGCGATTGCGGGGATACGTTGCTGGAGTTGCTCTGGTCGGACAGTGGCTTGGTGCTCTGCGTATTCTGCGCCAACGTGAATCCGAGTCCGAGCACTGCCATTGCGGTGAGAAGGGCCAGCCGGTTCATGATGTGTCGTCCTGGTCAGAAATACGCTCGGCGAGCGGAAAGGAGCGTTCAACAGTTAGACGGGCCGCACCCCGCCTCTGGTTTCTCGTCTAGTAGGGAATTGTAGGCCGATTGAGAGTTGCCGGTTGGATGACATCGGTAGGGATCACAAGCCCCACACGATGGCGAAATAAGTATTGGAGGGTCAGGAGATAAAGCTGAGTTTCCGCGTTGACATGAGTGGTCCGCGAGCCGCTTCTACTTGGTTGGCGCGTCGCCTGGTCGCGTCGCAAGCTTCGGGCCTGCCTCGGAAGCGTCATGCGGCGCTGTCTCCGCAACCGACGCCTTGTGGCTGTGGCACTTGGCCAGGATCGCCGTTTGCAGGCGGCCGCGCAAATCGTCAGGCAGTTCGTAGAGGCGGGAATCGCGGTAGATCTCGATGGTCCGCTTGGTGGTGTTGCAGACGACGTAGCAGTTGTGGCACCACTGAAGATGATCTTCCAACTCCGCCCTTGTTTGGGCATCCATCGAGTCGTCCAGGTAATCTGTCAGCTCTTTCAGAAAATCAGAGCAGGTCACTTTTTCCCGTCCCCACCAGTTCGATTTCGAAAGTACTTGTTCAAACGTTCTCGCAACTGCAACCGGGCGCGAAGCAATCGCGACTTAACCGCCGGAATGCTCAGGTCCAGGGCGTCCGCCGTTTCCTCGGTGGAGAGCCCTTCTACGTCGCGCAGCACGAACACCGTGCGGAAGCTGGGCGGCAGGCCTTGGATGGTCTTGCCCAGGATCTCGCGCAGCTCGCCCTGCGTGTAGAGCTGCTCCGGATTCGGCGCCCAATCCGCGACCTCGCGCGGCATGGAGTCCTCTTCGGTCTTGATGTCCTCGTCGAGCGACACCATCCGTTCAGGACGCCGCCGGCGCAGGCGCATCAGCGCCTCGTTCACCGCGATGCGCACCAGCCAGGTGTAGAACTTCGACTGCTCCTGAAAGTTCCCCAGGTTCTGGTAGGCCTTCAGGAAGGCGTCCTGCACCACGTCTTCGGCGTCTTCGCGGTTTTGCGTGATGTGCTGCGCAATCCGGAAAACATTGCGGTCGTAGCGGCGGACGAGCTCCTCGAAGGCGCCCATGTCGCCGGCCTTGGCCGCATGAACCAGTGCCAACTCTTCGGAAACTGGCTCAGCTACTTTTGGTTGGATGGTACCCATGATTATGCAGATTCAGGATTTTACACCCCGGAAAGACCAACCCCGACCCATTGTACTGATTCGGGCTGGGATTCGGGAGGCCGGGACGAATTTTGTTGCACGACGGCGGTTGCGTGTATGTCGGCGTTGCAGGGCCTGGTGGAGCTGTATGTCAGAAGTAAGGACGTGCGAAGCGGGTGGAGGTCACAGGTCATGGCAGGGGAATCAAGTCGTTGCCGGGTCGATCACCTCGAGAAAAGAAAAGCGATGGAAGTCGGCGTCTCGGGTGCAGATCCGGCGAATACCATGTTCGCGCATCAGGATAGCAGTGTGGCAGTCATGGAGAAGATTGCCCGCGAGATGAGGAATCTCGACAAAAACTTGTCGCGCTACCTCAGGATGCCGCGATGTGGGAACGAGCACGCTCAATCCCGGCGAGTCGAGCAGGCTCGACACAAATTCCCATGCTTGCTGTACGCGCCAAGGCCGTCTCATTACTCGCGGATGAGTGGTCACTCGCAGGAATTCGTACAGGACTGGCCACGTCGTGTACCACGCCTCCGACCTGCGCCGCTGTCGCTCCAGCCAGGAGCGCGCTGCGGCATGGAAGGGGGAATCAGCGTCGGCAGCGTAGGCCAGGACATTGGTATCGACGACGACCAACGCCTATCTGCCCTCCATTGCTTGGTACAACGCGTCGCGATCGGCAATATCAACTAAGGCGCCGCCGCTGCGGAAGACCGGCAGTTGCGGTAAATTGGCGATCTTCTTCTGCTCGCGAAATAGGCTACGCAATGCGATTTCCACCAATTCCGACATGGTCCGGCCTTGGCGCGCGGCCTCGCGCTTGAGCTGGGCCATAACCGTGTCGGTAACATTGAGGGTAGTCTTCATATGGCAAACCATATCACTGATATGGATAAGTGGTCAATGGTTTCAGCCACCAACGTTCGCCCTGCTCGTGCTGCTGAAGAGACTGTCCGAGCGCATGAATCACTAATGCTGCGATCATCCTCGGTCGCATGCCGATGGATTGATAATGCCAGCGGCTTTTCGCTGAGCGATCTCGTCTCAGGCGGAAACCTGGCGGAGTTTGGCGGGCCCTCTAAGGTAGAATGCTAGCTCCATTTCCACACAACGGAGGAACCCACCGATGCCAGGGGTAGACAGACCCATCTCTGGAATAAGCAGCACAGAAGGTTACGGACAATTGAGCATCTCCAGCTCCGGACTCAGGGCCGAGGGTGTGAGCTTCACTGGCGGTGCCGCGGGCGTTTGGGGCCTGATCGGCGCCCCCGCCGACGTGGACAAGGCCAAGCCGGCCGGTCCTCAGGACAGCGCCGCCGTAGTCGCCCACAGCACCGACGGTCATACCGCCCTCATCGCTAACAGCCAGAACGGAGTCGGCGTAGCGGGCATCAGCCACAATCCCAAAACTGCAGCGGTGAGTGGCAGCAATCCAAATGGGCTCGCGGGGGCATTCACGGGCAACATGACGGTCACCGGCGCCGCCTCCTTTGGCAGTGTGCACTCGCCCGGCGCCGGTTCTTTCGCCAGTCTCACCAGCGCAGGCAATTTGGCGGTGGCTGGCCAAATCAACCTGACCGGCATCATCAGCATTGCGCAGGGCGGCGACATAAAGTTTGCCGGCGATTGTGCCGAGCAGTTCGACGTCGTGACTGAGGAGGCCGCCGAACCTGGTACCGTCATGGTTCTGGGAGAGGCGGAGCAGCTCGTGCCCTGCGATCGCGCGTACGACACGCGCGTGGCTGGCGTCATCTCCGGCGCGCGTGAGTATCGTCCCGGGCTGGTGCTTGACCAGCGCGATACGGGCCTGCCACGCCGGCCAGTCGCCCTGATCGGCAAGGTTTATTGCAAGGTGGACGCTGCCTACGGCGCCATCGCGGTCGGTGACCTGCTTACTACCTCCGCCACCCCGGGCCACGGGATGAAAGCCTCCGACCCGGGCAGAGCCTTCGGCACCACGATAGGCAAGGCGCTGCGACCCTGGGACGAGGGCAAGGGCATGATCCCGGTGCTGGTGGCGCTCTCCTAACGTCATCGGTCAACGGAAGCGAGAGTATGCGGAGGAGGGTGCCATGTCATACGGAGTGCAAATCACCGGGCTGAAGCAGCTGACGCCGTATTCGGCCACGCTCGCCACCATCAGCGTTCAGTTCGCCATCATCGGCGAAACGCCCGACTTCGTGCAGGTGTACGCCGCGAATATCGGCGAAAGCGACCCGGGAGGCGTAGGCGACATCAAGGGCGTGGTTGATTTGACCACGCCCAATCCCCCGAATTTCTGCGTCATTACCGTGCCCGCAGGAATTGTGTACAACATTGCGGTGTGTCCGCGAACCGGTACGCCGCAGAACCCGGACGACGACTTGGATGGCCTGTACTGGGAAAATTTCTGTGCGTACGAGGTGATTGTCGCCCAGGCGACACCGCCGTCTCCGAGCCAGCGGACGCCCCCCACGATTACGGCCCTTAATCTCCAGCCGGCCACTCTGACGCAGCCCGACCGGATCACCGTGAAATGGACTTCGCAAGCCTACGACAAGTTTCTCATCTGGTGGACGCAGAACGGCCAACCTCTGGACCAGGGCGAAGTGGATTCCAGTGGTACCAGCGGATCCTGGACCGCCAGTCCGGTCACCCCGGGGGCGCGCTACACATTTGCGGTGAAGGGCGGAGTGTCGGGCGGCATTCTGGGCAACTATCTCTACTCCGATTGGGGTCCCACTTTGACCGTAATAGGTGCGAAGAATCTCGCCAGTCTGCGGCAATTTCTGACTGCCAGCGGCCTCAATCCCGCCGCCCAGGGCGTGGCGTCCTTGCGGAAAGGCCAGAGCTCCCTGCGCAAGTTCATGAAGCTGTAGCGAAAATTAGATTATGCGGTCCTGGAGATTGGGACTCTTGCTCTCGATCAGCCCCTTCACCCGCTCCACGAACCCCTCCACCTTCACCGAGCCCTCCGCCTTCTCCTGGCCCCGGACGCGGACGTTGACTTCGCCTGCTTCAGCTTCCCTGTCGCCGACGACGAGTTGGAATGGGACTTTCTGCAGCGCGTGCTCGCGGATTTTGGCGTTCATCTTTTCGTTGCGGAGGTCGACGTGGACGCGCACGCCGGCAGCCTTGAGCTTCTCGCCGACGGCTTGGGCGTATTCGTGGTGCTTCTCGCCGATGGGGATGACTACTACCTGCACCGGCGACAGCCAGACCGGAAACGCGCCGGCGTAGTGCTCGATGAGCACGCCGAAAAAGCGCTCCATAGAGCCGTAGAGAGCGCGATGCACCATCAGCGGCTGGTGGCGCTTGCCGTCCTCGCCGACGTACTCCAGGTCGAATCGCTGCGGCAGGTTCCAGTCGAACTGCACGGTGCAGAGCTGCCACAGCCGTCCGATCGCATCCACTAGCTTGATGTCAATCTTCGGGCCGTAGAACGCCGCTTCGCCGGGGATAAGCTTGTACGGGATGCCGCGCCGCTCCAGCACGTTTTTCAGCGACGCTTCCGACGATTGCCACTGCTCTTCGCTGCCGATGAAGGTCTTGCGGTCGTTGGGGTCCCAGGTGGAAAGCTCCACCTGGTACTGCTCGAAGCCGTAGGTATGCAGCACGGCCAGGGCGAAGTCTATGCAACCGTCGACCTCGTCTTCAATCTGTTCCGGCGTGCAGAAGATGTGCGCGTCGTCCTGCGTAAATCCGCGCACGCGCAGGAGGCCGTGCATCACGCCCGAGCGCTCGTAACGGTAGACCGTGCCCATCTCGCCCAGCCGCACCGGCAGGTCGCGATACGACTTCAGCGAGTCCTTATAAATAAGGATGTGGAACGGACAGTTCATCGGCTTCATGCGATAGTTCGCGTCGTCCAGTTCCATGGGCGTAAACATATTTTGCGCGTAGTAGCCCTCGTGGCCGGAGGTCTTCCACAAATCCACGCGCGCCACGTGTGGCGTGCACACCAGCGAGTAGCCGCGCTTCAGGTACTCGTTGCGCATCCAGTCTTCCATCTCCTTGCGGATGAGCCCGCCCTTGGGATGCCAGAAGATGAGCCCCGGCCCGGCCAGTTCCTGAATGGAGAACAGGTCGAGCTGCTTGCCCAGCACGCGATGGTCGCGCTTCTTGGCCTCTTCCAGCTTGTGCAGGTAGTCGTCGAGCTCCTTCTTTGAGAAGAACGACGTGCCGTAGATGCGCTGGAGCTGCGGGTTCTTCTCGTCGCCCAGCCAATACGCGCCCGCGATGTTGAGCAGCTTGAACGCCTTGATGCGTCCGGTGGACGGGATGTGCGGCCCGCGGCAGAAGTCGGTGAACTTGCCGGTCTTGTAGATGCTGATCTTCTCGTCGGGAGCGGTGAACTGCTCGATGAAGTGGCACTTCATGAAGTCGCCTTCCGACTTGAAGCGCTCCAGGCCTTCGGTGCGCGGCAGGAATTCGCGCGCGTAGGGCAGGTCCTGCTTCACCAACTCCTGCATCTTCTTCTCGATGGCTTCGAGGTCTTCGGGCGTGAACGGCTTCTCGCGATAAAAGTCGTAGAAGAAGCCGGACTCGGTCGCCGGGCCGTGGCCGAGTTTGGTCTCGGGAAAGAGCTCGAGGACGGCGGCGGCCATAAGGTGCGCGGAGGAGTGGCGATAGACCTCGAGGGCTTCGGGATCGCGATCGGTGAGGATGCGCAGCTCGGCGTCGTCTTCCAGCGGGCGCGCGAGATCGACCAGGCGCGGGCCGTCGGGCGAAGGAGCGTGGGCGGAGGCGGGCGCAGCCGCGGCCGCGCTGGTAGCCTCAGCCGGCGGATGATGCCCGTTGCCCCCGCTGCCGTTTGAGGACAGCGGCTTGATCTGCGCGGCCAGCGCGGCATCAGCCAGGCGCGGACTGATGCTCTTTGCGATATCGAGGGCGGAGGTCCCGCGCGGCACGTCTTTCACGCTGCCGTCGGGCAATTTCACATGAATGGTTTCAGCCATGATGACCAACCTATTCCATCTCGGGTAGAGCGGACCTTAAGGTCCGCGTCCACAGTTATAAATCGATCCGCTTCCGGCGCTGAGATTCATACGAATCTCAGCGCCGGAAGCCCATATCTACTATGTCGCGGGACGCAGGCCTGAAGGCCTGCTCTACCCGGAACGTTGAGTTTATCGGAGCGAAGAACAGCGGGGCAACGACCTACAGGGATGTTCGGGTGCGGGAGCGCAATTCCAGGATGGCCGAGCCGACGAGCGCGACCGAGCCGACGACCAGAGCGATGGGGATGGCTACGTGACGATAGGCGTTGGTCATATCGATCTGTCCGCCTTTAATCATGCCATAAATAACGGTGCCGACGATACCGCAAAACAGTCCCACAGCCATGCCGCCCGCCGTAAACAGAAGCGTCGCGAACAGCACACGTACAACGGACTTGAAGACGGTCGGCGCCTTCGAGCGCCTGAGGGCCGAACTGGAAGCTGACGCAGACATTGTTAAGATTCTAACGCCAGCCCACGGTATCTTGGCAAAATCGGCCTCTCGCCTGAGAGCTTCCGGCCCGCTCGGGATTCGCGCGTTTCCATTGCGTTACAATCAAACTTTCATGGCCTCAACTTCCCAAGCCATAACTCGCACGCCCGCCGAGGTGGTGCGGCTCATGCCGGTGACGCAGGCGCCTAACGGCATCTGCTATTCGGTCATGGGTGAGGTGAACACCGGGACCGCCGACCTGGAGCGCATGGTGAACGCGGTACCGCGCACCATCGCCGCCGGGCTGAACCGCAAGGCTTATTACTTCGTGCCGCTCACGCTCAACATGGGCGGCGACGACACGATGATCGCCGACCGCTATGACGTGCAGCTCTCCGACAGCGCCGTCTGCCATCGCAACCAGACGCTGGGCGATTCGCAGTGCGTCTTCATCTCCACCAGGCTGATGGAGGACAACTTCGCCATCGCCTTCGAGTTCTTCATCAACGTCGGCCACAACTTCGTGGACCGCGTGGGCGTCTCGCAGGAGTTTGCTGACGTGGTGTGGAAGCAGGTGGAGGGCAGGGCGCGCGGCGAGACCTCGCTCGACGCCTATGAGCTGCGCAAGGTGGCGACCACCAGCGGCCCCGAGGCGGAGAAGGCGCGCCACGAATATCTGTTGGCCGTCTTTGCCGACGCGATCGCCGTATATCTGCTGTCGCTGTATCTGGACGTGGACTACCAGGACCTTCGCGAGCGGGACTATCCGCTGCTGAAGCCCGAAGCGCTGGCCGAGCGCCTGCGCAAGATCAACGAGCTGTTCCCGCCGAATCCCGGCTACGAGTTCGCCGTGTACCACCGGCGCCGGCCGCAGTAGGCCGGCGCGCGCGAGTGCACTGCCCCCGTCTTTGTTATATGTATTTAGTAGTATGCTTGTGCCTCCCTCAGACAGCGTGCTTAGAGTTTGTTGGGTTTCCAACTCCTTTCGTGCCAGGGTAAGAATGTGGGGGTCGATTCTTTGATTGAATGGGCCGGCGTCCGCAATCTTCTGTTCGAGAGTACGCGCCGTAGCAATGACGTGCTTGCTAAGCACATTTTGCAGACGCTTTCTTGCTATCGCGCGACGCAGCAGAGTTGATGGTGACACGATCTTGGAAGGTTAAACGATGATGTTCGGCTGCATGAATTTAGGACTTTGATTCTCGGTGCCTAGAGTTGGCCTTTCGTTTTGCTCGACTGAGGTCGTGTCGGCCAAGGCTCTTACACGCACGCGACGGCTTTCGCGCATTCTATCGGCTCCAAATACGCCGTGAAGTGGCGCAGGAAGGGCGCCTCGCGGGTCAGGCGCAGACCGCGGATTTGCTCGCGGCGCTGCCAGACGCTGAGGGTCACCTCGATTACGTAGTCAATGTGGCTTTGGGTGTAGACGCGGCGGGGGATGGCCAGGCGCACCAGGTCCCACTTTGCGGCTTTACCGAACATGAGGCTGCCGATTTCGACGGAGCGGATGCCGCCTTCCAGATACAGCTCAGCCGCCAGCGCGACGCCGGGAAATTCCGCGAGCGGAATGTGCGGCAGGAAGGCGCGGGCGTCGAGATAAATGGCGTGGCCGCCCGGCGGCTGCACGATAGGCACGCCTTCGCGCGTCAGGTGGTCGCCGAGGTAGGCAGTTGAAGCGATGCGGTAGCGCAGGTAGTCCTCTTCGAGCGCTTCTTGCACGCCGACGGCGATGGCTTCGAGATCGCGACCCGCGAGGCCGCCGTACGTCGGATAGCCCTCGGTGAGGATGAGCAGATCTTTCTCCTGCGCCGCGAGCACGCCGTCGTTGGTGCAGAGGAAGCCGCCGATGTTGGCCATGCCGTCTTTCTTGGCCGACATGGTGCAGCCGTCGCCCAACGCGAACATCTCCTGCGCGATCGCTTTCGGCGACTTGTTCTCGTGGCCCTGCTCGCGCAGCTTGATGAACCAGGCGTTCTCGGCGAAGCGGCAGGCGTCGAAGTAAAGCGGGATGCCGTGCCTGCGGCAGACGGCGCTGACGGCGCGCGCGTTCTCCATCGAGACCGGCTGGCCGCCGCCGGAATTGTTGGTGATGGTGAGCATCACCAGCGGGATGCGCTCGCGGCCGATGCGTGCGATCAGCGCTTCCAGCGCGGCCACGTCCATGTTGCCCTTGAAGGGATGCCACTTCGCCGGCTGGCTCGCTTCGGCGATGGGCAGGTCGACGGCCTCGGCGCCCAGGAATTCGATGTTGGCGCGCGTGGTGTCGAAGTGCGTGTTGTTGGGGACGATGTCGCCCTGCTTGCATGCCACGCTGAAGAGGATGCGCTCGGCGGCACGGCCCTGGTGCGTGGGGATGACGTGCTGGTAGCCGAAGATTTCCTGAATGGAATCGCGGAAGCGTGTGAAGCTGCGGCTGCCGGCGTAGCTCTCGTCGCCCTGCATGATAGCGGCCCATTGCCCGGTGGACATGGCGCCGGTGCCGGAGTCGGTGAGCAGGTCGATGAGCACGTCATCGGCGGGCAGGAGGAACAGGTTGTAGTGCGCCGCGCGCAGCAGTTCTTCACGCTGCTGGCGCGTGGTCCAGCGGATGGGCTCGACACTCTTGATGCGAAAGGGCTCGATGATGGTTTTGGTAGGCATGGCGGCTTGCTCCGTACGACACGGGTGCCCCAGGTCTACGTTTTTTCGAGACCTGGGTAGCTGCTGATTCGCGAGTACCCAGGTCTGGAAATCGCCAGACCCGGGGCACCCAATGTTGAAGCTCCATGCTGCACTCCGAACGCACCAGCCGCAGTGATGGGGGTCACAAGGCGAGTAGGTACCGTGAACATCGTTCCGACGCAGCGGAAAGCAGATATCTCGGCGGCTATTCGGCTACCTCGTGATGACAATCCTCTGGTACGAACTGCGCCTGGAAGAATCAGGCAGCTCTTCGCGATTTGGCGGCGCTGCGCGCCAGACGGTTGGCTTCGCGATTGTCTTCGCGCGGGATGTGCGCGATGGAGAACTGGACGCTGCGAGCCAGCTTGCGGCAGGTCCAGTTCAGCGAGTGCAGGCGCGGGCTGCGGCAGGCGTACTCGCCCGTCATCTGTTTAACGATGACTTCGGAATCGGAATAGACGTGCAGGGTGCGGGCGTTCACCGCGACCGCGTGCTGCAAGGCTTCCAGCAGGGCGAGGTATTCGGCGACGTTGTTGTCCTGATGGCCGATCCACTTGGCGATGCGGACGGTGTCGCCATCCGGCGTCTCGATGATGACGCCAATGCCCGACGGGCCGGGATTACCGTGCGATCCACCGTCGACGTAGGCGACCAGCTCAGGCATTGCTTCCTACCAAAATGCGGCACGATCGCGATTTCGTCAAGACGCTGACTTGGTTCACCCGCAAATGATCCGCTCTTGCTGTGAAAAAGATGTGAATCGAGTTCGAATATCAGCAGGCGCAGTCTGGAACTTGGCTGATTCGTGTCGCTTAGAAATTAGATTTCCACACGAAAGATAATCGCGATTGCACCAGCCTTGGGCGTTGACAATTTCCCATCGTCCGTTAGTATCGCTTTCGTCGACGGCAGAAAAGGGCAGGCAACTAAACGTAGCCAGTCCGAAGTAAGCTGAGTGACCGGTTGGGCCGGGTGACCGGCGGCAACCGCCAGACCCGAAAAAACCGACTGCACTGCGAGGTGTCAGCCGGGGTCCGGAGCCGCGAAAGCGGCGGTCGCATCAAGGGCTGTGACGGTACACGCGTCCACGCTGAGGGCTCCCTCGCAGGAGCTGGCGGCTAGAGCGTAACCAAGGTCACAGCCCTTTCAATTTCTAAGAACAGTTTCGGGTTTCTTTGATCCTCTCTTCGCTTACCTTCCTTCTCAAGCTAACGAGTAAAATTCCGGCACAGCGCAGCCTTGGATTGTCGCGTCTGCTGTGCTGATGTTTATGCAACTGAAGCAAGCGCTTGCGTCGGCGGTGGATCGATTGGAAGCCGCTGACGTGGGCTCGCCGCGTATGAACGCCGAAGTGCTGCTGATGTTTGTGCTGGGCGTCCATCGTGCGTATCTTTACGCGCACCCGGAGCGCGAGCTCACGCAGGAAGAAGAGGCGCGCTACAGCGACGTGCTCGGCCAGCGCGCGACCGGCATGCCGTCGCAGTACATCACCGGGCATCAGGAGTTCTGGGGGCTGGATTTTGTGGTGTCGCCGGCGGTGCTGATCCCGCGTCCGGAGACGGAGCACCTGGTGGAGACGGTCCTGGAGCTTGCGCGCGAGGTGCCGCGACGGAAGATTGTGGACGTGGGCACGGGGTCGGGGTGCGTCGCGCTGGCGCTCGCGCATGAACTGAAAAATGCGGAGGTGTACGCGGTCGATGCTTCCCCGGAAGCGCTGGAGATCGCACGCGCCAATAGGGCGCGATTGCAACTGGATGGGCGCGTGCGATTCCTGCACAGCAATGTCCTGCAATCGCTGGCAGAGGTTCGCGATTTCGATTTCGTGGTCAGCAATCCCCCGTATGTCGGGTTCGACGAGGCCGACAAGGTGCAGAAGTCAGTTCGCGACTTCGAGCCGCGCATCGCGGTGTTCGCGGGCGAGCGAGGGCTGGATGTTATTGGGCCGCTGGTCGTGCAGGCACACACTACGCTGAAGCCGGGTGGCTGGCTGGCCGTTGAGATTGGCTATTCGATGCGGGATGCAGTGCTGAACCTTCTTAGTCCTACGATGTGGGAGGACGTGCGGATCGTGCCAGACTTACAGGGCATCCCGCGAGTAGTGGCGGCGAAGAAAGCGGTGTGAACTACTTGCCCGCCCAATCTTCGCAATATAGTCCTTTGACGCGGCGAAACTCGCCAAGGTTCGACGTAATCAGGAGCAGGTCCTTGCTAAGGCATTGCCCCGCAATGAGCGTATCGTACGAGCCGATCGTTTTCCCGGTCCTGGCCAGTTCCGCCCTGATCTCCGCCGCAACGCGTGCATCCTCGCCGTCGAACGAAAGGAGTTCGACCGGCCCTCTAAGAAACCTCGATAGTTTTCCGGCATTCTCCTGCAGGCGCGAGCTTTTGTGAACGCCATACCAGAGCTCACATAAAACAAGCGAGGAGATGCAGATCGTACCATTGCGAGTAATGGTTTCCTCGAAGTGCTTTGCGACCTTTGCGGAGCTATCGCGCAGCAATGCGATACAAGTGCTGGTATCGAGGAGACACTTCATCAGAATGGCTCGCGGTCGGGAGCAGGGGGCTGTTCGCGGCCCTCAGCCATGAAGTCTTTAGAGAGAGGATGGCGCCTGATGTCAGCCAACCACTCCTTTACATTGGTCACCAACGGTTCCAGAATCACCGCTTCACCGTCCCTGCGGATGCGGACCTCATCACCCTTAAACCGGAATTGTCGTGGCAGGCGGACGGCTTGACTATTGCCGTTACGAAAAAGCTTAGCGGTTGCGCTCATTTTGTTGCCAGCCAATAATATATATCAGTAGTATATACTCGTCCAGCGTGCATGATCAGTCTGCCCTCATTCGCAAAGATCAACCTGGGCCTGAAGATCGGGCCGAGACGCGCGGACGGCTTTCATGAGCTGCGGACGGTGTACCAGACGCTCGCTTTGCATGATGTCATTCGCGTTGAAGCGTTGCCGGGCGCAGGGATTGAGATCCGTTGCGATGATCCGCGGGTGCCGTGCGATGAATCGAACACATGCTACAAGGCTGCGGAGCGGGTACTGGCGGCAATTCCTCAGGCTGAGCATTCTGCCTCTGCGGGCAAATCGCAGATCCCTCGGCTTCGCCCTTCGGGCTCCGCTCGGGATGACAATCAAAACGAAGGGCCCCCGATCGGCGCGGCTGAAGCCGCGCCCCTTCGACCGCATGTCGCAGTCCTGAGGGACCACGGTCCCCTTCGCAGGCACACTTCTCAAGAGCACGGCAAGATCATCATCGAGATTGACAAGCGTCTGCCGGTGCAGGGTGGGATGGGGGCGGCGTCGTCGAATGCGGTGACGACGATGCTGGGGATGGAGCGGGCGCTTGGAATTGAGCTTGCGCCCGCCGAGAAGCTGCGCATTGCGGCGGAGGTGGGCAGCGATTTGCCGCTGTTTCTGATGGGCGGAACGGTGCTGGGTGTTGGACGGGGCGAGGAGGTGTATCCCTTGCCCGACCTGCCGGTCGTGTCTGTCGTCGTGATCACGCCGGCGGTCGGCGTTTCGACGCCAAAGGCATTCGCGCGGTGGGACGAGATAGTCGCGCCCGGGGCTGGAGCGCCCGAGGTTGGTACGGCGCGATGGGACGCTGCATTGACCGCTTCTGGAGCGGCAGGTACAATAAGTGAGTTCGGCGAACGTGTCTTCACGTGGCTGGGCAACAAGTTCCCGCAGGCTCTTGGGCCTGCATCCGGTGTTCCCGCCGCGGGCGGGGACCGGGCCGAGACGCCGCTTCTCGACCTCGTCCGAGCCGGGATCGAGAATGACTTCGAACGCGTCGTCTTTCCTGAGTATCCCGAGTTGCGAGAGGTAAAAGAGTTGTTACTACGCGGGGGCGCGCAGCATGCATCGTTGTCGGGTTCCGGCTCGACGGTGTACGGGTTGTTTGCCTCGGCGGCCGAGGCCCAGCAGGCGGCCGAGCGAATGTCGGCTGCAGGCCACACCGCGGTCGCGACCACGACGCTCACGCGGGCCGAGTATTGGCAGGCATTTCGTTAGTTTCGGACTTGATCGGCGGTCGTTAGGATATTGGCTGAGTCGTCAGCTCTGAGCCATCAGCTTCAGTCGTTACACTGGGCGGTCGACTAATGGTAGGTCAAGTGCCTTTGGAGCACTTTGTCTAGGTTCGAATCCTAGCCGCCCAGCCAAAGTTCAATTGCCATTAGTCAGTGGCCAGCGGTCAGTTGCGGATTTGTTTTCTCTAGCGAAGAGCGAACCGCGAAAAGCAAATAGCGAACATTAACCCGGCGTAGAACCAAACCAGGTGAAGCGGGGTATGGATGAATGGACGCAGCAACCAAGACAAGTGTAGTTCCGGTGGTGGCGCCGGCCGGCGACGGCGGCAGCGCAGTTCCCGTGGCACAGCAAAAGCCGCTCTCGGAGCGTAAGCCGGTGCGCGCGCGCCAGGACGACAAGTGGAAGATCTTCTCCGGCACGGCGAATGATGGGCTGGCCAGGGACATCTGCGAGTTTCTTGGATTGCCGCTGGGGCAGGCCTGCATCGACAAGTTCTCCGATGGCGAGACGTACGTGCAGATCGAAGAGAACGTGCGCGGCGCCGACGTTTTCATGGTGCAGCCGACCTGCGATCCGGTGAATGAGCACCTGATGCAGTTGCTGTTGCTGATCGATGCGTTGAAGCGCGCTTCGGCGCGGCGCATCACGGTGGTGATTCCGTACTTTGGATATGCCCGGCAGGACCGCAAGGACAAGCCGCGCGTGCCGATTTCGTCGAAGCTGGTGGCGGACCTGCTGACGACCGCGGGGGCCGATCGTGCGCTGGTGGTCGACCTGCACGCGCCGCAGATTCAGGGCTTCTTCAACATCCCGGTGGACCATCTGTTCGCGTCACCGGTGCTGGTGGATTACTTCCGCAAGCGGCAAATACCCGACCTCACGGTGGTATCGCCGGACGCGGGCGGCGTGGAGCGCGCGCGCTTCTTCGCCAAGAAGATGGAGTCGGCGCTGGCCATCGTAGACAAGCGCCGCGTACAGAAGGATGAGACCGAGGTGATGAACGTGATCGGCGATGTGCATGGCCGGACCTGTCTCATCCTCGACGACATCATCGACACCGCAGGCACGCTGGTGAAGACGTCGCAGGCATTGCTGGACGCAGGCGCACGCCAGGTTTATGCATGCTCTACTCATGCCGTGTTGTCGGGTAAGGCGATTGAGCGGATTTCGAATTCGAAGCTGACGGAGGTGGTGGTGACCAACACCATTCCACTGACGGAAGCGGGGCGCAACGAACCCAAGATCAAGGTGCTGTCGATTGCAGGCCTGATTGGGCGCGCCATCCAGTCGATTCACGAAGAGACATCAGTGAGCAAATTGTTCTTATAAAGGAAGCAGACAAGATTATGGCTACAGCAACCGCAGAGAAAAACGTAGAAGCCAAGCCGCGGCAGGGCGGCGGCAAGAACGATGCGCGCCGCCTGCGCAAGACCGGCATGATTCCCGCCGTGGTGTACGGCGCAGGACAGGACTCGAAGGCCATCGCTGTCGATCCCAAGCAGATGAGACGCATCCTGAATTCGGAGTCGGGGCACAATTCCATCTTCGATCTCAGTTTTGACGGGCAGAGCGCGAAGGTGATGATCGTCGACTGGCAGTACGAGCCGATCAAAGGCGCGTTGCTGCATGTCGACCTGAAGCGCATCGCCATGGACAAGGTGCTGCGCGTCAGCGTGCCCATCCTGCTGAAGGGCGAGGCGCCGGGCGTGAAGACGCAGGGCGGCATTATGGAGCAGCTTCTGCGCGAGGTCGAGATCGAGTGTTTGCCGGCAGACATTCCCGGCCACATCGACGCCGATGTGAGCCAGTTGGCATTTGGCCAGGTGATTCGCGTCTCCGACCTGCCGCACGGCGGCTCAATGAAGTTCATCAGCGATGAAAATCAGCCGGTAGCCCACGTGGTGGCGGTGAAGGAAGTGGTGGAAGCGGCCCCTGCCGAGGCTGCGGTCGAAGGCGCGGCCGCTCCTGCCGAGCCCGAGGTCATCAAGAAGGGCAAGCAGGAAACCGAGGGCGAGGCTGCCGAGGGTGGCGAGAAAAAACCCGAGAAGGCCGAGAAGCCGGAGAAGAAGAAATAGGCGCTGTGAAGCTGATCGTCGGGCTTGGCAATCCGGGCATCGAGTATCAGTTCACTCCGCACAATATGGGCTTCCTGGCGGTGGACCGCATTGCGGAACGGTGCGGCGTACGCGTGAACAATCGTCACTGCCGCGCACAGACGGCGCGCACACGCATCGCCGGACACGAAGTGGTGCTGGCCAAGCCGGAAACCTACATGAACCTGAGCGGCGCTTCAGTTGCCGAGCTGGTTCGGGAGTATGAGGTGCAGCCGGAGGACCTGGTTGTGCTCTACGACGAGCTGGACCTGCCGTTCGGCACGTTGCGCGTGCGGCCGCGGGGACGTTCGGCGGGGCACAACGGAATGCAGTCGGTGATCGCCGCACTTGGCACGCAGGAGATCACGCGGGTGCGAATGGGGATCGGCCCGGATTATCCCGTGGGCGACGGCGCGAAGTATGTTCTGTCGCAAATGAAGAAGGCGCAGCTTGAGGTTGTGGATCAGATGCTGGATCAGGCTGCGGATGCGGTTGAGGTGATTCTCGCCGACGGTGTGCAGGCGGCGATGAATCGGTTTAATGGGAAAGAAGCAACTAGCGACTAGTAACTAGCAGCTAGCTCTAGTTGGAGTAGTTTTCAGGACAGTCATTGAGCTAATCGCTAGCCGCTAGTTGCTAGTCGCTCCGGAGAAAAGAATGCAACGTACTTATGAATTGATGTTCATCGTCCGGCCAGACATGCCGGAAGAGGAGCAGGACAAACTGATTTCGACGGTGGAGACGCAGGTCACCAACGCCGGTGGCGCGGTGAAGAACGTCGAGCGTATGGGCAAGCGGCGGCTGGCGTATGTCGTGCGCAAGTTCCACGACGGAATGTACATCCTGATGACGCTGGAAGGCGAAGGCGGCATGGTGAAGGAAGTGGAGCGGCGCCTGCGGGTCACCGAGCCGGTGATCAAGTTCATGACGGTGCGCGTCGACGAAGAGCAGAAGCGCCTGGCCAAGGTGAAAGCCATTCGCGATACCAAGGTGCGCGGGAAGGGGACGCGGGCCGCTGCCGAAGCGGCGGCCGCCGAAGCCGCAGTCGCTGTGGCGGAACCCGCCTCCGAGAGCGCGCCCGCAGAAGGCGTCGAACCGGCGCCGGCGAACGCGTAAGCGCAGCGCCGTATCCGGGAGGTGCCGCTCAGCTTGCATATTTTGGCAGCAGAGAATTGAGGGGCTAGATCCCCCAAAGGAGAAGCATGGCAGACGAAGTAAGCAAGACATCAGGGGCGACCGCCACGGCGGAGGCTCCCGCGACGCGGCCCGAGGGTGGACCTCGCGAAGGCGGGCCTCGGGAAGGCGGCCCGCGTGGTCCGCGCACCGGCCCGCGTCCCGGGGGGCCCGGCGGCCCGCGCGAAGGCGGACGGAAGTTCTTCCGCCGCAAGAAGGTTTGCAAGTTCTGCGTCGAGAAGATTGACGCGATCAACTACAAGGACGTGCGACTACTGTCGCAGTTCGTGGCGGAGAGCGGCAAGATCGTTCCGCGCCGCCTGACCGGAGTATGCACGCCGCATCAGCGCCGTCTGACCGACGCCATCAAGCAGGCGCGCAACATCGCGCTGCTGCCGTTCGGGGGAAGGTGAGGCAGTGGTCAGTTGGCGTCGGCGTCCTCAGGTGTTGGCGTTCTCATTAGCTGATCTTGGCTGCTGGATGGCGCCGATTGATTAACGCAATCGAAGCTTAAGAGGTACTTTACACATCCGTGTCTGGATGATTTGCGGTCAAACGCAGGACCCATGTGGCGCTTAGGATTGAGTCCCGCGTGCGGGACGGAAGATATTAGCCCAGGACGGAGCCGCAGGCGGAGTCCTGGGTAGAGCGAAACATAGATGAGGAGTCCTTTCAGGGACGACATATTGCGACGAGGGCTTCAGCCCGAGTCTATCGAACGGAGTCTTACATGGAAGTTATTCTTAAAGAAGACGTGGCCAAGCTGGGCTCGCGCGGCGATGTAGTGAAGGTCGCCGAGGGCTACGGCCGCAACTACCTCCTGCCCAGGAAGCTGGCCATCGAAGCCACGCCCGCCAATCGCGCGGTCATCGACCAGATGAAGGCCGCGGCTGTGCGCCGTCTGGCGCGCGAAAAGGGCGATGCCGAAGCTGTGGCGCAGCAGCTCGCCGGTGTCGAGTTGGCCTTCACTCGCAAGTCGGGTGAGCACGATCAGCTCTTCGGTTCGGTCACCTCGGCCGACATCGCGCACGAGCTGGAGTCCAAGGGCCTTCACATCGATCGCCGCAAAATCCAGCTCAACGAGCCGCTGAAGCATGTTGGTGACTTCAATGTGCCCATCAAACTGCACCGCGATGTCACCGTGCCCATCAAAGTGACCATTAATAAGGATGCAATGGCCGAAGCGGCGCCCACCGCGACAGCCGAGACGAGCGCCGAGGCTTAGTTCGGCCCTGCTACTTAGCGTTGTAAGGATAACGGCGGGAGCGTGGAGCTCTCGCCTCTTGTTTTTAGTCCAACACGGGTTCGTGCGTTTTCTTCAAGCGGCGGAGCAGGGAAGTGGGATGAATGCCAAGGATGCGCGCGGCATGGGTTTTGTTCTGGCCGGTGGCGGTCAGCACTTCGTGAATGTAGCGGTCCTCCAGTTCTCGAAGCGGAACGAACTGATCGCCGGTGGGCGAGACGTCGAAGGACGACATGCGTTCCTCAATTTCCGGCTCTTCGCGATAGTCGCGAACCTCCTCCGGCAGCTCTTCGCAGGTGATCTCGCCGTCGTGCGAGAGGATCATGGTGCGCTCGATCACGTTGCGCAGCTCGCGGATATTGCCGGGCCAGGGATAGCGCTGCAAAAGCTCGGCGGCCGCGGCGGTGAAGCCGACGAAGTTCTTCTTCAGCTCCTTATTGAAGAACTGCATAATGTCGAGCGCCAGCGGCAGAATGTCCTCGCGGCGCTCACGCAGCGGCGGAATGAAGAGCGGTACAACGTTCAGGCGATAGTACAAGTCCTCGCGGAATTCGCCCTTCGTCACGGCTTCTTTAAGGATCTTGTTGGTCGCCGCAATGATGCGAACATCGACATGGATCGGCTTGGTCCCGCCCAGGCGCAGGAAGTTTCCTTCCTCCAGCACGCGCAGCAGCTTGGCTTGCAGGCTGGCCGAGGTGTTGCCGATTTCGTCGAGGAAAAGCGTTCCGCCCGAGGCCTTCTCGATCAAGCCTTCTTTGCGGCGGCGCGCGTCGGTGAAGGCCCCCGGCTCGAAACCGAAGAGCTCGCTCTCCAGCAGCGTATCGGGCAGCGCCGCGCAGTTCAAGCTGACCATCGGCGCCTGCGCGCGCGAGCTATTGTAGTGTATGGCCTTGGCCAGCACCTCTTTGCCGGTGCCGCTCTCGCCCTGAATCAGGATGGTAGTGTGGTCGCTCGCAGCGGCGCGCCGCGCCATCTCCAGTACTTCGCACATCACGGGACTCTGCGTGACCACGCGCCCGAAGTCGTAACGTCCCTTGGCGTGTTCCACCGTTTCGCGAACCCGCACGCGCAACGCCAGCATTTCGGTTGCGCGCTGAATCGTGTTGACCATGTCCGCGATGTGAAATGGCTTGATGAGGTAGTCGTAAGCTCCAAGCTTCATCGCTTCGACAGCGCGGTCCACCAGGTGATACGCCGACATCATGACCACGATCATCGCGGGCGAAAGCTTCCGCGCCTGGCGCAAGACCTCGATTCCGTTGATTCCCGGCAGCACAACGTCCAGCAGCGCGAGATCGGGTTTCTCCTCCGCGATCAGTTTCAGCGCGTCTTCGCCGCTGGGGGCCGACAGCACCTCATATCCTTCCGCCTGGAGGGCGCGCCCGATGGTGCGCAGCGTTAAGGGCTCGTCGTCAACGATCAGGATGGTGTGCGCCATGCTAGGCAACTACCTCCTCGCTCACCTGCACCAGTTTGCCCTGGCGAATGGGCAGCGTGACGCGTACGGTCGTGCCGTAACCGGCAATGCTCTCCACCTGAATGTCGCCGCCGTGGCTGCGCACGTAGTTGCGCGTGATGCTGAGCCCAAGGCCCGTGCCTTTGCCACGCTTGGTGGTGAAGAAGGGCTCGAAGACATGCGGCAGGATGTCGGCGGAGATGCCGCTGCCGGTATCGCACACGCGCAGCTCGATTACGTCGGCAAGCTTCGCCTTATCGGCGAGGATCGTGATCCTACCCCCTGGTGCGGTGGCTTGCGCGGCATTCAGCAGCAGGTTCATCAGGATTTGCGATAGCTGGTTGGCGTCGGCCGCGATTGTGGGCAGGTCGGATGGCACGCAGTTTTGCAGCTCAATATTGCGAAACATGGGTTGGTGCCCGACGAACTTCAACGCCTCTTCTGTCAAGATTTGCAGATTCACGTTGCTGAGCGTCAGCGGGCTCGGACGGGCGTAATCCAGCAGCCCGCGCACCGCGGACGAGATGCGCCGGCTGCCCTCGATGCATTGATCAATCTCGTCGCGACGCTCCGCATCAGCCTCGCGGCGTTCCAGCTCGAGGTGCGACATGATACCCATCAGCGGATTGTTGATCTCGTGCGCAGCGCCCAGCGCCAGTTGCGCCAGCGAAGCGTACTTTTCGTAGTCGGAGAGCTGCGATTCGAACTGCATCTTTTCCTTCGCCAGTTCGCGCTCCTCTTCCAGCCGACGCACCAGCTCCTGCTGCGCCAGGTTGCGCTCGTGTTCGCAATGCTGGGCGACTTCCTTCAGGTGCTTCAGTTCTCGTTCGGCCGACTTGTTTCTGGCGCGCGCGATGATGGCAATGAGTATCGCCAGCGCTATGCCGATCGCCAGCCCCTCGGCGAACCCACTGGGCACCCACGCCGGAGCGCCTTCAGCACTGGACGTGGCTGGAACAAGCAGCAGCGGACAGACCGCAAGCGATCCGGCCCGGGCACTAGGAAGCTCCTGCGCCGAAAGCGATTGCGCGCGTAGATCGACTATGAACGAGAGGAGCATGACCTCTCCTCTTTGACCTTCGCGCAACACGCAACAACTGGCAGTGATATCAGTCACCGGCAGGGGTGATGCCGGTGTTCGATGGCGGTGGGGGACCGTCGGGTCGCGGTACCGATCTAATGCGTATCCGTGAGATCATGGCCCGCACCGCAGTCGATGATCGGCGCTTCGCAATGCCTGCTATAATGCTTTGCAGGGCGCCGCGCACGCTTGGCGGTAGCCTCCCATCTTGGCGTTTTCCTCGTCGGGGAGTGGCTCAGCCTGGTAGAGCACCTGGTTCGGGACCAGGGGGTCGGAGGTTCAAATCCTCTCTCCCCGACCAATTCTTTCCAACAACTTACAGCAGCGGCGAACACCTAAAAGCCGATCCACCTGGTTTTGGCCCAGGTGCTCTACCGCTCCGACCTGCATAAATACTGCACCTTTCACTCAGTACTGCGTGCAGAACCATCTACAAAACCGACTACAGCGCTGTGGGGTGAACCCCTCCAGTGAGACAGTTTTCGGTTACTACGCTCGCAGTCGTTTTCTGAGTGAACCCTTCACCTGAAACAATCCGGCCGTTATACAGCTTGCTACACCGCTTTGCTCTGAAGCTCATCTCGTTGATTCTCCGAGCAGGGTAGGGGTCTGGGGAAGGGACGGCGTCTGAGTCCCTTCCCCAGATATCTCTGTCGAAGCATTCTCCCTTGATTCCGGGAAAAATCTCACTGTAGCACTAAGTATCGTCGTCTGCTTTTCCTGCCTGGCTTGCGCCTCGAACTCATCCGGCGAGCGATAGCCGAGGGCCGAGTGCAGCCGCTGTTGGTTGTAATACCGCTCGATGAACTCCTCGAGGTTACTCTGCAAATGCTCCAAGTCCTCGTAGTCGTTGGCGTAAATCTCTTCTCGCTTCAGCGTCTTGATAAAGCTCTCGCAGCTGGCATTGTCGTACGGGTTGGCTGGACGGCTCATGCTGGGAACCATCCCGTGCTTTTTCAGGATCGCAACGTACTCGGCAGAGGCGTACTGGATGCCGCGATCGGAGTGGTGCACCAGGCCGGGCAGCGGTTTTCGCCTCGCGATGGCCATCTCCAGTGCTTCGGTCGCCAGCCGGCTCGCCAGAGTGCGGTCCAGCTTCCAACCAACCACCTTACGTGAAAAGCCGTCGAGGATCAGCGCCAGATACACAAACTCCGCCTTCAGCCGAATGTAGGTGATATCGGCGATCCAAAGCTGATCCGTGCCCGTCAGCGTCATACGCCGCGCCAGATTCAAGTAGATCTCCAGCGTGTGGTTGGAATCCGTGGTGGTCACGAACTGCTTGGGCTGCACCGCCAGCAGGTTGTCCTCTCGCATGATGCGCGCCACTGGCTTGTGATTTACTCGCATTCCCTGGCGACGCAACTCCGCCGTCACCCGCCGATAGCCGTAGCGCCGTCGGTGCTCCAACGCTGTCCGCTGAATCGCCGATCGTACTTCCATGCTCTCCTCCCTCGGCTCCCGTTCCTGGAGTGACCGGTAGAAGCTTGCCCGGCTGAGTCGGGCCATCTGGCACATGCGCTCGACACTCAAGCTGCCTTGCATCGGCATCACTTCTCGGATCTCGTCGTAGATGCCGTCTCGCCAGAGCCGCTGCCTTTCTGGCGCCGAGCCTCGACTTTTTGCAAGGCACCTCTGAAAAAATCCGCTTCCACCGTCTTCTCCGCCAGCAGCCGCTTCAGATCCTTGACTTCTTTGCGAAGCCCTCGTATGGCCGAGCTCGGAGTGCCATCATGCCCCCCTTCCTGCTGGCGTTGCCAGTGATACAGCACGGTTCGATGTATCCCCAGCTCCTCGGCCAGCGCCGAAACGCTGGCACAGGTCTTCATCCGCCGCCATCTGGCGGAATGCTATGGGGTACTTGTTGACTCGCTTCCTTCCCATCCGCAGGTCCTTTCCCTGCGGAGTGTAGCAACCGCGTCTGTCTCACTCTTGGGGGTCAGTCCAGCTGTAACGGAAAACCCAGGTGCTCCAGCAGCTTGCAAGGGGTTGAATTTTATAAAGTCTGGCAACTGCTCTCACCCTTGTGATGTGGCAGTCGCCAGACCGTGACGCAGGTTCCACTTGTTCCGGGCTACTCAACTTGGGACCAGTCATCGTTGGGATCGTAAGTTTGAATGGAGCTGGCGATCCTGGGGGAGTCGGGACCGAGGTCCTGCTCGTAGACCGTGCCGTCCGGGCCTAGCATGAATGTCATAATTCCCGTCTGTGCGTACTTCGCTGGCGTTGCCAGCACAGCAAAACCGGCGCTCAGTTTGCCATTCGTCACATAACTCCGCGCTCGGCCGGGAGCGTCGTCGCCTTGCGCCGTGAGGATGCGGAAGGTATAGCCATCCAGCAAAAATGGCTGATCTGGAGATGCCGACGCGAGTGACGACTTGGCGAAGTCGTCCAGCTCTGCAATCGGACTCGGTATGGTCGAAGCCGACGCCGGCCAGTAGAGCCCGTCATGCTTGCCGCTGGTGCTGACGATGCGCTGCGCGTAAGAGGGAGCGTTCGCATGCATCGCGAAGTACACCTGTTCCGCATTGGCGAGAGCATAGCAGGCATCGATGGCCAGCAACTCGTTGCGGCCGATGTCGCGCGCCCGGATCTCCCGCGCGCCGGCTATACCGTCGAAGTACCACCGGCCAGAGGAGTCTTGCGCGAGGGGAACCGGAAAGGCGAGGTTGTCGGCGCCGATGTAGAGCACGCGCGTGCCGTCGCTCATATCCACCCAACGGTTCATCTTGTCGTACTTGAAGGCAAACGCCTCCAGATCGGCCTTGTCTTGTTCCTTGCTTCCCGACGACAGCAGCGTCTTCGTATCCACGCCCAACATTCCCGACAGCGCGATTTCGTCGTCATCCTTTGCTGCCTGCACCAGCGCGGCGCCTGCCGCTGCCGGCGTGTCAAACGTAATCTGGGTTGTCTTTTCGGCTGCGAAAGCCTCAATCGTCAGATCCACCGTCGCGAGTCCAAAACTAAGCGCAACCAGTAAAGCGATTGAGGCGAACCGCTTCCACGTATGAGTTCTGTTCCTGCGAGCTTGCATGTTCAATCTCCTTCTCAATGTCATGATCCTGATGAATGCGTTTGCTTAGGTCCTAGCGGCGGTGTCTGCCGCCCCCGCCGGATTGGTGCTCAACGGGTGCGTGCGTCCTGGCCATGTGCTGTTGCGGACGACGCCCGGCCATGCTGTTGCGACCGCGATTGCTTTCGACACGGTTCGCATTACCGTCTCCGCTCCAGCGGGAACGATTCTGCTCGGCGCCGGCAGAGCGATTGTTGTTGCGCTGTTGGCCGACCTGGCCGTTATTGCTGCGCGTGGGTTGGGGACTAGCCGCGTGCTGCGCGCCGAGGATGCCGTTGTTTGCGCCGGCCAGCTTGGCTGTGGCGACGTTCTGTCCGGCATTCGGGTTCTGCACGCCGCCGTTGCCGCCGATCAGGCCATGATTGCCGTTGTTGCCGCCGTTGGGCTGGCTCGCGGGATTGGTGCCGGGTTTGTCCATGTGCCAGCCGCCGTCGGGACCGTAGTAGCCATTCGGGTGATAGGCCCCGTCAGGTCCATAGTGTGTGTCTTCGCTCGGCTTGTAGCCCGCGACAGGATGATAGGTGCCGTTGGCGCCGTAGTATCCAGTGTTCTCTGATCCCGTCGCACCACCTGCATGATTGGTAGAGCCGTTGGTGTGCCAGCCGCCATCGGGACCGTAGTAGCCATTGGGATGGTAGGCGCCGTTCGGGCCATAGTGAGTGTCGGTACCCGGATGATAATTCGCGTCAGGATGGAAGGTGCCGTTGTTGGCGTAGTAGGCGTGGTTCTGCGAGCCCGCGGCTCCATTGGCCCAGGGACGATAACCGTTGTAGTTGTTGTTATTCCAGGTGTGGTTGTTGATGTAGGTGTTGTTGTTGTAGATGACGGTTGAGCCGCCGCCACCCCAGCCGCCCCAATTCACGTTCCAGGCGTGCCAGCCCCAGCCGAAGCCGCCGCCCCACCCGCCGCCGCCGACCACAGCGCCGACCGAGATGCCATTTCCGAAGAAGAGACCAACCGAAGCGACAGGCACCGGCGGAGCAACATACCAGGGCACCACCACCGGCGCGCCGTAAACCACCGCGGGGTTGTACTGCGGCACGTAGACGACCTGCGGATTCGCCGGCTGAATCACGATGGTGCTGGGCGCTGGCTGCGTGACCGTGATCTGCGCGTTGGATTGCAGCGTACCGGCGGATTGCGCCTTTGCCCGCATCGTCTGAACCGCGGCCATCACATCCGACTGCTGGTTCGCAAACGCCTGGCCGAGGCTCGAGGTCCACGAGAGGTTATGCGCCAGATTGTCCAGCACCGAAGGGACCTGCGTCAGTGCCTTCACGCTCGGGTCCCAGGGCTGCTGGTCCACGGCCTGCGTGAGCGATGTGCCGGTCAGGTTCTTGTTCTGCGCGAGCCAGTCATCGGCATAGGCCACCTGCTGCGGATTCTCCGATGCCGCCAGCACCTGGGCGACAAGCGCGTCGGGATACAGCGCGATGGGCGCCACCAGCGAATCAAGCTGACTAGCCGAAAGCGGCGCGGGCGCCGGGCCCGGGCTGACCTGCGTTGTGGAATACGAAGCAGGTTGAGCTACGGGTGCCGGCGCAGGCGTCGGGGGCGTAGGGGGAGCCAACTCGGGTTGCGACGAATACACCACTCCGGTAGCGGGCGGCACGGTCGTAGAAGTCGCGGAAGCCCGCACAGCTTGCCACGCGGCATGTTTGCCGTGCAGGCCAAATTCCCCGGTCATGCTGTCGCCGAAGATCTGGCCGTGGAAGTTCAGCACGTTCCTGGTGACGGTGCTGAAGCGGATGTGATGCCCGTTCACCTCGCCTTCGATCGGCCCTGACTGATCGGGACCTTCGAAGTATCCCGTGATCCGATTGCCGTACTGCGCAATCTGGATGTGCTTTACGACCGTTTCGCCGTTCTCGATGCTGGTGGAGTAAATCGTCCAGTCGCCCTGGACGTTGTCGGGCCCCTGCTGAGCTACCGTAGTGTGGCAAAGCACCAGCGACAGCAGGGCGAACACCACGCTTAGCTTTGCGTTAACCATCTTCATGACAGATTCTCCTGAACTCTCTCTTACGGAATTAGTCGGGAAGACTCCGCCCTCCCCGGTTGAATGGCCATGGTTCACTTCGCGCTGCCGGCGCTGGCGATCCACTCGCGGATGTATGCCGGACACCGCTGAAGCTTTACGCCGAGCGCTTCGCATAGGCCTAGAAACGTGACCGTCTCCTGGTCCACCAGCTTGAGCTGGTGGAGGTCGAGGACGACTTCACGGCTCGCAGCCTGCGAAGAAATAAGTTGTTGCAGCTCCTGCACCTGGGGCCCTTCGAGGCGGCCGATCAGCTTGTAGATCAAGCGCTCGCCTTCTACTGCTTGTTGCACTTTCCACATGTCGGATTAGTCCTTCTGATCTCGCACTGATTACGCAGGTGGATAATGCAACGGAAGCGCCAATCGCATGTAGTTGCAGGCGCGGAGTTTAAGGGAAGAGCAGAGTCCCGGAGCTTCGCGAATTCACGAGATCTCGTGAATGAAGGCGCGATTGGTTCCGGGGGAAAGTGGTTCTGGGGGGGACTGTCGGAGCTATCCCGCTCGCTGGGCGAAGCGCCGCTTGTCGATCTTCAAAGCCTTGATCTTGGAGTCGAGGGTTGAAGCCGGCATACCCAGCTTCGATGCGGCGCCCGATGGACCCGAAACGCGGCCACCGCACTCCGCCAGCGCGGCCTCAATGGCTTGCTTCTCGTGCATACCCATCTCGGTCTGCAGCGAGTTGCTCTTCACCCCGCCGTGATTTGACAGCCAGCTTTCGTCTACGGAGAATTCGTCGCTCTCACATAGGATCACCGAGCGCTCGATCACGTTCTGCAGTTCGCGGATGTTTCCCGGCCAGGGATACGACTGCAGCCGTTCCAGACTGCGCCGGTCGAGCTTGTGTATCGACTTGCCGGCCTTGCTGCAGTAGCGATCGAGGAAGTACTCGACCAGTAGACGAATGTCCTCGCGTCGCTGCCGCAGCGGCGGAACCTCGATGGGGAAGACGTTGATGCGGTAATACAGATCGCTGCGGAAGGTGCCGGTTTCAATCGCCGCGGGCAGGTCGCGATGCGTCGCCGCAATCACACGAATGTCGGCGCGTATCGGCTGGCTGCTTCCCACGCGTTGGAATTCGCGCTCCTGCAGGACGCGCAACAGCATGGCCTGCGTCTCCGGTGGGAGCTCGCCAATCTCGTCCAGAAAAATCGTCCCGCCCTCAGCCAGTTCGAAGCGTCCGAGCCGCCGTTGCGACGCGCCCGTGAACGCCCCTTTTTCGTGGCCGAACAGCTCTGACGCAATCAGGTCACGAGGGATGGCCGCGCAGTTCACGCTCACAAACGCCCTTGCCGCTCGCGGTGACCTCTTATGGACGGCCCGCGCGATGAGTTCCTTGCCGGTGCCGGTCTCGCCCGTGATAAGGACTGTCGAATCGCTCGGCGCGACTTTCGCAACCCGCGCGAGAACAGGCTTCAGTGCAGGCGATGCGCCCACGATCTCCTCGAACATCGAGGCCTTGTCAACTTCTTCTCGCAGCACCAGGTTCTCGCGCTCCATGCGCTCGCGTGCCCGCTTTTGTTCGTCGATGTCGGTGCGCACGCCGCACCAGCGCACCACGCGCCCTTCGGCGTCATGGAGCGGGACGAACTGCTCCAGGAACCAGTGATACTCGCCATCGCGGCCGCGGAAGCGCGATTCCAAATGGAAAGGCCGCCCGGTCCGCTGCGCTTCCGTCCACTTCTCCCACATGCCCTCGAGGTCATCCGGATGGGCGAATTTGGCCAGAAACCCTCGCGGTATGACAGGATCGTAAGGCTCGAAGTACGCGCGGGACGCGCGATTCGGGCGACCGGGACTTCCGTCCGTATAAAGGATGAACATGTGCAGGGGGACGGCGTCAATGATCTGCTGCAGTTGCTCCTCGCGTTCGCGCACCGCCGCCTCAGCCTTAACCAACTCCTCGAAGGCGCGCGCGTTCGCAATCGCGACTGCGGCCTGGTCGGCAAACATCTTCATCCATCCGAAGTCCTCTTGGGAAATCACTTCGCGATTGAAAATGCCGAGGACGCCAAGGATCTTTCCTCTATGAATGAGCGCGTGCCCGGCGAAGCTGCGAATCTGCTCACGCGTGGCCCACTCCGGCCGCATGAACCAGTTGCTCTCCGGCGCGAAGTCACCGACGAGGATGGACTCGCTACTGTCGCCGATGTGTCCGACTTTGCCCTGCTTCAGAGGTATGCGGCGGAAATGACCTTGCAGAAATGCCCAGTCCTCGCCCTCAGAATGTCGCGGATTTCCGGCGCTGGCTGCGAGGTGAAGACATTGCGTGCGAGTTGCGCAATTGGCGCTGAGGAAGCAGGAGTCGCAGATATCACCCGGCGCGAGTAGCCAGATTCGGGCCAGCGCAACACCGGCCTGCTCCGCGAGGCCGCGCACGATGCTGCGCAGTGCGTCATTGGTACGGTGCTCGCCAGCAACGCTGGCTGCCAGCGAAAGTAAAGGCTCGGCGCGCATGGCTTGTCTGCATCCACATTCTATTCCAGCGTCTTGGCGAGCGTGGACTTTTCCAGACGATTGAAATCTAGTTTCCGGACTATTGGTCCAAAAGAAGCGTCTTAGGAAGCTATCCAATCAAACCCAGGCGGAGATCCACAACCGAGTAGGCGCTCGCGCGGAGCTGGCTCGACTCTCAAGACAGTTCGCGGAATGGCTGTGCTCCCCGGAGAGTCGAGAGTTACCAAAAGATTCTCCGGGAGCGCTCGCTCGGAAACGCAGATTTTCTAATTATTCGCGACGGTCGCACCCGCGTTTTCCGCAGCTGACTTCCGGCAGCCGGGCGGCACACTTCAGTGAGTGCAGAGTTCCAAACGGCAACTATCTTTATCAAAGTTCGGACGAGAATCGTGAACAGCGAAGCGCTTGTTTTCAGCCGTCCTGGCTCACCCGATCGACTCGTAGGAGGCTTGCAGGGACCCCCGTCGTTATCGGTTTCCTTTGGATAGCCAAGCACCAACTCTCTGTGCGTCTTTCCCCAGGCGCGCATAACCGCTAACACGGGAATAAGAGTGCGACCATATTCAGTGATTGCGTATTCCCCGATACCCGCTTGAAAAGCAAACTAGGGCTTAGCTAAGCTCAGCTAAGTGATCGCAATAGGACTCTTCGAAGCCTATATTTTTGAAGCGACAGGAGAACGCGATGAAAATGATGCTATCGGACTGCCGAGTTAAGGCCACGATTGGCGTGATTCGGGGTAAGGGGGTCGACAGATGATGAAAACTGATGATGCCATTAAGTTCAGCAGATGCGTGGCAGTTGATCGCCGGCAAGCATATCCACCACTCTGGTTGTACCCAGGGTGCAGCGCATGGTGACGAGTCCGGGATGGCTGTCGGTTACCGTCCCGATGATTTGCGCATCGCTCGCCAGTGGATGCGTGCGCATTGCCTGAAGCATCGGCTCGGCCAAGGCCGGTTCCACAATCGCCACCAGCTTGCCTTCGTTGGCGACGTAAAGCGGGTCGAGTCCCAGCATCTCGCATGCGCCGCGCACCTCAGCTCGGATCGGGATGGCGGATTCTTCAAGCTCCATCCCAACTTGCGAGCGCCCGGCAATTTCATTCAGCGCACTGGAAACGCCGCCGCGCGTTGGATCGCGCATGCAACGGATCTTTCCCGGCACGGCAAGCATTGCGCTAACTAACGTATGCAGCGCAGCACTGTCGCTGGTCAGCGTGGTCTCGAACTCCAGGCCCTCGCGCTGCGCCATGATGGCGATGCCGTGTTCTCCGATGGCGCCGCTCAGAAGGATGCGGTCGCCGGGGCGAGCCTGATCGGCCGAGAGCTCGATGCCTGCGGGCACAATGCCGATACCGGAAGTGTTGATGAACAGGCCGTCCGCACTGCCTTTCTCCACAACCTTGGTATCGCCGGTGACGACTTGCACATTGGCAGCGGCCGCTGCCAGACGCAGGGAATCCACAATGCGCCGCAGCATTTCGATCGGCAGGCCCTCCTCGATGATGAATCCGGCACCGAGATACAACGGCGTTGCCCCTCCCATCGCCAAATCATTGACAGTGCCGTGTACAGAGAGCGAGCCGATGTCGCCACCCGGAAAGAAAAGTGGTTTCACCACAAACGAGTCGGTGGTGAAAGCGACGCGGCAGCCGTTCAGGTCAACCACGGCCTGGTCGTCCAGACGTGCGAGTGCAGGGTTGTGAAAGGCGGGCAGGAAGATTTGCGCCGTCAGCTCCGCCGCCAGCTTGCCGCCGCTGCCATGAGCAAGCAGGACTTGATCATAGTGGGTTATCGGTAGCGGACACGCGAGCGAGAATGACTTTACATCGGACATGACTTGCCCAGATTGCCAATTGCGTGGCGTCTATATTGGTAGTACGCTGCACAGGCGCCTTCGGCGGAAACCATCGGCGCTCCCAGGGGAGTTTCCGGCGTGCAGCGCACTCCGAACACGGCGCAGTCAGGCGGCTTCTTCTGACCTTGCAGTACCAATGCGCTGATGCATTCCGCCGGCTCCTCCACACCGCCTTCCTCCATGCCGAACAACTGCTCGGCGTCGAAGGTCGCAAATTCCGACCGCAGACGATAACCGCTCTGCGCGATCGGGCCGATGCCACGCCACTTGCGGTCGCACACCTCGAACACGGCTTGCATGATCTGCTGCGCCGGCATGTTGCCGCTACGCGAGACTGATCGGGCGTATTGATTCTGCAATTCGGCGCGGCCGTCTTCCAGTTGCTCAATCAGCATGAGCACCGCTTCCAGCAGGTCCACAGGCTCGAAACCGCCGATCACGATGGGAACATGGAACTCGCTGGCTAGTTCCTCATATTCACCGCAGCCCATGACGGTGCAGACATGGCCAGGTGCGATAAAGCCTTGAACGCGATTTCCCGGCTGACGAAGTAATAAGCGGATCGCCGGCGGAACGATGACATGCGAGACCAGGACGGAGAAGTTCGTCAGACCTGTGCGTTTTGCCTCCCACACGGCCATGGCGTTGGGTGGAGCGGTGGTTTCGAAGCCGATGGCGAAGAACACTACTTGGCGCGCGGGATTCGCCCGCGCGATGCGCAAAGCCTCCACGGGCGAATAAACCACGCGTACGTCGCCGCCGTTTGCCTTCACCCGCAGGAGGTCGGAGTGCGATCCGGGCACCCGCAGCATGTCACCATACGAAGTGAGGATTACGTCCGGGTGTGAAGCGAGGGCAACGGCCTTGTCGATCATTTCTAGCGGGGTGACGCAGACGGGGCAGCCGGGACCGTGTACCAACTCGACTCCGCGCGGCAGCAACTCGTCGAGGCCGTAGCGCATGATGGTGTGCGTCTGCCCGCCGCAAATTTCCATCAGTACCCAGTTATGTCGGGCGCGATCTGCGATCTTCGCCAGCAGCTTGTGTGCAATGTCGCGGTCGCGATACTCGTCGATGTACTTCACAGCGCCTCGGCCGGCAGCTCGGATTCCAGCAGGCCCATGCTTTGCAGGATTTCGTAGGTGCGTTCGGCTTCCTCCGCGTCAACCACGCTGATGGCGAAGCCCACATGCACCATCACATATTCGCCTATCTGCACGTCAGGAACGAAGTCGAATCGCACTTGGCGAACGATGCCGCCGAACTGGACCTTGCCGGTCCGCAGACCTTCGCGCTCTTCGATTTCGAGGACCTTGCCAGGTATTGCCAGGCACATGCTGCACCCCACCGCATTAACAAGTACCGCCGACCGATAACAGCTTCCAGTGATCCCGGTCGCGCAGGCTCGTGACCGTCGTCACACGCTGGAATACGTGAGTGCCGAAACTTCCATGCTTCGGTGTTGTTCGGCGTGCTATCCCTAGACCGGACAGCGATGAGTTGCAGCTCCAGCGACGGACCGCAGTGCGCGAGCAATCTCACTTGATGTAGTAGAGGGAAACTCGCCAGTTTCCGTCTTGGTCCAGCGTGGGAGCGGCCGTCTCGATCACCGAGCCCCTGTGCTCAAAGTTGCTCTCGTACTGCAAGACGACATACTGTCCGGCGGGAGCACCGGGAAGTACCTGTTTGTACTCGGCCGACGTCAGCTTGCGGGAGATTAGTGACCCGAGAGGAGCGCGGTTCGCATTGAGAATTTGCTGCCACTGCTCCTTGGCAACCGTGCTCTTCATAAGGTTCGCGGCCGCATCCCAGCTCTGCGCATAGTTGCCGGAATCGACAATCTTCAGCCACGCTTCGGCAGCGCCCTTGGCAGGCGTGGTCTGGTCGCGCGAGCAGTTGGCTACAGAGAGTGCCAGAATCCCGCACGCGATAGAGCAAAGAAGTTGTTTTCTCATGGCATACTCCTGAAACACTATTGCTACTGCCTATCGGAGCGCGAGTTGCTATCGATAGGCAAAGACCATGGCGTAGATAATCCAAACGACTACGCTGAAACCGATTCCCAGCGCCGTCCAGGCAAACGCCCGAAAGGCCTTGACGACGATCTCCGGCTGAGGTTCCTCCAGGTGTTCTTCCAATTGCCCGGTCTCGACCAACGCGGCATATTCTCGTGGTTTGTCCCGCCTCAATTCCGCAACTGGCATGTGGCCGGTGAAGATCGTGGTATCCATGGGAAACTTCTCCGGCCGCAGGTGGGTGTTAAAAAAATGCACAGTGAAAATGAATCCGGTAGCGAGCAGAGCTTCGTCGCTGTGAATAATGGTCGCCACATTGATGAAGGCGCCCGGCAGAAAGCGGGTGAAGAACACCGGAAACCAGAGGGTCAGCCCGGTGGAACCGATGACCACGATTCCCCAGAACACGGCAAAGTAGTCGAACTTTTCCCAATAGGTCCAGCGGCCATAATCGGGGCGCGGGCCCTGGCCCAGGAACCACTTCATCGTGCCCGCCAATTCCTTCGCGTCACGCTTCGTGGGCAATAGCGTGTTCGGCCCAAGCAGGACCGAGCGCCATGTCAGCTTGTTGCGCCGTTTGTCGCGGATAAGCGTCACGATGTGGGTCGTGAACGTCCCGAACATAACAACGGCGGCCGTGCGGTGGATAAAACCGGCGGTCTCAAATCCGCCGAGAATGTGCGCCAGCCGGAACGCCCATGCCGTGTAAGAGAACTTCAGCGACAAGCCCGTGAGCGCCAGCGTGAGGAAACTGACGATCATGCAGGCGTGCAAGGTGCGGTGCAGGCGTGTAAAACGCACGAACTCTCGCGCATCAGCCGGAGCAAGCTGCAATGCGGCTGCAGCCGGCAATGGTTCCGCGACGGCCACGGCGCCGTCCACCACTGTCGCGGAGAGCTCGTAATTAGTGTTGGCCATCATTGCTGTCCTTCGGCTGGGTGTCTGATGAAGCTTCATCAGCCTGCTTCTCCCGGGCTTCCTCCTCCCGCAATTCGCGACGCATCTTGAGCGCGCGAGGCAGCCACAGCAGCGTATGTACCCCGCTGATGGTGAACGTGCCCACCAGCAGGGTCGTCATCCCCCAAAATGTCCAGAACAGGAACGGGTACTTCTTGGGATCGTGGTGGGTGGCGTGCGTCAAATAGCCGGCGAAGCGCCGCGTCGCATCGGAGTGGCACTTGCGACAGGTTGCGACCACGTTGGCGCGGCTCAGGTGCGAATGGGGATCGGTGACTTTCAGGATGTCATGCGAGCCGTGGCAGTCATAGCACTTCGCAGTCTTCGTGTACCCCAGGCGCGACACCTTGCCGTGATAGGTCTCGAAGTATGTCTTCGCGATCTCCGCATGACAATGCCCGCAGGTGTTCATGATATCGAGTTTGAAGCCGTCCAGATCGGTGCGGCGGATCGAGTGCGCGCTGTGGCAGTCGTTGCAGACGGGCAGTGGCTGGCCGGTTTTCGTAATCACCGCGGAATGGACACTCTGCACGAACTGCTCTTCAATGCCGTGATGGCAGGCGCCACAGGTTGCCGGCACATTCCTTGGATTCACCGTCGATTCCGGATCGGAGGCAGGCAACTCATGGTGCGCAGTGTGGCAACTGGTACACGTTGCCGTGACCGTGAGTCCGCTCTTCAGCAGCCCCTTGCCGTGAATGCTTTCGGTGTAGCGAGGAATGATCTCGTGCTCTTTGCCGGTGTACAACACTGCGGCCTTTTGACCTTCGCGGTGGCACTTGGCACAGAGATCGGGAACATTGGTGGCGAACGTCAGCGATTCGGGATTGCGTTTTCCGAGCACGTGGTGTGTGCCATGGCAGTCCTTGCAAAACGGCGCGTTGGGATTGTCTTGCGCGTGCAACTGCCCGTGCGTGCTGCGGGCATACTCCTGCCCAATCGCTTCATGGCAGGCGGTGCAATCCACTTTGTGCGTGATGGTTTCGCAGGGACGAACGCGCGAAGCGTTCACCTCCGAGTGGCACTGGCTGCACGCCACCTTTACGTGCCGCGAGCCGGCGACTTCGCTGACTCGCACCAGCATAGAGCGTCCGTCGCCGGCCTTCAGGTGGTCATCCGCATGGCAACGCATGCAATCCGAATCTGCCATGCCCTGCGAATAGAAAACATTACGCACCTTGTGCGGCTGGTGGCAGTCGATGCAGGCGGGCAACGTGTTGGCCTGCTTCTCCCAGAGTTCGCCGCGGATGGTCTTGCGGTGCACCAGTTCGATATTGGCGTGGCACTTGGTACAAGTGGCGGCTATGTTCTTGCGCGCGATGGATGAGTTGGGATCGGTATGCGGCAGAATCGAGTGCGCCGTATGACAGGAAGCGCAGTTCGCCGCGACGATGAGACCCTTCTTCAGCAGGCCCTCGCCGTGAATGCTTTCTGTGTAATTCTCCAGGATGTCGTGCTGCGCAATGTTTCGGTTGCGCTGTACCGGTGTGCCTTCCTGATGACACTGCCCGCACACGTACGGGATTTTGATGGCCGCAACCGCTGAGCGCGGATCTTTCACCGCCACGATGTCATGATTGCCGTGACAATTCACGCAACGCGGCGCCAGTGCATCACCTCGGGCCAGGGCTTTGCCATGCACCGATTTGGCGTGTTGCTGGAACTCATCGCCGTGACATGAGCCGCAATTGACCTTGGCGAGCGGCGCGTTGTGCGGCAGCTCCTTGCCCTCAAGATCGGCATGACAGTTCGTGCACTGCAAAGGACCATGGACGGAAGCCGCGAATTTTTTCTGATCGATGTACAACGATACCGGGCGCCCGGCGCGCTTGGTGGTCATGGACTTGTCGCCATGGCACGCCAGGCAGTCGTCGTTGGAAGTCTGCGGGGCAGCGGGAGCCTGCGAGGCGTAAAGGGCAGACGCCAGGGACAGCGCCAGGGCGAGCATCAGCCCGTTGCTGAGCACACCGCGATGCTGGCGATACGTGTTCACCATCGCTCCGCCGCCGTGTTCTCCTATCGAACGTACGTCCGGTAACAACAACGATGGGTGTTTATTGCACGCGCTGCAACAGCCGTTCAGTGATGACGCTCACATGCTGACGTGATTGCACCTGCCAAGGCGGCTTTCGGGCAAGGGCCCTGCGAAGCCCCTCGGATCCGGAGGCCCTGTGATTGGCTGGTGCGCTTGCACGCTGGAGGACGGTACATACCATCAAGTGATGGCGGTCGCACCAGGCCGTGACCTAGGTCACATAGGCTGCCTTTGTGGGTCACTGAACGCTCGACACCGCTCACGATACAAACGCAACATTGGTCCGGGTGTTCGAACGAGCGTTCGACCGCGAACCATGCTCGGGCCCTTCGCAGGCCCACGTCGGGACCCGGCATCGCCTTCCTTGGCTCTGCGCCAGAAACTCAGAGGCTGTGATGGCAACGACCAACGTCGCAGTGAACCCGAACCGTTCAGTCACCATCGACGGCAAGAAGTTCCTGTGGGACGGCCGGCTCTTCGATACCCAAGATGCAGCCTCGCGTGAAGCCGAAGGCTATAAGAAAGACAATTTTGAGGTCCAGATGGTGGAGGTGAGCGGGACCTACCTGCTTTACACCCGACGGGCCATCAAGGAAATCGCAGTGGTCGCGCCCTAAGACCCTATCGAGGGGGTCGCGAGATGGCAGTCGATGCACTCCCGGTTCGAAGCGATCCTACACTTCTGGCCGAGATCCGCCGCTATGGCACCTTCGACGGAGCCGCATGTTATCAGTGCGGCAGTTGCACGCTCTCGTGTGACCTAGTCGACGGCGAGGCGACGTTTCCACGAAGAAGCATTCGTTACGGCTTGTTGGGTCTGCGCGATCCGCTGCTGGCGAGTCTGGATCCGTGGATCTGCCACGATTGCGGCGACTGTTCCACCATTTGTCCGCGACATGCCGAACCGCGAATCTCCATGGTGACGCTGCGGCGCTTCCTCAGTGCGCAATACGACCGGAGTGGCATCACCTCCAAGCTGCTTCAATCCAAGGCCTGGTACCTGGGTTCCCTGCTCTTCGTCGCCAGCCTCACGTTTCTGCTGATTCTCGGCTATCACCTGTGGAAAGTACCGATGACCGTCGGCCAGCTTGCCACGACAGAGTTGGGGCTGGAGCACATGTTCCCCATCATCACCTACTACACGCTGGTCGTGGTCCTGCTCCCGTTGGCGCTGTTGCTCTCGAGGATCTACCGCGTGTGGCGGCTCACCATGGCTGGAGACGGCGAGAAAATTCCGCTCTCGGCGTACGCAGCCGAAGCCTGGACATACTTCTACCAGTCGGTGACTCACTCGCTGCTGCGCAAGTGCCCCGAGAAGGGCCGCTGGCGCGGGCATTGGATGCTGGCCTGCGGTACGGTCATGATGCTCACCATCAAGACCTTCGGCCTACGCTGGTTTCAAACCGACAATATTTATCCCATCTACAACCCGCAGCGCTGGATCGGCTACCTCGCCGCGGGCTTCATTCTCTATGGAATCGGCGACATCCTCGTCGGCCGTTGGCGTGCGCAAAAAGAAATTTATAAGGAGACCAAGTTCAACGATCTTGTCTTTCCCGTTCTTATCGTCGGGATCGTAATCAGCGGCCTGGCGGCGCATATTCTGCGCTACTGCGGCTTCGGACTGAGCTGTCACTACGCGTACGCTCTGCATGTCATCATCGCGACACCGTTGCTGCTCATCGAGATGTCGTTCGGCAAGTGGTCGCACATGGTCTATCGCCCCCTGGCCCTTTATTTCCGCGCGGTCAAAGAACGCGCCCAACAGCAGGCGCCGGTGCCGGAAGCAGTCCCCCATGCCATCTGACAACTCCAAAGTGCAGCCGGTGGGCGCGGCGCTGGTCGTCGGTGGCGGCATCGGTGGCATGCAGGCGGCACTGGACCTCGCCGGCTCAGGCATCAAGGTTTATCTGGTCGAAAGCAAGCCAGCCATCGGCGGCGTGATGGCGCAGCTCGACAAGACCTTCCCCACGAACGATTGCGCCATGTGCACTATGGCTCCGCGCCTGGTGGAGATCGGACGCCAGAGGGACATCCAGATTCTCACGCTGAGCGAGGTGGAGAGCATTGCCGGCGAGGCGGGAAATTTCACCGTCACGGTGAAGAAGCACGCGCGCTATATCGACGAATCGCGCTGCACCGGTTGCGGCGCGTGCATCGCCGAGTGTCCGGTGACGCTGCCGTCGGAATTCGATCAGGGCCTGACGGACCGCAAGGCGATCTATCGCCCCTTCCCGCAGGCCGTGCCCAACGTCTTCACGATTTCTCGTCGCGGAACGCCGCCCTGCGAGGCCGCATGTCCCGTCCATCAGGACGGACAAGGGTACGTAGCGCTCATTGCGCAAGGTCGCTTTGATGAAGCTCTCCAAGTGATCCTTCGCGATAACCCGCTGCCTTCGATTTGCGGACGGGTCTGCACGCATCCCTGCACCGACGCGTGCACTCGCGGCACAGTGGATGAAGCGCTGAATCTGCCGGGGCTGAAACGCTTCATCACCGACTATCGTCCCGACTACAAGCTGCCGCAGCCCGCGGCTTCCGATCGTCTGCAACGGGTTGCCATTGTCGGTTCTGGCCCCGCTGGACTGGTCTGCGCCTATCGACTTCGCCAACAAGGCTATCAAGTAACCGTTTTCGAGGCGGCCAGCACTGCCGGTGGAATGCTGGCGCTAGGCATCCCATCGTTCCGGCTGCCGCGCCAGTTGCTGAATGCCGAAATCGAGCGGATGCGCGCGATCGGGATCGAGATCAAGCTGAACTCGCCGATAGGTAAAGATATTTCCTTTGACGACCTGCGAAAGAACTATGCTGCCGTCTTCCTGGCCATCGGCGCGCACGTGGAACGCAAGCTTCGCATTCCAGGCGAGGATCTGCCGGGCGTCACGGGAGGCGTGGAGTTTCTGCGCCAAGTGAATCTCGGCAAGCCGGTAGCGCCGGGCAGGCGCGTGCTGGTGATCGGGGGTGGAAACTCCGCTCTCGATGCGGCCCGAACTGCGCTGCGCAGCGGAGCGGGCGAAGTCACGATCGTTTATCGGCGTACGCGCGCCGAGATGCCCGCCGATGAGCGCGAGGTCGATGACGCGGAGCGCGAAGGCATCAAGTTGATGTTCCTCATTGCGCCCAAGTCATTCAAACCCGGAGTGGACGGTCGTGTGGCTGCCCTTGAGTGCCTGAAGATGAAACTCGGTCCGCCCGATGCCAGCGGACGGCCGGCTCCCGAACCGATTCCGGGCTCCGAGTTTGTTCTCCCTTGTGACGCAGTCATCGCCACGATCGGCCAGTCCCCCGATGTAGGTGCGCTAGGCGAACGCCTCGGTCTCGAGACCACCAAGTGGGGAACGCTTGCGGCTGATCCGCTGACACTCGAAACCAGCCTGGCCGGGGTGTTCGCGGGCGGTGACTGCGTCACCGGTCCTGACGTGGTCATCAATGCCAAGCTCGCGGGAAAGAAAGCCGCCATATCGATTGATCGCTTCCTGAATGGCCGGGAGCTGCGTGCCAGTCGCGAACTGGAAGGTCCCTACCGCACCGAATACATTGTAGACACAACGGGCGTGCTGATGCAGCGCCAGGTCCCGATGCAGGCACTTGACCCGGCGACTCGCGGCAAAACGTTTGCCGAGGTCCATGTCGGTTACACGCCGGAAGAGGCGATTGCCGAGGCCAAGCGCTGCCTGGCTTGCGGAATCTGTTCCGATTGTCATTTGTGCGAGACCGCCTGCCAGGCGCATGCCATCGAGTACTGGCAGCGGGAACAGACGCTCACGCTAAACGTCGGCGCGGTTGTTCTCGCTCCCGGATACGAGCTGTTCGATCCGCGGCTGAAGAAAGACCTCGGCTACGGGCGCTTCCCCAACGTCATCACCTCGCTGGAGTTCGAGCGCATCCTGTCCGCGTCAGGTCCGTACTCGGGTCACGTGCTGCGACCTTACGATCGCACCGAGCCCAATCGCATTGCGTTTTTGCAGTGCGTGGGATCGCGCGATGCCGAGCATGACTACTGCTCCTCCGTCTGCTGCATGTACGCCACCAAAGAAGCCATCATCGCCAAGGAGCATCTCGGCGAGAACCTGCAGTGCGACGTGTTCTTCATGGACATGCGCGCTTTCAGCAAGGGCTTCGAACAGTACTACCGGAGGGCGCTGGAGTTGGGCGTGCGCTACATCCGTTCACGGGTGCCGGCCATTCACGAAGTCCCCGGCAGGCGAAACCTGGTCGTGAACTATCTCGGCGAGAATGATAAGAGGCTCTGCGCGGAGTACGACCTGGTGGTGCTGTCGGTGGGAATGCAGCCGCCGAAGAACGCGGAGAAGCTGGCCGAACGCTTCGGGGTGGCGCTCAATCAGTTCAACTTCTGTGAGACCGCTTCCTTCCACCCCGCAGCGTCGTCGCGCGACGGCATCTATGTGGCTGGCCCGTTCGGCGAACCCAAAGACATTCCGGAAACCGTGATGCAAGCCTCGGCCGCGGCCTCGCAGGTGCTGTCGAACTTAAGCGAAGCTCGCGGCACATTGATCTCGCCAAAGAATTACCCGCCCGAAAAACCCGTCGCTGGACAGGAGCCCCGGGTTGGGGTGTTTGTCTGTCATTGTGGGACAAACATCGCCGGAGTAGTCGACGTACCGGCCGTCGTGGAGTATGCGAAGACGCTGCCCAATGTTGTCTACGCGGAGAACAACCTCTACACCTGCTCGAATGATACTCAGGAGATTATTAAGGAAAAGATCAGCGAGCACAATCTGAACCGCGTGGTAGTCGCCTCCTGCACCCCAAGGACCCACGAGCCTTTGTTCCGCAACACCCTGCGCGAGGTTGGTCTCAATCCCTATCTCTTCGAGATGGCGAACATTCGCGACCAATGCTCCTGGGTGCACATGCACGAGCCGGAGAAAGCGACCGAAAAATCCAAAGACCTGGTGCGCATGGCCGTGGCCAAGGCGCGGCTGCTGCAGCCACTTACCCGTCGCTCCGTCGCTGTAAACAAGTCGGCTCTGGTAATCGGCGGCGGAATTTCCGGCATGACGGCGGCGCTGGCACTAGCGGAACAGGGCTTCGACGCGTTCCTGGTGGAGAAACAAAAGGAGCTCGGCGGTCACCTCAGGCAGGTCCGCTACATGCTCACCGGCGACGATCCGCAGCAGGAGCTGCAACGGGTGAAAGCGCAAGTCCGGAAGGACCACCGCATCCACATCTTCACCGGCGCGGCCATCGAATCCCTTGACGGCACCATTGGCGACTTCAAGACGAAGGTTTCGGCCAACGGCAAGAGTGCGGAGATCAAGCACGGTGTCGTCATTGTCGCCACCGGCGCTCAATCGTATGAGCCGAAAGAATACCTGTACGCGCAAGACGAACGGGTATTGAGCCAACGAGAGCTGGAGCAGCGACTAGCGTTCGGGCACGACTTCCTTTCCGCGAACGGTAATGGCACGGCAAAAACCGTGGTCATGATCCAGTGCGTTGGCTCGCGTGAAGATGACCACCCATACTGTTCGCGTGTCTGCTGTGCCGAGGCCATCAAGAACGCGCTAATGGTGAAGAGGCTCTCGCCGCAGACCAACGTGTACGTACTCTATCGCGACATTCGCACGTACGGCTTCAAAGAAAGCTATTACACCGAGGCGCGCAAGCAGGGCGTGGTCTTCGTGCGCTACGACGAGAGCAGCAAACCTGAAGTTTCGCCAAACGGTCACGGGTTGAACGTGTGCGTTGTCGACCAGACGCTCGGGATGCCGCTGCAGATTAGCGCCGATTTTGTTGTCCTTTCTGCGGGCATTCATCCGAACGAGGGCAACAAGGAGATTGCGCAATTCCTTAAGGTCCCATTGAACAGCGAAGGATTCTTCCTCGAAGCACACATGAAGCTGCGCCCTGTGGATTTCATGACCGACGGCGTCTTTCTCTGCGGGCTCGCGCACTCTCCCAAGACTGTCGAGGAGTCGATTCTGCAAGCCCAGGCGGCGGCTTCACGGGCCGCGACGATCCTCTCGCGCGACACCATCGAGATGGAAGCGAACATCTCCGAGGTGGTGGACGCCAACTGCGACGGCTGCGCCTACTGTGTCGACACCTGTCCCTTCAAGGCCATCACCCTGCTGGAGTACATGTGGCAGGGGTCGGTGAAGAAGTCAGTGGAGGCGAACGAAACCATCTGCAAGGGCTGCGGTTGCTGCGAGGCCACCTGCCCGAAGAAAGGCATATTCGTCCGCGGATTCACCCTCGATCAGATTGAGGCGCAGATCCATGCCGCGTTAGGAGTTGGATGATGGAAGACACCTTCGAACCTCTGATCATCGCCCTGTGCTGCAACTGGTGTTCCTATGCCGGCGCCGACTTGGCGGGCGTCTCGCGCAGCCAGTACCCGCCGAGCATCCGCATCGTCCGCGTGATGTGCTCGGGCATGGTGCATCCCAACCTTGTCATCGAGGCGCTTACGAAGGGCGCCGACGGCGTCCTTATGTGTGGCTGCCATCCCGGAGATTGCCACTACCAGGAGGGCAATCACAAGGCGGAAAAACGGGCAGAAGCAATCAAGCTCATGCTTCCGGATTTCGGTATCGAGGAGGAACGTTTCCGGCTGGAGTGGGTCTCGGCTGCGGAAGGCGCAAGGTTCGCGCAGGTGGTGAAGGAGTTCACGGAACAGGTGAAGCAACTGGGCGCAAGCCCGTACAAGCAGTGAGCAACATCATTTACACCACGGAAGCACGGAAGCCACGGAATCAATTCTTTGTCTTTAGTTCCGTGCATTCCGTGCTTCCGTAGTGAATTCAGACAGGTCGGTCGGATAGAAATTTCAAGTTCACTTAGGAGGTGCAGCATGGCGGCTCGGCTTGCCGAAGAGTGGTTTGCCATATGCGGAGGATGCGAGGTAACTATCCTCGATATTGGCGAAGCTCTCATCGACGTACTCAAGCAGGTAGAAATCGTACACATGCCCGTTCTGATGGACCACAAGCTCTTCGGTCAGACCGGCGAAGAGGCCGAGATGGATATCCCGGCTGCTGATGTTGGACTTATATCGGGCGGAATCCGCAGCGAAGAGCACAAGAAGCTGGCGCAGGAGATGCGCAAGAAATGCAAGCTCCTGATCGCCCTCGGCTCGTGCGCTTGCTACGGCGGCATACCCGCCCTCGCCAATCAGTTCAGCACGGAAGAACTGCTCGAAAAGGTCTATCGCGGCAGCGTGACCACAGAGAAGAACGGCCTGCCATGCGAGCAGATTCCCACACTCACCGATCGCGTTTACGCCGTTCAGGAAGTCGTGCCTGTAGACGCCTTTCTGCCCGGCTGTCCGACAACGCCGGAGATGGTGGCGAACGCGCTCATCGCGCTTCTCGAAGGCAAGCCGCTTCCGGTGCTGCCCAACAAGAGTGTGTGCGACGAGTGTCCCACCAGACGCGAGAAAAAAGCGGTCTCAACCTTGAAGCGCCGCCTCGACGCGCCGGAGTTCACGCCCGGGGCGCCACTGAACGACATGCGTTGCCTGATGGAGCAGGGCATCCTCTGCCTCGGTCCGGCGACGCGTTGCGGATGCGGCGGCAGCGACGGCGTACCGCGTTGCATTCGCGCCTACATGCCCTGTGAGGGCTGCTTCGGCCCGCTGTCGGAGAAAGCCAATCCCATGGTGGACATGATTGGCGCACTCTCTTCCATTGGCCTCGATCCCAAAACGATTCCGGACCGGGCCGCAACCTTCAACCGTTTTTCTGGCGCTGGCCGCCTGCGGCCAATCCCGGCGAAGAGGTGAGCCATGGCAAAGACACTTGTAATTCAACCTGTCACCCGCATCGAGGGGCACGCCAAAATCACGATTCAGCTCAACGATGCCGGCAACGTGGACACTGCCCGCGTAAATGTCATCGAACTGCGCGGCTTCGAGCGCTTCTGCATGGGCAAGCCGGTGGAAGACCTGCCACGCATCACGCCGCGCATCTGCGGAGTCTGCCCATGGTCGCACCATCTGGCTTCGGCCAAGGCTTGCGACGCCGTCTTCGGGGTCGAGCCTCCCCCCGCCGGCAAGAAGCTGCGCGAGCTGTGCAACAGCATCGCGTTCATGGAAGAGCATATTCTGCACTTCTACTTCCTCGCTGGCGCTGATTTCCTCCTCGGCCCCGATGCTCCTTACTCGGTGCGCAACGTGATTGGCGTTTTGCAGGCGGCTCCTGAAATTGCACAGCGAGTGGTGAAGGTGCGCCATATGTGCGCCAAGATGCTCGAGACCCTGGCGGGCAAGCCCATTCATCCGCAAGCGGCCGTGCCCGGTGGATTTACCAAGCCGCTCAGCAAGGATGAGCGCGACAAACTCCGCAAGCAGGCTGACGACGCCCTCGAACTAGCGAGGTTTTCGATCGCGTTCGCGAAAGAGAGCGTCTTCCCGAAGTATCTCGACGTCGTGAAGTCCCTGGGAGTCATCAATACCGGATTCATTGGCACCGTGAAAGACGACGGCGCGCTGAACCTCTACGACGGCAAGTTGCGCCTGATGACGCCGAGCGGCACTTATCAGGACTTCCCGTACGCTAACTACACCGACTACATCGCCGAGCATATCGAGTCCTGGAGCTACCTGAAATTCCCCTATGCCAAGCAGTGGGGCGAAGGCTTCTCCATGGACACCGACGGTCCCAAAGGCGTTTATCGAGCCAACACGCTGGCTCGCATCAACGTGTGCGACTACATCGACACGCCGCTAGCCCAGGCGGAGTTGGAAGAATTCCGGGCAAAGTTTGGCCGGCCCGCTCAGCTCACGCTGCTCTATCACTGGGCACGGCTGATCGAGCTCCTCTACAACGCCGAGAACACCATTCGGCTGCTGGACGATTCGGACATCACCAGCACGGAGACGCGGGTGAAGGTGACGCCACGCGCCGCGCGCGGCGTAGGCTGCACCGAGGCGCCTCGCGGGACCTTGATCCACGATTACGAGACCGACGCTGACGGCATGGTCACCAACGTCAATCTCATCGTGGGCACAACTCACAACAATGCTCCCATCAACATGTCGGTCACGCAGGCTGCAAAGAGCCTGATCAAGGACGGCAAGTATGACCAGGGAGTTCTGAACACGGTGGAGATGTCGATTCGCGCCTACGACCCATGCTTGTCCTGCGCAACCCATCGGCTGGATGGGAAGCTCTCAGTCAAGCTGGATATCGTCGACGCGGACGGAAAGGTGATTGATACGCTGGCGAACTAGAGTAGAGCAGACCTTTTAGGCCTGCGTCCAGCAGCCACAATAAAATAAAAAGAGACTCCGGCGCTGAGGAGAACCTCAGCGCCGGAGCCCCCAAAGTCAGCGCGCGGAACGCGGGCCTGAAGCCCCGCTCTACCACCCTTGGCGCTTCACAGGAAGCTCTTTAAATGAGCGAAACGAAACCAATCATCTGGGAGATTGACCCGTCCGATCTCCCCGATTTCTGCTCCACCCCGACGCTGGTGCTTGGCGTCGGTAATATGCTGTTCGGGGACGACGGTTTCGGCTGCGCGGTCATCGACTACGTCGAGTCCCATTACCGCGTACCCGAAACCGTCTGCCTGCTGGACGTCGGCACAGGCGTGCGCAAACTGCTGTTTACCCTCTGCCTTAGCCCTGTACGCCCGCAGCGAGTCGTCATTGTCGATGCCATCGATGCAGGCCGTGCTCCCGGAGAGATATTCGAAATCGCTCTTGCGGAGATTCCGGTCACCAAGCTGGATGACTTCTCGCTGCACCAATTGCCCACCTCCAACATGCTGCGCGAATTGCAGGAGACTTGCGGGGTGGAGGTGCGAGTCCTAGCTTGCCAGACTGGTCCGCTCCCGGAAGAAGTACACGAAGGGCTATCTGAAGCGGTAAGCAATGCCGTGCCCCGAGCCGCCGGCTGGATATCGCAGCAGTATTTTGTTGGCTCGCTATGCCACGCCCGCTAGCAACCCTGGGTGACCTGTACCTTATAAACGTGCCTGTCGCCACTAATTGTCCATACTGGAGGCAGTCGGAAGAGCGTGTTGCAGACGAACGGCTCACCCTTAGTACACCTGGTGTAGCACCAGGGGTTCGACCGCTCGACTGCTCTTCGGTTCATCCCTGTTTTCAGACCTTCCCGAGTGCCAGCCGTTAGCAACGATGGCACTGTAGTCAAATTTGTAACAGGACGCCTCCAAGCTTCACCACATTTCAACAGAAATCAAACAAGGCGGCCACAGCTATCGCAATAACAGTCACTTAGATTCAACAAATTCACAAGATTTCACCAAAAGCCGGGCCGATCTCTGCCGTGGGAGACTTTGTCCCCGAATTCTGTTGAAATCCTGAGTTCCGCAACTGATAATGCTGCAACTCGACGACTTTTCGTGCGCGACGGAATCGTCCCAGAGCGCTCTAGTCAAAGGCTTCGGCATGAATTTGTGGCTGACCGACGACGGAATTATGTTTGACCTGCAACGGCCAGTTGCCAGTCAGCCCTCTGATACCGCCGACAGCGCTGCCGGGACGAAGCCGCTTCCGGATCCAGCGCGCTTTGACCAAGGTATGAAACCAGAGCCGCCGAAGGTGCAGAGATTGGTTTTCCAATAGTCTCGGGTAGCGATCGCTGCCAGCCCTTGTCTCATTTCGATTACTTCCGTGTAGCGACAAAGAAGGAGTTATGGGAGAGTTGCGCAATCACGTCTGCTTCCCGGCAGCGCCTACTTTTGTTGGCCCGCCCAGTTCACGATCACAGTGATGGGAGGCCGACTGGCGTCGCCGACAGGGGTGAGATATAGAAAGCGCCGCCCGTCCGTCTGTGGCACGACCGAGCCTTTGACTTTGAAGAGCAGCTTCGGCAATCCGAAATCTAGGGCGCCTTTGCCCGACCCGCCCACCGAGACAGTCATCAGTTGGTTTTCCGTCGTGTAATACAACTCCTTGCCATCGTGCCGCCAGAAGGGCGCCTGCCCGCCACCTGTGGAAACGCGCACCGCCGGGCCCGGCCCGGGGAACGGACGCACAAAAACCTCGTCATACCCGGTCTCATCCGATTGGTAGGCCACCCACCTGCCGTCGGGAGAAAATCGGCCATTCCTCTCCTCCGCTGCGGTCTGGGCCACGGGAAATGGCTTCCGATCAGTTCCGTCGACCGGCAGAGCCCATACATCGCGAGCGGTGGTGGGACTCTGGCTGGAGAACAGAATGAATTTGCCGTCGGGCGACCAGTCCGAGAGGTTCTTGGCCTCCTTTGAGGCAAACAGCACTTCATCCGTGCCACTGCTGCCCACAACCTTCCAATAGAGGTCGAGGACGCCAACACGTCCTGCGCTGAAGGCGATCCGCTTGCCATCCGGCGACCAGCGCGCTGCACCGCTTGCCTCCGTGGTGAGCCGAGTGACCGTGCCGCGAGACATGTCCATCAGCAGCTCGTCTGGCGCACCGTTCTCCCCACGTCGGCTCGTGATCGCCAGGGTGTGGCCGTCGGGTGAGAGTTCGCCGAATGCCACATCAGCCAACGCTTCACCCACCGTGCCAGCCGACTTGCCGGAGCGATCGAACCAGGTGACTTGTCGCCGCGTCGTTTCATCCTGACGGTACGCGATCAGCCCCGTGTCCGAAGCCGTGACCCGCGGGAAATTGACCCGATAGGATGAGATACCGGAAGCGACCGGGAACGGTTCCCCGGAGACGTCCATCTTGGCCTGATCGAAACGTTGCGCATACAAGACGCGCTCCCGCACCAGCAAGATGTGGTTCGGCGGCGCAAATGTAGGGGGACCGTCAGCCTGACAGACCCGGCGGAAGTCCTTGCTGTCGAGCGAGCCGACGTATTCACCCTGCACTTCCGGCGGACCGATTATCCAGAACAGGAAGTGATGCCCGTCAGGAAGGAACGCGGGTTGGCGATGGCTGGCTTCCTGAGGTGTGCGCTGCTGAGTCACCTGTTCTGGCCGCCCGCCAGTCGCAGGAACCCTGTACAAGGGTCCGTTGCCGGCGGGAGCAAACAGAATCGTCCCTTCGCGATTCCACGTTCCCCCGCGTGGCGTGGGGGCGTCGGCCAGGGTTTGCACTGTGCCACTCTCGATGTCGATTCGCTTCAGCGCCTGGTGGGAGAAGAACCCGACCGATTTGCTGTCGGCGGACCAGAAGGGTTCGAAGCCCGACTCGGTTCCCGCAAGTGGCTTGGCAGCTTCAGAATCGAGGGGACGGAGCCAGAGCTGATAGCCATTGCCATTCTCCGGAGGGGCAACGAAAACTATCTGACGCCCATCCGGCGAAAGCACAACCTCGCTGTTGTCGCCGGCCATCAGGACTTGCAGACGCAACTCCGGGGGACGAAACGTATTCGAGCTTCTGTACCAAAGAAACATTGCAACGACGGCTACAACGGCGAGAGCCGCGATCATCCACGGGAGCTCATTGTGCGGGCGCCGCGTGGGTAAAGCACGATCTGCGGACGATACTGGCGCGTCGGAATCCGGCGTGCCACTGATCAATTGCTCGAGTACCCGCCTCGCTTCTCCCATGTCGCGAAGGCGCTGCTTCGGTTCGCGCACCAGACAATCTCGCAACAGTGCACGCAGCCGCGAGGGTGTACTGGCGGGTAGAGCCGTCCAATCAACCTCTCGCGTCAGCACCGCCGCCAGCGTGTCCGACACGTCGTCGGCCTGATAGCCGCGCTTGCCGCTGAGCATTTCGTACAGCACGACTCCGAACGCCCAGATATCGGCGCGTCGATCGACGGTCTTGCCCTTAGCTTGTTCGGGAGCCATGTAAGCGGCCGTACCTAGAATTACGCCGACCTGAGTCGCTCGGCTGGTGAGCGTCGGCGAATCCATAGCGTTCGCCGATCCGCCCGCGGAGTCTGGCAAGAATGCTTTTGCCAGTCCAAAGTCCAGCACCTTCACCATTCCATCATCGCGAATCTTGATGTTCGCCGGCTTTAAATCGCGGTGGATGATCCCGCGCTCATGCGCGAACTCCATGGCCTCGGCGATCTGCCGCGCAATCGGCAGGGCGTCTCCTATGGGAATCGGCCCCTGCACGAGGCGCTCGGCAAGGGTCGGTCCTTCCACCAGTTCGAGGACGAGGGCGCGATCCTCTACTCCGTAGATGGCAGCGATATTCGGGTGATTCAGGGAGGCCAAGACCTGAGCTTCGCGGGTGAAGCGCGCCAAGCGATCCGCGTCCCCCGCCAAGGAGTCGGGAAGGACTTTGATGGCGACCTCGCGTCCCAGCTTGGTGTCGGTGGCCCGGTAAACCGCGCCCATGCCGCCTTCCCCGAGTTTGGTAGTAATCCTGTAGTGAGCAATGCTGGTGGAGGGGATCATCGACTGGCAACGTAATCGTATCACTATGTCGGGGAGCCGCCCATAAGGAACGGGTAACACGTATTTGTATTCGGGTCTGACCTGACGTGGACCAAATCACTTGGACGAGAATGTATGGTCCGCCGCCCGACTGCAAGGAAAAGTTGAGGGCGAGAAGACAAGTCTGCGCAAATGTATTCGGCCTGTAATGGAGATCAGTTCTCCTGGCCATGATGAGTTGCGCGCATG
>Ga0335085_10000601_pt1 | contig 97331 bp, 82 predicted proteins | sample Lox_Sample_45_FD_206712 | JGI IMG/M metagenome (GOLD analysis project Ga0335085, IMG submission 206712) | Soil microbial communities from Loxahatchee National Wildlife Refuge, Florida, United States - Lox_Sample_4.5 | ecosystem: Environmental > Terrestrial > Soil > Wetlands | place: USA...
CGGTCGCGCCCCGCAGTTCCTGGGACGGGCCCTGAAGTATTGGCCTCTCATAGAGCCAATCACACTCGAAACTGTCATAGCGGTGCTCCTCGCAATGGCGGTGGGTAGAGCGAGTCGACGTACCCCGGCCGCACCCGCGATCCAGACCGCAAGTTGAACCGCCAAGCACACTCCGCCATTTGAGACGTATCCCAGGCGATCAGGACGCAGCCCTGAGCGCCGCAGCTTTGCGCCTTGGCCCGACGGCGTGCTATATATCATTGTATATAACGGTTTTCTAAGACCGGCTCCTTCGCAGGGGGAGGAACAGTGCGCTCCTTTGGACGGTGTGCCCTTGGGGCGCTTATTGTCGCTGGGGCTCAAGGAGCGCACGCACAGGTTCCAACCCCCACGACGACTGCGGCTACTGCAGACACCGGCAAGGGATGCACGAGCACCCAGGAGTTCGTCGCCACCGATTGCCCGTTGACTTGGTACGGCATCACGATCTTCGGCAGCTTTGACGTCGGCGTGGGCTGGGTCAGTCATGGGCTACCGGAAAACGGCTATAACTATGAGGGCGAATCGCTGCTCAATCGCAACGGCGATCACGCCCAATGGCTCATTGCGCCGAACAACCTCTCGCAGACCGGTGTTGGCATCAGAGGCCGGGAAGAGTTCATGGACGGCTGGTACGCCGTCTTCAACGCGTCAACTGGCATCAATCCGCAGTCCGGCCAACTCGCCAATGCGCCCGCCACCAACACGATCAACAACGGTCTGCCGAGAGGCAGCTATTCGATAGCGATCGATGGCGCGCGCGCGGGCCAACCGCTGAATGACGAATTCTTCGGGGGTATCTCGTCCGCGCGTCTCGGCACGTTGACGTTCGGCCGGCATCGCGCGCTGGGTACCGATGCGATGCTCGCGTACGATCCCGGAGGCGGCTCCTATGCCTTCTCCTACATCGGCTATAACGGCACGATGGCGGGCGGTGGTGACACCGATAACAGCCGTTGGGATGATGCCGTCAAGTACCGCGTCAGCTATGGTCCGGTGCATTTCGGCGCGATGTATAAATTCGTCAGCGGCTCGGGAGGCTGCTACTCCGCGTCAAAAACCTGGACTGCCGTCGACTGTACGCCGGAGGAGGCGCACAACGACGCCTATGGGTTCGACCTCGGCGGAGTGTACAAGAATTTCTCCGCCGACCTTGTCTACCAGCATTACAACCAAGCGATCAGCGTACTCAATCCGCTGCTCGGACCGCAGAGCCCGACGCAGCCATATCAGTCAACCCTCAACAGCATCAATCAAAACCCGATCACCGGGGCCAATCTGATCGGAACGACCGATACGCTATATGGCATCGTGACCGATAACAGCGCGGTCATGCTCGCGGCCAGGTACACCTGGGATCCGTTTAGGTTCTATGCCGGCTACGAACACATCCGGCAGACGAATCCGTCGCACCCGCTGGGCGTGGGTGCTTCAGACGAGGGCGATTACGTTTTGAGCGGGGTCGAGGACAACAATCTCGATTCCCCCAAGACGGTGCAGATCTGGTGGACAGGTGTGAAATACGCATTCGACGGCAAAACCGACCTCACCGTGGCCTGGTATCACCAGGCGCAGGACACCTTTCGTGTTCCGCCGACCTGCGTGCCCGGCAACATGCGCAGCTCATGCGCCGGCGACCTCAACGAGTTTTCGACCTACGTAGATCACCACTTCACCAAGCGTTTCGATGTTTTCGCCGGAATCTCCTATTCCGACGTGAGTGGAGGTCTTGCCATCGCAATTCCGCACCGTCCCGGCGTCTCCTATTACCACACCAACAACACCGCTCCGGTGGTGGGTCTGCGTTTCACGTTCTGATCGCTCCTATAGGGAGATAGGGAGCCGCATCGTCTTGCAGCGCGCCACGGACACCGGGTGGTGCGTGGGCGTTGAACGACCCGCTGCGCGCTTCGCGAACCGTCCGCCCCCGTACTGAGATATTGCCCACGGATTCATGGGTCGATTAGTCTCGGGCACGGCGGTAAGGAAATCGCTAAGGTAACGGGGTGAGCTTCACCGCTCGGCGCGCCTTTCCGTCTAGCGGTGAGTACTTCTCAAGCGTCGCTGGGAATCCACCATCGTTCGTCACCATGCGCTTGATGAGGTACCAACGACCCTGTCGCTTGACCAGCTCGTCGTGCTCGCGACCGTGTTCAAGGGGATTTGAGGCGGGGCCGCATGCGTTTGTGAATAGAGCCCGGTCCCTATCAAGTCCGCCGTCGCGGCGGTGGCGTGGACAACAACGACTCGCGGATTCGTGAGCAGCACGTGAACCTTGCCTCTGGACTGCGGACTGGTCTTGGAATCGCAGTCTATGTGCCAATCGCAGACTTGGGAGAACGAGCATGTTACTGAAGTCTTTTGACGCGAATGCACCGTCGGCCGCGGTTATCGATATTTTGCGGCGCGATGGTGGCGTCATCGTCCGCGAGCTGGCCCCAGTCAACCTGATTGACGCATGTGCCGCTGGACTGCGGTCGTCGTTCGATGCAGCCGACGAAAGCCAACGTACGGACTTCAATGGTTCGAAGACGCTGCGGTGTGGCGCCGTTCTACGCTACGCTCCGAGCTGCGCCGAGCTGATCGCTCACCCGCTGGTACTTGATGTAGCCGATGCCATTCTTTTGCCGTCGTGCGCGGAATATCAGATCGGCAGCACCACGGGAATCGAGATATTGCCGGGGGAGAGCGATCAGCAACTTCACCGCGACGACACCCCCTATCCGATTCAGGTCGCAGGACTCGAACTCCAGATCGGTGTGATGTGGGCTCTTGATGAGTTCACGGCAGAGAACGGCGCAACGCGCGTCGTTTTAGGCAGCCATCGCTTTCTGCGCGCCTGGCATAGACCGGACGTGACGCGCTGGGCCAACGCCGTAATGCCAAAGGGTTCCGCGCTTTTCTATCTGGGATCGACCTGGCATGGCGGTGGTGCTAACCGCAGCCGTGCTCCTCGGACTGGGCTCATTAACACCTATTGTCTGGGGTGGCTTCGCTCGGAGGAGAACCATTGCCTTGAGGTGCCACCGCAGGTAGCACGGCAGTACAACGCAAGGGTACGGCGTCTGCTGGGATATACGAGTTATGGCGCCGGCGACGATCAGCTCGGATATTACGGGGGTGACGACCCGGTCTGGGTGCGGCACAAGGAAGCAGTGGCTCGCGGGCAAGTGCCGGGAAACGCCGATATGCGCCACCGATCGGGGGCAGAGCCTGCGCCACGCTGACGTCGACTCGATATGCCCACTGTTGGCGCGCTCAATGCAAGGAGCTTCCACGGCTGGCTATGCCTCATTCGGCACGAGGAGTCGCGGAGCAGCCGATCATTTTCAGCTCAGTCCCACTCAGGCTGTGAGGATCAGTACAGCGTTGACCAAAATGTTGAGAAGCAGAGCGATGACCGCAGTCCCCACCGTCATGACCGCAGCGCTCACGGCCGACCAACTGCGGCGAAGTCGATAGAACCGCCGGATACCAAGGTACCAGTAGACTGGCAGGACGAAGACTCCCGTTATGTTCTGCAGCATACCCTCGGCGTAGGCACGGCGAGCGCCGTCAACCCAAACGATGAACAGTTGGCCAATTGCGTTGATGAGAAGATAGAACGTCAAGACATTGAGCGCGAGTACGAGGTGCTCCAAGTAGCGGCGTTTGAGCCGCACAAAGATCAGCCGTTGGAGAAGTGCCACGAATAGGTAGATGACGAAGGTTCCTGCTTCGCCTAGCCATTTTGCGCGGCCGGCGATCCGTGCTTCGACAGCGGGATCTGCCCAGGAGACCGAGGCGCGAGCGTGCAGCAACGTCTCCAGAAGATGGGTGGGGTCGATAAGCGCTGCACGCTCAGGTAAGGAAACTTGATTCGCGCCTGTCAGACTCGTCATCAGCGCATATGCGATAAACACAATCAGATACAGACGCAGCGGCCCGACAAACGGCTTGCGTCGACCCGCAACAAAATTCTCAGCAAGCTGGCCGGGCCGCGTGAATAGACTGCGAAGCGTACGCGGGAGCTTGCCGTCCAAGTGGAACAGTTCGTGCGGTAGCTCCTCTAGGAGATAGTGCCGCCAGTCGAGATCTGTGCTCTCAAGCGCTTTCTCGCCGCACTGCGCACAGAATCGCCCGCTGCGCGGGGCGCCGCAGCTGGCACAGGCTGTACTGAAGTTGGCGATCACATCCGCTCACTCTCATTGCTGACCATTTCCGGAAGCTTGCCACAACGGCTACCGCAACAACGCCGCGGAGCCGATAATGCACAAGCCGCGCACGGCAAGGTGAAACAACGCAGATGGGAGGGGCGATGCACGCAACGATTCGGTCCGCGCTCACCGTGGCGATCCTGACAACAACGGTGGCTTGCAGCCTGACGGCGCCCGCCCCGCCTCACGGAGATCGTGCTGCAATCCAATCGCTCTCGAAGGCTCATGCCACTGCGTTTTTCTCGGGCGACATCGACACGATCGTCTCCGCCTACGCCGAGGATGCTGTGGTAATTCCTCCGGATGCACCAGCAGCGCAAGGTCGCGATGCCATTCGCAAGCTGTTCGCGGCGAGCATGGCTACTGCGAAGCCCGGCCAGTCAGAGGTTTTCGAGAACTACGTCGTCGAGGTCTCAGGTGATATGGGCTGGGACTCAGGTGTCGCGAAGGTCAAGGACGCCAATGGCACAAGCGTTTGGTCCGGACACTTCCTGGCCACATGGCGGAAGAAAAACGGCAAGTGGCAGACTGTGCGTGACATGTGGACCAACGATGTGCCTGTGAAACCAAACTAGCCGGGACAGATAATCAATAAAATCAGTACCTTATAGAATAATCATGCGTGGTTGGTTGAATCGTATCCACCCCTTCCGGCACCGCACACGTGGCTGACACTCAGTGCTGCCGCGTCCGCTCGAGATCGGGCAGGTAGTCATCGAGTTCCTTCGCAGCTGCCTCAACTTCAGCGGCGGTCGCAGCTCTCTTGCCGAGTGCCACGTCTTGAAGGAAGGCGACGAGCTCGCGAGCTCTGGTCACGAGCCGCTCACGCGTTTGCCGCTTCGGGTGCTTGGTGCCCATAGCCAAGCTTACTACCGCGCATTCAGTGGTTGCGAACTCCGCTTGCTGGTCGAGCACCCTGGCACGATACAGTCGCCGTATGGAAATGCGCGCCGATTTCACGTCGCTTGAATGGACATTCCTAGCGGGTGCCTGTGAGAGCGTCGCTGCGAAGGAGCGCGCCCGGGCGGCGCTTGCTAAGGACGACCCCAAGAACGCTCGAGATCTACTTCGCTCGGCCCAGACGTACGAACGGCTCGCGGAACGCTGCACGCGGCTATCGGGACTTTCATCCAAGAAGAACGCACCGGACACACCGGCTTCGTAGCGGGCATTGCACTCGTCGCTTCACGGGCGGCGGAACGCATCTCGTGTCCAATGAGTCATTCCTGTGCCGCAGGGATGGACGGCATCTCTCTCGAAAGGGGAAGCAAGTTCTGCCCCGCCATTTCCGCGTGAGAGCGCTCCAACACGCCTATAGTTCCTTGCGCCGCGAAGCATTGACTGACGAGCGCGGAAACGAAGGAGAAATCACCATGGACCTCCTGCTTGGAATTCAAATTGCCGCAATCTTGCTGGGACTGATTGGGCACGCGCTCAGCATCGTGCGCGTGCAGTTGGCGCGGGTGAGTCTAGGTCGCGAGAGTCGAGGGCAACGTTCCGAGCCCATCGCACGATTAGCTCAGGCGCTGAGATGAGGGCGCAATTGTCCAGCTCATGGCTAGGTTGATGCCTCGCACCCTGGCGGCTCTTGGTTCGGGCGCCCGATCGGCACATCAATCCGAATGTTCCCGGAACCGGATGGCTCCCGTTGGCGTTGGGACAGAAGGAATCGACCCAACTGGAGGGCGACCATGTCCCGCGGTGTATTTGCTCTGCTTCTCGCGACCGGCATAGCGTCGACGTTGACGGCTTGTTATTCACACCCGCATCACTCAGAACCTACAAGAACCACCCTCGTGGGTCGAGTGTACGAACGTTGTGATCTGAACGGCGAGCATTGTGTACGCATTACTTGCGACAGAGATGCGGATAAGTGTTGGCATGAGTCCCAGTACGCCAGCAATGAATACTATCGGCACAGCGGGCACTGGGCGTGCGACGCGGATGGAGACCGGTGTCGATACGTATACACCAGATGAGTTGCGCGCCTACTGCGTAACCACTGCCATCGAATAGGATCTCGGCACTTACAGTATCCATCGACACGGCTCGGCCGGTGGGATACGGCATCGCGCACGGATGGCATCCGGAGTAAGTTTGCGATGCATGGGTGAGAGCATTTCCCATCGACTCAGGCGGCAGATGGGACGGCTTCTTGCGATTGGCGTTTGCCCGGCTCCCCGTGTTCCTCGGCGCAGCCGTGATCTCGCAGTTCATGATTCGTGCCCCAAGTGCTCAACGCGCTGGGGTCAGATCGCCCTTGCGGTCGCGTTTCCTTTGCTCAGACCGCGACCCAACTTCTGCCCGTACTGCGGGGTCAGCCTCGATGACCCGTGTCCTCACGGGCCAACCATGACGACTCGAAAATAGGAAAGTTGCCAGGTCCAATCGGGTGCTCGTCATCGGAGCAAGCGATGGCAAGATCGAAGGTGTACGCTATCAGTTGCTCACTCGGTGCAAGTCGCGGTCCAACAGCTTGTTCGCTCACTGAGCGAATTGCGACACCTGAGTTCCATACACGTACGGAGCGACGCCATGGCCGAGCCTTTACCGCCCGGTGTAAACGCGGACCGCATGGCGGACGCACTTGACCGGTTCCGAAAGATAGTCGGCAGCGACGCCGTCTTCACCGGCGAGGACGTGGCGAGCTACCACGACCCCTACACGATTTCGAACGATCCAAACCGCTACCGAGCCCACGCCGCGCTAGCGCCCTCTTCCACCGAACAGGTGCAGCAGATCGTCAGAGTAGCGAACGAGCTCAGCATTCCGCTATGGACCGTCTCGCGCGGCAAGAATTTCGCCTACGGAGGGGCGGCGCCCGTGCTCTCAGGCTCGGTCGTTCTCGATCTCAGCCGGATGAACCGCATCCTCGAGGTCAACGAGAAGTTCGGGTACGCGCTGGTTGAGCCAGGCGTCAGCTACTTCGATCTCTACAAGTACATCCAAGAGCGCGGTCTGAAGTTGTGGCTGGACGTCCCCGACCCCGGTTGGGGTAGCGTCGTCGGAAATGCGCTCGATCACGGCGTGGGCTATACGCCCTACGGTGATCACTTCGGGATGCAATGCGGCATGGAGGTCGTACTGGCCAACGGCGACCTCGTGCGCACCGGTATGGGAGCGATGCCCGGTAACAATACCTGGCAGTTGTTCAAGTATGGCTTCGGTCCTTATGTTGACGGCATTTTCTCGCAGTCAAACTTTGGCATCGTTACCAAGATGGGTATCTGGCTGATGCCCGAGCCGGCGGGATATCGGCCGTATCTGATCACCTTTCCGCGCGCCGAGGATATCGAGCAGGTGGTCGAGATCGTACGGGCGCTGCGTCTCAATAACGTGTTGCAGAATGCTGCCACCATCCGCAGTCTGGTGCTCGACGCTGCCCTGTTTACGACGAAGAGCCAGTATTATTCCGGCCCCGGCCCGATCCCGGACAGCGTGGCGCAGCAGATCATGGCCGACCAGGACATCGGCATGTGGAATTTCTGTGGCGCGCTCTACGGCCCGCCGCCGCTGACGGATTTGCTATGGACGGCGACCCGCGATGCCTTTGCCAAGATCCCCGGCGTGAAGTTCTATTTCCCGGAGGATCGCAAGCGCCGGCCCGACATTCTGATTCATCGCGCCGACACGATGCGGGGCATCCCGAAGCTCACTGAGTTCGGCTTCTTGAACTGGAATGGAGGCGGCGGCCACGTCGGCTTCTCGCCGGTATCGCCAATCACGGGTGCGGACGCTATCAAGCAATTCCGGATGGTCAGTGGGCGCGTGCGCGAATACGGCTTCGATTACCTGGGGCTCATGGCCGTCGGCTTCCGGGAGTTGCACCATGTGACCGTGATCGTGTACGACCAGAGCGATCCCAAGGAGCGGCAGAAGCTGAACGAGCTGTTCGGGCTGATGGTGCGCGAGGCGGCCGCGGAGGGATACGGCGAATACCGCACACACATACACTACATGGATACGATTGCCGGCACCTACAATTGGAACAACAACGCCCTCATGAAAATGCATCAGAGGATCAAGGACGCGCTTGATCCGAACGGCATCCTGTCACCAGGCAAGTCGGGCATTTGGCCACGGCACCTGCGGGAGGGGAACAAGACATGAAGCCCATCGCGTGCGTGCTCCTTGTCGCCTCCGCACTCGGCAGTGTGGCGTTTCCTGCGGCCGGCGCGGACATGACGGGCAAGGAAGTCTTCGATCACTACTGCACCTACTGCCACGGCTCCGATGATGGGCCCGGCACCGTGCAGCTGCGGCGCACGCGCGGCAAGGATCAAGCACTGCTGTCCGCACGCACGAACCTCAGCGCAGACTATGTCGAATACGTTGTGCGCCACGGCCTGAAGTCAATGCCGCCATTCGCGCCGAGCGACCTGACTGATGCGAAACTCAAGGCGCTTGTTGCTTTTCTTTCAGCGCGTCGCTCGCAGAATTAGCGGCAGGCTGTCCAGACCGCGTATCGTGTTATTGAGCCGCCACTCGGGCTCGCCGGCGAGTTCGATCGACGCCACCTTGCGCGCAAGGACCGCGAGCAGGCTCTCAGCTTCCAGGCGTGCAACCATCTGTCCCACGCACGTATGAATCCCATACCCGAAGCCCACGTGACCCAAGGTCTTTCGCCGGAGATCGAATCTTTCAGGTTCGTGCCACTTGCGCGGGTCGCGGTTCGCGGCGGCGAGGAACAGCACGACCTTCTGTCCCTCCTCGAGATGCACGCCGGCCACCTCGACAGCTTTCGTGGTCGTGCGGAAGAACGTCTGCACTGGTGAGGCGTAGCGGATCACTTCCTCGAACGCCGGACGCACCAGCGAGGGACTCTCGCGCAGAGAACGCCACTGTTCGGGATTGTTGGCAAAGCAATGCAGCGCATTGCTGATCCCAAAGATCGTGGTATCCAGTCCTGCGCTCAGCAGCGAGCGCACTAGCAGCGCAGCTTCCTCGTGGGTCACGTGACCCGCATCGGCCTCGGCGTAGACCTGCGCACCGATTCCGTCCTTCGCCAGCGACTCGCGCCGGCACTGCGAGCTGATCCATGCGATGGCCGGCGCAACACTTGCTATTGACTCTTCCAAGAGCTGGTTATGCGGGCCGAAGGCATTGAATACCATGTTCCCGTAGGGAAGCAGGTGTTCGCGTCCTTCGCGAGCAAGCCCCACGGCATCGGGAAATACGCTGAACGGAAAGGCCTCTGCGAGCTGTTTGACCCCATCAATCCGCCCCCGCACAAGCAGCTCATCGACCAGCCGCTCTGCCTCCTCGTCGAAACGCGCGCGCAGTCCTTCCAAGGCCGAGCGCGACAGGACTCGTGACAGCACGCCCCGCGTACGAGTGTGAGCGGGCGGATCGGCCTCGAGGATGATGCTCGGCGGGCGCCAGGGTTTCTCCTTCTTGAAGTCTGTCAGGCCTACTCCGTAACGCGAACAGAAGGTCTGCCAGTCGTGGAGAGCGGCGCTCACCTCATCGTATCGGGCCATCCCCCAGATTCCATAGCGCGAGAGCCAGATGACGGGACCGGCCTCCCGCAACTGCTCATGAAAAGGATACGGATTGCGGAGAAATCCGCTCGAAAACGGGTCGAGGTCCAGCTCGGGATAACCATGAGAGGTTGCTACCATCGTCTCAGGGTATTTGTGGGCGATTTGAACTCAATGCCTGCTCACGGGCGGCGAGCGAGCGCCGGCCTGCGTCTCAAGGCGACCCGTTCCGGCCGGTCGCTGAAGTCAGTGGTGCGGCTGCTGTGTCCGGGCTGTCGGCGGCGAGCCCAACCACCGTCGGCATGCCGGTTGCAGCCCGCAGTGTCTCGCGTGCCAGGTCCCAGTGAATCGCAGCGGTATCGTTGCCCAGTTCTTGGTCGAGCAGCGGCTCAAGGACTCGCAGATCCGGCTCGACGGACTGTCCTTCTGCATCAACGGGTGGATGGACCTCGATGAGCAGCTCCCCTTGCACCCACGCAACCTTCACCGGTTCATTGATCAGCCGCACCTTCGTGCCCACCGGTACGGTCGGGAACAGCGCTGCGATGTCCTCTGGGTACATGCGAATGCACCCGTGGGTCACGGCCATGCCAACCGCCAGCGGGTTGTTGGTTCCGTGAATGAGATAGCTACCACCACCGACGCCGAGCCGCATCGCGAAAGCCCCGAGGGGGTTATCCGGGCCCGGTGGCACCACTTTCGGCAGAACGTCACCTCGCTCGGCGTGCTCCTTGCGGACTGACTCAGGCGGGTACCATGAAGGGCTGCGAACCTTGGACACAATGCGCGTCTCACCGAGCGGCGTGCGCCAGTCCATTTTGCCGATGCTCACCGGGTAGGTGACAACGACCGGCTTGTGGCCTTTGCGCGGCTTGGGATAGAAGTACATCCGATGCTCGGGCAGGTTTACCACGATGCCCTCGCGCGGGCCTGGCGGCAGAATGCGCCTCCCCGGTAGGGTAAGGTGCTTGTCAGCCCCCGGGATCCACACGTCCACGCCAGGATTCGCGCGGATGATCTCGTAATATCCGAGACTGTAGCGCTGTGCGAGATCTGGCAGCGTGTCCTCGTATACGCTCGTTACGGTGGAATCTTCGCCAATCAAAGTTGAGCCCTTATCAGGCATTGGGAACTCGCTGCCATGCGCAGATGGCAACGCGAGCGCAAGGAACATCAGGCACCCGGCGAGTGCGGCCTTCATTGCTATACCCTCCTGTGTGCCCGAAATGCTCTGATAGGAAACGCTCATATCGCCGCACGGACGACGCACTTCGTGAGCATTCTAGAGTATTCGGCGACTTCCTTCCTGAGTTGGAATCCAGCGTCCCCAACCGTCAGTACAGCAATTCGCCTGACCTGAGATGACTATGCGCGGCGTGCCGCGATCAAGATACATCGACCACACCGAACCACTCGGGCCTCTCGTGCCGAAAGCCCCGCTCGGGCAGTGCGAGCACCAGGACGGCCGAGATGAGGTACAGCGCAAAGATCACGGCGAACGTCATCATTGGATTCGTGCCCGCGATGAGCGCGATCCCGAAAGTCGGAATGAAGAAGCCGCCTCCAGTCTGCAAGAGGCTGACGATGCCGCCGGCGCTGCCTGCGTAGGTGGTACCGATCTCGCGCAGCATGACAGGGACCGGTAGAGTGAGCGTCAGCATCCCATTGGTGAGAAGGGTGCCGAGCAGCACGCAAACCCAGGTCATGGGACCGAAAGGAACAGCGAGCGCTGCGAGCAGCAGGGCGGCTCCGACGACGATCACCGAGGCGAGCCAGACCCTGATGCCGGGTATCCTTTGATCATTGGCACGATCGAGCAGCCCAGCGCGCCACCCACGCCGAGAGGTACGCCGAGAAGTCCCGCGGAGACGAGGCTCACGTGCTTCACTTGGACCAAGGCGCCCGGCAGGTGACCCGAGGTGCCCACGATCGCTGCGAAGAAGAACAATGCGGCGAGGCCCGTGACCCAGACGTGCCGGTTGCGCGCCACGATGCCGAACGACTGCAAAACGGGCTGCGATGGCGGATCGGGCTGACCTGAGGGCTTCGCCCTGAAGCCTATGAGAAACCAGAGCGTCGCGGCGGTGAAAAGCACCCAGGCGAGCGTGAACGATCATCCATCGATAGGGCTCTTCCCCATGGCGAGTCGGACTCATCTGCCTATGCGTATACACCGGCTCGGCGTTATTCGGACAGGCATCGCGCGCGACGCTGCAGCCAGAGCCTGCTGATTCGTGCAGCTGCTCCTAACTGGCAGACACACGCACGCGCTTGCGCATGGATCGAAGCTGAAGCAATGGTTCCGCGAGCAACAGCGGCACTGCCCAGCACGCCCACGCCATCAGCACGTCCACTTCATCTGCCGCTTCCGAGTCCGGCATGTCAAGCCACCGACGCAGCCAATACCCGGCCAGACGATAGGTTACAAACGCAAAGGTCACCGTGTAGCTACGCAGCATCCATTCGCGGTGCTGCTCGATGCGCCGCGTGCCAATCGCGTACAACGCCATACCGGTCGTGATCAGCCAGGCAACACACAGCCCAAACAGCCCGGCGGCGTATGCCAGGGGACCCGGAATCCTCACTGCCAGGTAGAACCCACCCACGCTGCCGATCAGTACGCCGGCGGCATAAACCCTGCCGAGCACGTGGTGCAGCGTACCCACCCGATTCGTGAGGCCGAGCCAGATCTGCACGAGTCCGGCTGTAATTGCAAGTGATCCGCCTGCGAGGTGCGTGATGAGCCCGGCACGACGTGCCCAGAAGTACGGCGTGTAGGAAACGAGGGAGTAATCGATCAAATAATGCATTCGCTGAACGACGAACCACAGCAACGCGAGCGCGAGAGTGGCGAGTACGAGAATCAGCGAGAGGTGCGAGTCGCGTGTGCGGGAAACCGGAGCGCTCACGTTCATGCGAGACCTCTGTCAGTTGTTTTCGAATCAAGGTCGGCGCGGATTGCACCCCATTTGCTTGTCCTCGTCAAATGGATCGTGTCAACGTTGCTTGGGGAAACTTGGCAGGCCATTGCCGTGGTTCACGAGTGTGGCTCAGGGGCGCGAACGCGGCGCGCAGCCGCGTGCACTTTACGGCTCTCATCCAATACCGCGACTTTCCCCGAGATCACCACTGCGGACTTCTCGACAAGCATATTGTGGCCGAAATCCGCCACAAGCTCGTGGCGTCCCCGCGTTTACAACGCAGCGCAGGCCTGATGCGCAGTACCCATCCATCCCGCAGAAACCAACAGTACCCATTCAACCATCTGAAAGTTGCTCACGCGACGGCTACTCACGATAAATCCGATTTGCTGAGGCGCATTCGGGCTTGCCGAGCGAACGCGCGAATCTCATCAGCGAGGGCAGCGGGTTCTTCGAGCGCGGCGAAATGGCCGCCCTTGGGCATTTCGGTCCAGCGGATTACGTGGTAGCCGCGCTCGACGTAGCTGCGCGGCGGCATGGGGATTTCCCGGGGAAAGTGCGCGATCCCGACTGGCACCACGACCCGCTCGCCAGCTGTCAATCGCAGTGGGCGCTGTCGGTTCTCCCAATACAGGCGGATCGCCGCCGGCATCGAGCGCGTAAACCAGTAAAGACAAACAGTAGTCAGAAGCTCATCGCGGGAGAAGCGGCGCTCGAGGTCGCCGTCACAGTCGCTCCAGGAGCGGAATTTGTCGAGCACCCAGGCCGCGAGCCCTATCGGGGAGTCGTTCAGCGCTGGCGCGAGGACGTCGGGCTTTGTGCTTTGAACGTGAGCATAGCCGCCCTCGGTCTCGAGCCAGGAAGCCCGGTCCGAGACGAAGCGTCGCTCTTCTTCGGAAAGGCTCGACTGGTCTTCGATGTGCGGCTGGTAGGAACCAGGCACGTAATTCAGGTGTATGCCAAGCAGCTGCTCGCCGTGGCGCAGACCCAGGGCCGTGCTGACTCCAGCGCCAATGTCCCCGCCATGCGCGATGAAGCGCGGGTAGCGCAGCGCGTTCATAAGAGCCGCCCACTGGTCGGCGATGATGAAGATATTGGTCCCAGTCCTTGCGGGCGCTGAAGAGAATGCGTATCCGGGCAACGAGGGGATCACGACACGAAAGCTGTCATCCGGCGAGGCGCCAAAATGCTGCGGGTTTGCCAGCATGTCGGCCAGCTTCAGCAACTCAGCGAAGGTGCTGGGCCAGCCATGAGTCAGCACGATCGGCAGCGCGTTCGGTGCGGTGCTTCGTAGGTGCACGAAGTGAATCGATCCCGATTCCATGATGGCTTCGAATTGCGGAAAGCGGTTGAGCTGCGATTCGGCCTTGCGCCAATCGAACTGCTGCAGCCAATGGGTGGCAAGTGTCCGAAGGAAATCGACGTCCATGCCTGTGGCCCAGCCCACGCCCGCGGGTTGCGTGGGCCAGCGCGTTTGCTCAAGGCGTCGCCTGAGATCCGATAGATCCTGATCGCTGATCTTGATGGTGAAGGGTCGAAGCTGCATGGCAGGTGCGCTGCGTCACGGCGGCAGGGAAGCTGCGTATGCGACGGCGTCGATCATGTCTGCAAGGGAAAGGGGGGCACTCACGGCTCGCATCGCTGCCGCAGCCGCTCCCTGCCTTGCGCCGGTTTGAAATCCGAGTAGTGCGCGCAGCAAGTAAGTCGGCGAACGCCCGGCGATTCCCGGAAGCCAGCCAACCCCACGCAAGTCACTGCCATGACAGCTGATGCAGGGCGCCACAGAGCCGTTCGGGCGCCCCCTCCTGGCGAGCACTCGCCCGCGCTTCACGCTTTGCAGCGGCACGTAGGCTCGGTAGCGCATGGCATCGTCGCGATGTTCATGGCGTGCCGGATCGGGCGCAAACTCCAAGAGTCGTTGTCCGAGGGGCTCCGTTCCGCCGTGCGGGATCGCCGCATACACCAGTCCGATCACGCGCGAGCGCGGCACTCTATCGACCTCCACGACTTCGACGCGACGTGCCGGATGCTGCATAGAGAAGTATTCTGCGGCCGAGCGAATTTCATCATCGGTTAGGTGCTGAGCGCTCCGGATCATGAGGTTTGTGGGGGGATAGGAGCCTGGCCAAACACCGCGCCGTTGGCCGCCGCGAAAATCCTCTAGCTGAGCCGCGATATACGCTGCCGGAAGTCCTGCAATCGACGCATTCTCGGGGCGGCCTTGCCCGCTCGGCGTGTGGCAATAGCCGCACGCAAGGACATCCGGCTGTCGTCCATGCGCCACCACCGCAGGCATCGGGGTGTGTGGCTGTAAGCCCCAGTCTGGCGCCGAGTACAAGTCCTTAAGCTGGCTCTCCGTGTAGCTGACCGAGCTGCCGGCTAGATGCACCGCTGCGGTTTGATCATCGTCACGCTGGTCCGCGGGCGCCGAATTGCCCGGATAGAGCCAATCAGGTACAGCCGATGCATCTGGCGTGCCCGCACCCGACGCACTCGCGACTACAGTGAGCGCCAGCGCCATCCCCCGCAAAGCCCACGTTGTCGCGTTCAGATTCAGAACCCGAGCTTCGTCAGTGCTTGCAATACGCGAGTACGCATTGCGTCCGACCTGATCGGAAACGCTCGCAGGAAATCGACCGAGCTGAGCGCTGCACTGCGTTCGCGCACGTTCGCCGCCCACCGGGCGGCACGCGCAGCATCACCATTCAAAGAGTGCGCCACGGCCGCAATCATCGCGATCAGGACGTGGGCACCGGGTGAGCGCGCACCGCGCTCCGCCCAATCTGCCGCTGCCGCGTCCTCGCCCATGACCATGTGCGTGAATGCCCGAGTTGCCAGCATGGCGTAGTGCAATGGATCGATCGGGCTCAGCCGCATGGCCAGATCGACGTGCTTCCTTCCTTCCAACGCCCTCCCCGCAAGAGCCTCGGTCCAGGCGCGGGCGTAGATGCCCTGCGCATAGTTCGGACTAACGCTCGTCGCGCGCTCGAGCCAGCTCAAGCTGCTGTCCAGGTCTCCTTCGAGCCAATAGCTGCGTCCCATGGTGAAATTCACGAATGGGTCCAGAGGGTCGAGCTCCAGCCCACGCTCCGCACAGTGGCGCGCCTGACGGATCTCAGCGGCGAGGTTCTCCGTGTAGCGCATGAATGCCGTCTGGAAGTGAACAAAGGACAACCCGGCGTGCGCGCGCGCGAAGCGCGAATCCAGCGTAATGGCACGCTCGAACAGTTGCGCTGCCGCAGCATTGTCCGCGCGATTGAAGCGATAGATGTGCTGGAGGCCCAGGTGATAGGCCGACCAGGCATCGAGATCATCAGGCGCGGTCACACGTGCCAGAGCGGCTTCGTGCATGGGAATCCTGAGATCCAGCGCCATGAGGACTCGACTGCGCATCTCCTCGCGCATTGCGTGCACGTCGTCGATTCGTCCCGAGAAGCGGTCCGCCCACACGATGCCTGCATCGAGCGTGTCGACGAGTTCGACGGTGACGACGAGTCGCCGGTCGGAAACTTCAACCGTCCCGCGCAGACAGTAGCGCACGCCCAATAGCCGCCCGATCTCGTTGAATTCGCAATCCGAGGCGCGCACGCGAAACGACGATCCCCGAGCGGTCACGAACAACCAGCGAAGACGCGACAGCTCTGTGATCAGCTCGGCCGGCAGCGCGCTCGCAAGCGCTTCACCGCGCACCTGCTCGCCGATAGTGCGAAAAGGAAGCACCGCCAGCGACGGCCTGGATACTCGCTCCAACTGCCCTACGAGCTTGCCTATGTCTTGGCCAATGGGGTCAGTACCGCTCTCCGCGGCGAGCTGTGAAGCGGAGCCTCGCAACGCTCTGACCTCGGCGACGAACCGGAAACCTTGGCTGTGGATGGTCTTGATGAAACGTTGCGCCTGGCCATCGTCACCGAGTGCCTGACGCGCAGACTTCACCCGGCTCGCCACCGCGGCATCGGACACGGCCCGGCCGTCCCAGACCTTCTCGATGATTTCATCTTTGGAGACGAGCCGGGCGTGGTTCTCGACCAGCAACGCAAGGAGCGCAAAGACCTGCGGCTCCAGCCTGCAGGCTTCGCCCTTCGCCCGCAGCTCCACCGTGCCCAAGTCCAACTCGAAGGGGCCAAACTGGTAGATCATCTGCTCTATAGAATAGGTCCGTCGAAGTTCGCTCGCCAATCTGCAAGATTTCTCCACAGAACCTGCAAGCTTTCCTGGTGCATCCGTAGCACTGTGGCCTCACGGTCTCGGAGCGTCCCGCGGCCGAACTACTCGAGGAGCATCAGATGCCACTTGTTACGATCGATGTCATTAAGGATGTCTTCACCCCGGCCCAGAAGAAGGATCTCATTGCGAAAGTTACCCAGGCGATGATCGAGGTGGAAGGCGAGAACATGCGGCCAGTGACCTGGGTCCGCATCAACGAGTTCGAAGGCGGAGACTGGGCAATCGGCGGCAAAGCCCTCCGAGCTTCGGACGTTCACGCTCTCGCTGCCGGTAAGGCGGCGTAAGGCATACGACAGCTCACCGGTCGGCGGCCACGGACGCCGACCGGTGTGGGCGGCTGCCTAGCCGTTGGATTCCGATTGCAGGGGCTCTACGAGCTGCGCGTCATTGTTCTTGGGCGTGTTTACTCGGGTGCTGACCCGATAGGCGTGCATGCGATCATCGGGATACTGCAGAAGGACGCCCTTGGCGTCCGTTGCGGATCCCGCAAGCCACGCCTCGTGATCCTCAGGCCGAAGAATCGCCGGCATCCTGTAGGGATTGCGTCCGGTATTGTGGATCCCACGCATGAGCTCATTGCCAGGCATCGTGACGATCGCGCAGCTGCGCACGATCGTCCCGTCCCCGCGGCGCGATGCATCCCAAAGACCCGCGAAGCCAAAAAGGGGTTGATCGGCGAGCTCGACGAAGTACGGGCATTTCTGACCCTGCGCATCGACATGCCACTCGTAAAACCCATGCGCAGGCATGATGCAGCGTCGTCCCCGCTCCCACGGACCACGCCAGACGGGTGCCGTGTCGAGCTTCTCGATGGTCGCGTTGATCGTGGAGTATTTGGGCGGCTCGCCGTGGGCGAAGTACGGAATCAACCCCCAGCGCACCATGATTCCTTCGCGGCGGTGGTCCTTCCCGAGCCGCACGATCGGGACCTCATCGGTCGGTGCGATGTTGTAACTCGCGGTGAAATACCAGGAGGCGCGCTCGAGGCCGAAGTAGCGCTCCGCCGCAGAGGTCTCGCGCAGAATGTATCGGCCGCACATCCCGCGATTATATTGCGATTAGTCGAGGCGTCGACGTGCCAGCGGCGCCGTCATGGACCTTCGGGGCTCAATCCTCCGCGCGCGCGCGCCAGAAGCAGTTGCTTGAGCGCACGCAGTTCCGACCAGCTGGTGTCCGAGACGGCGCAGTAGTCAAGCTCACCGACTCTGCAAAAGGTCATGTGATAACCGCTTCGTGTGGTGTCGAGCGGTAGCAGCTGCCTCGATGCGAGCCAACGAATACGTTGATGACGTGGCGGCCATGCTGATACACGACTACGGCACACCGCTGGCCCGCGAGGTAGTCGGCGCGGCCGCCGATGGGTCGCTAACCCTGCTGCGCGAAATCGCAACCTACCACTTCATCTGTTCGATCCATCCACAGATGCTCGGGACCATCGTCGTGCGATGAGTCTTGGTGGGCCCGAAAGCGCCGATGCGCTCGCATTGACGCTCACAATGCTTTGACGTATATTCGTCTACGAATAATCGTGTGCGTCTAATCGTTCCGTGTTGCTTGGATGAAACGCAAAGTCGCGAACCCCCTGGCGCTGGCGGTCTTGGTGCTGCTCTACGAGCGGGCGATGCATCCCTACGAGATGGCTGCGACGCTGCGCGAGCGCCGCAAGGAAGACAGCATCAAGCTACGCTATGGCTCGCTCTACACCGTGATCGAGCTGCTGGTAAAGGCCGGGTTCATCGCGCCGAAGAACACCACGCGCGAGGGCAACCGCCCTGAGCGAACGGTGTACGAGCTCACCAGAGCCGGTGAAGCTGAGATGCGTGGTTGGATGCGTGAGATCCTGAGCACTCCCGGCAAGGAATACCCGCAATTTGAAGCTGGACTGTCTCTGCTGCCCGCGCTGCCTCCGGAAGAAGCTACGGATGTGCTCGAGACGCGAGTGGAGTTCCTCAAGAAGGACATCGAGCAGATCAAGGCGGGGCTCGAGCACACCAGAGCTATGGAGCTGCCGGCGCTCTTTTCGATCGAGAGCGAGTATCGACTCGCGGGCCTCGAGACCGAGCTCGGCTTTGTCGAGAATCTGATCAAACGTATCCGCAAGGATGGGTGCGGCTTTCTCAGACAATGGAAGCAGTGGCACCTAGAGAAAGCACCCAGAAAGAAGGCCAAATAGCTACGGAGAAGCAGCGATGCAGTTGAGTCAGGACAAGGGCTACAAGGGAATAGGGATGGAAGGCAGGATCGCCAACTGGTATGCCAGGAACACGGCGAACGATATGGCAGAGTTCCAGACGCTCGCGCAGCATCTGGCACAGGCGATCCCCTCCGGCAGCCGCATACTGGAGGTTGCACCGGGTCCGGGTTATCTCGCGATCGAGATCGCCAAGCGGGGTCAATATGCGATCACGGGGCTCGACATCAGCAGGACCTTCGTGGAGATCGCGACTGCCAACGCGCGCCGCGCATCGGTCGCCGTCGACTTTCAGCACGGCAATGCTTCGGCCATGCCCTTTGCCGACAACACGTTCGATCTCATTCTGTGCCGGGCGGCGTTCAAGAACTTCTCTCAGCCTCTTGAGGCGCTGAATGAGATGCACCGGGTGCTCCGAGGGAACGGGCGCGCGCTCATCATCGACCTACGCAAGGACGCCTCGATGGACGACATCAGCGCTTACATCAAAGAGGCAAACGTCGGCTGGGCGAACTCGCTGATTTACAGTTTGACGTTTCGGTATCTCCTGATCCCGCGCGCCTACTCCAGGCAGCAGCTCCAGGAGATGGCTGCAAGCTCGAGGTTCGCTGGTGCCGAGATCACCGAGTCCGGGATCGGCTGTGAAGTCACGCTCCGGAAATGACTGCGGACTCGTTCAACGACGGGGGCTTGCGGGCAGCCGGTGAGCTGCGCGAGCCGTCGAGCGCCGCTCCTAGTGAGGAGCGATGCGTCGCAGGAAGCCCAGGGTGACCTGGCTACCCAACCAGACGAGTGTCGCCGTCCCTCCCACGAGCGCAGCGTCCGTGAAAACAATGGCGATGCCGTGCATGATGCTGTCCATGAGCTGCTCCGCCGGCAGTATGTGCCGAGTCTTGAGCAATGCCTGTGGACTACGTAGCAAATGTCGGACCGGGCGGCACGAAAAAGTGCTGAGTGGGCTGTCAGACCTCGTTCAGTGGCCGCTTGGGGTCCCGACCCGTGAGCGAACTTGCGGTTGCTTCACGCTCGGCCATCGCCTGCTCGCGCAGCCTTTGTAGACACTCGAGCTGCCATACGGCGTGGCAGGCAAGATGGAACATCAGGTCCTTGCCGGTGCGCGGGTCGGTCACGTCGTATTCGACCTGGATGGGGGCAATTTTCAGGCCGCAGACGGCGCATGGACTTGAGGAACCATAGCCGGCACGGATGTTTCGCGAAGCAATAATGGGCAAGGCACCCGCATCCATGCGCTCGAACGCGCGTGCGCGCAACTCGCTTTCCGCCAGGTCTGGACCGAATCGCTGCATCGCAAAGCCCCTTCGAATCCGCGAAGGATTGTGCGGCGCAGCCCTTTGGACGACAAGACCCCCCCTGACTGGCAACCGTATACCGGTAAATTACCAGTCATCAACGGTGCAGCTTGCGCACACTTGCAAGGGGTCTCGGAAGTGCCTAAGCACCGCTTACCGGTGTGCCCTGCTCGCCCACGAACACGGCACCATGACACGACCTGGAGCGCGCTTCAGTGCCCAGCGTTCACTTCCGGCTGCGACCGATACACTCCGAAGTAGACGTACGGCGCGCGCGCATTGACACCCGGGGCGGCGCGGGCCGGCACCTGGTGCTCGATTGCAGGAATGCTGCGCAAATAAGCCACGATAGCTTGCGTGTCCTCAGCAGAGAGCTGCGTGTATGCGCGCCACGGCATGACCATGAGGCCCTTGCCGTCCGTGCCATGCCAGCCCGTCCTGATCGCCTCTGCAATCTGCATATCCGTCCAAGTCCCGATGCCCGTGCGCCGATCGGGCGTCAGGTTGGCTGGGAACGCGACCCCTGGTCTTACGTCCCGAGCGGGGTCGGTGTACGCGATGCCCACGTCCGAGCCCGCGAACAGCTTCGCCGGGTTCGGCCTGCCCACAAGGGCTCCGTCCGTGTGGCAGCTGCCACACCCCATGATCTGTGCCAGATACTGCCCTCGATGAACGAGCGCCGGGTCGAATTGCCCGCCCGAGGCCGCATCCGGGTCCGGAGCCAGCGTCGTCACCCGGGTGGCCATTTCATCGTACCGGGCGACGGGATATTCGAGCGAGCCGCAGGCACTCAGGCAGAGCGTGGTGGCAACCGTCAACAGCTTCACAAAGCGCATGGACGCTCCAAAATCTTGCCGCCCGTTACGGGTGCGGCCGCTGGATGGAAACTTACTCACCGGATGTGACGCTAATCAATAGTTTTGAATACGTAAATCAGCGCACTGCGAGTGCGGGCCCCGCACGCATATCGTAGCTGTGCTCAACGCCCCCTTGCTCGCTTGCGCGAGGAGCCAGGGATCCGAGCGTAGAGCCCTGATGTGACGCAAGTTCTGCCGCGCGTACCCGGTCACATCAATAACGCAGTCCACGTGAAGACCGTCATTGCCGCCGTGAAGCCCCTAGCGTTTCATATGCGGAACCTAATCAGGCAGGTGTACCGTGCACAAGAGCGGACGTATTACAGTGGAGCGCGGGGGTACGCGTTATCACGGAGAATGGCTGGTCGAGCGCGGCACACTGAGAGTCTCGTGCGCGGAGCTCGGCAGCAAGGAGACTCGTATCCCTGCGTCGGTGGGTGCCTTCGAGGGTCTCGCCAGAGTCTTACTTGATGAGCTCGTGACCGAGCATCGATTCCGCAAGTCCGGTTAAGGGGCCGTGCTCATGGATGAGGCGCGCCAAGAGCACTTGGTCGTGGTATGCATGGATTGTGGGAACCGTCGATTGGCGCCCCGACCACTCGATGCTCCGACATGGACCGTCAGATATTTCATGCATTGCGGCTGTGGGATGCCACGCGCCATTACCTGGATGCCGATGGCGAGCGCATTCAGCCTTGATTCATCGATTCCGCGGATACCGATCGCGGGAAAGATCTGACGACCGCCGCAAGTCCGTCAGGTTGATAATTCGTCTGAAGTCTCACATCCGCCAAGAACTCGACTAACTCGGGCCGAGCGGTGCGGGTGTCGTGCTCGTGGCTCAGTCACGACCTCGCGCTTCGCGAGTACGCGAACCTTCAAGTGGCCCAGCAGCACTGGGGCGCAAAGTCCGACTCCTCGGAGAAATCCCACGACATCGTTGGCGTGATCGCTGTGGGGATGGCCGTTGCGGTGGGCTCGATTTTCCGTGCCCTCGGGCGTCAGGCCGAACGCCAGTCATCCAGCTCCCAAGAGTCTCACTACGGGGCTGCGCGTCCGGGCGCGAAGCTGATTGCGCTCCTTGTCAATTGCGCTACCACGGGACTATAACTGACCCGCCGGTAACGTCTGGGAAAAGAGCAATGAGCCGCGATCGCTTCGGCCGATGCAAATGCCCCACGCTTCTATCCGCAACGCTGGGATTGCTGTTTATTGGGCCATTGACGGCCGGCGCCAACCCGAAGGCCGGCGATCCTGCCGGCAACGGGTTCCAACTCAACTTGAGTGGCAGCGTGAGCGACAGCGGACCCTTTCATCTGTGCACCGCCAAGTACACCGTGCCGGCGGGCAAACCCTTGCACGTCAGCAGGGTGGGTTTCGTGGGCTCCTCGACTCAGGCGGGAAATGCGCCCCTGGGTGGGCAGATTTTTGTGGGCACGGCGCTCGTGGGCGTTCTCAACCCCGCCGCCTCGACAGCGTTCAATAACCCGCCGTACGTCTCGACGTTCTACAGTAATCAGGACTCCGACATCGACGTGGATGGCGGTGCCGTGCTGTACATTTTGCTGCAGTTCACCGTCCAGGACCCGAGTCTGCAATGTAGCATCGTGATCGCGGGTCAATTCGTCAGCAAGTCCCAGTCATGAACGGACCCGGCTGAGCATGGCGGCCGCGAGACTCGAGCAAGCCGCGCGCCGCATCGCGAACTCGCGGATCCGACATCCGGTAGATATTCCGGTCGAGCAGGTAGTGCACAAACCCCGTCGCAAAGCCGGCGGCGACGAGCGCGGGGAGCCACGAGGAGGTGCGCAGTGCCTCTGACAAGGCTCCGTAGATCCGGTCGGCATAAGCCGCACCGTTGCGTCCGGCGAGCTCTTCCACCTCGAACACAGGAAGAAGCAGTACCGAGCCGACGACCAGGATGAGCACGATGGCCCACGGCCTCGCGTTTACGTTGTGTAACAGGCGGCGGACGACGCCGCTACTCGGCGTCGGCTCTGCGCCTGGGACTTGAGAAGCCAGCGCCATCGCAAGCACCCAGTGCTGGGAAGTCCACACCACGAGGAAGAGAAACAAGCTGCGAGGCTGTAGCGCGATGGCCACCATCGCTGCGAGTCCGAGGACGTAGAGCACGCGCGGTAGGGAGCATCGCGGGGCGCGCGCTTCGACCGCGAGCGCGAGGCTCGTCGCGAGGAGCAGGATGGCGAGCGCGACTTCCCGGATGCCCGCCTGCTTCGCTGCGATCCAGGACGCCAGTGCCGACACGCCGATCCACCGATCCTGGTAGGCGACTGAGCCGGCGAGGATGTCGGCAAGGAAAACGAGTGCACCTCCGACGCCCAGAGCGAAGACCCAATCGAGACGGCGCGCATACGCGCACGATCCACGCTCCGCGCGCGTCCGATAGATCGACAGAGCACCGAAATGCTGTCCCGCAAAGTGATACGTTCCCCACGCGTAATCGACGATCGCCATGACGACGAGTCGCTCTTCCCGCGTCCACGGCAGTGCGCCGTCCGCCGGTAGAAATACGGCAAAGCAGACGCTCGCGACCAGCAGCGGCCATCCCACGAATCTCAGCGGCGCGCTCCGCAGCAGCGGCCGGTATGCCTCGGTTGCATAGGCAAGCCAGGCGCTGCTGAAACGGTGGCCGATCCAGAATAGCGCGGTCAGCACGCAATAAAGGCTGTCGAGCGAGCTCGATTCGGGATTGGGGTAGCCATGGGCAAGCCACAGAGCGAGCGGCACCAGCCAGAGCGCGTTGAGCATCCACACGCCGTCCCACAGCGGACTGCGCACCCAGGTGTTTGATCGTGCAATCTCGGCCATCGTGGCAGCCATGTGCACCTGCGGGAGCAGGTCGTGATGATAGTCCTCAGTGCCGGATGAGTAGCCTACTACAGCTGGATGGTCCCGCACGTTACGGACCGGAGCGTCGCCGCCTGATAGAATGCCGTATGCCCGCGGCGCTCGATCTTCCCAACGATATCGACACCCTGAAGCGACTCGTCATCGAGGGACAAGCCGCCCTCGAGGCAGCCCAGGCCTTGCTGCTATCGCGGCAGCTCGAGCTTCATCGACTCAAGCTGCAGATCGCAAAGTTGAAGCGACTGCATTTTGGTCGTGCATCGCAACGCGTCAGCGAAAAGATCGAGCAACTCGAATTTGCGCTGGAGGAGCTGGAGGCGGCCGAAGCTGCCGCACCTGCAGTTCCAGCGGCAACCGACAAGGCCGATGAAAAACCCACCCGCCGGGCCCTTGCCGCTCAACTGCCGCGGGTGGAGATGGTACATCAGCCTGCCGCTAGCGAGGCCGCCGTGTGCCCCGATTGCGGCGGAACGCTCAGCCTCATCGGTGAGGATATGGCCGAGGTGCTCGAGCACGGCCCCGAGGGCTTCCAGGTGCTGCGTCACGTGCGGCCCAAGCTCGCCTGCAGCCAATGCGAGCGCATCTGGCAGGCCCCGGCAGCATCCCGGCCGATCGCCCGCGGTATCGCAGGTCCGGGCATGCTGGCGCACGTGCTGGTAGCGAAGTATGCCGACCACCTGCCGCTCTATCGGCAAAGTCAGATGTACGCTCGCGCAGGACTGGAGCTCGATCGCTCGACGCTCTCGCACTGGGTCGGCGCGGCTCATGCACTGCTCGAGCCTCTCATCGAGGCGCTGGCTCGCTATGTGCTCTCAGGCACGCATCTGCACGCGGATGATGCGCCCTACCGCGTTCTCGCACCGGGTACCGGCAAGAGCCGGACCGCACGGCTTTGGACCTACGTGCGCGATGAGCGAACCTGGGCGAGCCCGGCACCCGCTGCGGTGCTCTTTCGCTATACGCCGGATCGCAAGGGCCAACATCCCCGCATTCATCTGGCGGGCTTCAGCGGAGTCCTGCATACCGATGACTATGCCGGGTTCGATCGATTGTTCGAGGGCGGACGCATCAAGGAGGCGGCGTCCTGGGCGCACGTCCGAGGGAAGTTCGCCGAGGTGCACCAGGTCGATGAGTCTGCGATCGCCGCGGAAGTACTCGCGAGGATCGCGGCGCTCTACGCAATCGAGAATCGGATTCGGGGTCAGTCAGCCGAGGACCGGCGCGCGGGCCGCGCGCTGCGGGCCGTACCCGTACTGAGGGACCTGCACGCCTGGCTGAGCGGTTGCGCGGAACACTTGCCGAAGAAGTCGGAGCTCAGCTCTGCGATCAGATACACCCTTTCGCGGTGGGAGGCGCTCTGCCGCTTCTGCGATGACGGACAGGCCGAGATCGACAACACGGCCGCGGCGCGCGCGCTGCATGCGATCGGTCTGGGTGCGAGGGACCAGCCGTTCGCGGGCGCCGATACGGGGGGCGAACGCGCGGCGGGAATCTATTCGCTGATCGGCTCCGCGAGACTCAACGATCTGGAGCCGGGTGCTTACCTGCGGTTCGTACTCGAGCGCATCGTCGATTATCCGATCGGCAAGATCGAGGAACTGCTACCGTGGAACGTCGTCGCGCAGCTTGGCTCCGAGCCCGCGTCACTGCATCACTAGCCCTGCGCGACAACGACGTACCGAAGGCTGAACTTTCGGTGCCTCATTGACTCTCAATCTGGAGATTCTCATGAGCGAGCAGAACGGGGACCGCGCGCTTGACCACAGTCGCAGTTGTGCGATGACGGCGCTGCTGGTGCCGAGGCACTTCGTCGCCTCTCTGATGCCCCAAGAGCGTCTCTTCGGGTGGCTCGGCTTCCTGGCGGCCGCCATGGGGGCCGCGGTTGCGAGCCTCGGCGAGCATACCGCTCGGGCAGTGCGCGGCGCACTCGCCGACAATCGGGACACCTGGCGGCCCTTGACTCAGCATGTTCGTCGCACGCGCAGTTACCTCCGCCGCATCAAGAGTTGAAAGGTCAAATGCGCACGGCAATACTGGCCCTTGCACTCGTTGCGGGCCTGCTCGCGACTCAGGCGCGAAGTGCTGAGCCCCCTCCAGACGGCTCTATGGAGGTGCGTGTCAGGGCGGTTTATTTGTATCCCACGCGTGCGTCGGGGCCTACTGAGTCGCTGGACGGTGGCTTCTATGGCGATCTCTCGGCCGAGTGGTTCTTCACTTCACGTTGGTCCGCGGAACTCGCGCTCGCGTTCCCGACGGACTTCACGCACCACTTTGTCGATCCGACGAACGGGGCCGTGTCGGATGCGATCAAGCTGATGCCCAACACCCTGACGGTGAAATACAGCCTGCAGTCTGCCGATACCTTGTATCCCTACTTCGGCCTCGGCATGCACTACACAACGTTGAGCAGAGACAGCCCGAACCCCGCCCTCGGAGTCCAGTCGCCGAGCGTCGGCTGGGCGGTGCAAACGGGCCTCGAGTGGCGCTTCATCGCGGGGTGGTACATCAACGCCGACCTGCGCTATCTCGGAAATCTCGATACGAAGACCAGTGCTCCGCTGGCACCCGAGACACACCTGCGCATCGATCCAGTTTTGTTCGGAATCGGATTCGGCTTCAGACCCGGCGGCTCGTAGCGGCGGCCGCCGCCAGGACCTCAGCCAAGCCCGTTCTGCGGAGTGCGGCGGATGGCGAGCTCGATCGGATCCAGATCATCGGGGATGAAGTCGCACGCGCTCTGGGCACCCAAAGGCAGAGGCTTGCCGGAGAGAACCTCGATGCCGCGCAGCGCGCGCTGCGCGTACGGTTGACCGCGCTCGAGCTGCTCCCACAGCTGGCGCCCGAGGATGCGCAACTGCGGGGCGGCCAAGGCTCGCAAGGTATGCAACCACACCAGCGTGCCGGCCATCTCGGCCGGTTGTTTGGCATTCTTGTACGTAGTCACCATGTGCCCGAGACGCTGCGTAAGAAGCGCCTGCTCGGGTGAGCTCGCAACGCGCAGCATGTCATCCGCGAAATGCCCCTCGCTCCGCATCCGTGTGCGGATCAGGGCCGCGGTGGCAACCAGCGTGCCGAGCTCCTCGGCCGTTTGGCGCCGTAGCGACTCGACGAAGCGTTCCAGGTCCCGGCGACTGCCCGCGCTGGCCGAGCGCTCTGTGCGTCCCTTCAACCATCGACCGAACATGCGCTCTTCAACTCTCGGCGAGTCCGCGGCACGCCCGATAGACGAAATCCGCCGTGCGGCCGTACACGGCAGTCTGCCACGCCGAGTCCTCACAATAGAAAGCCCTCCGCATCTGTTGCCGAATGCTCTCGTGCAAGGACTCGTCGGCGCGCCCCGAGGCGTGCCGCCAGTGATCGGCGCGGAGCGCGTCGAGCACCTCGAACAGAGGACGAGTGCCGAACTCGAGCGCCACGTAGGTGAGCTCTCTGTCGGGAAGGGCCGCCGCCAGACCATCCGCGACCGAGCCCACCACCTGCGCAGAGACGGACTCGTCTGCAAAGACATCACGGATCTCGCAGCCGTACCAGCGCCGCGCGCGCTCGCGGGCCGCAGGACTGCGCGCGATCAGGATCGGTTCACCGTAGCCGGTGGGTCCGAGACCGGTGTGCAGATCCAGGACCGCGATGCGACGCGCGCTCCTGAGCTGCTCTGAGGCGATCGTGGCGAGTGTCCGAGCCGACCAGGTCGCACGCGTTCCACCATAGAAGAGGCCCGTCGGCCGCGTGTACTGCCCGCGCTGGAGCGCGGCTTGCAGAGCGCGGGCACCGTGTTGCTGAGTGAAGCCCTGCAACGACGCATCGGCTCTTTGGCGCGCCTCTCCTTGCCAGTCGCTCGGCACGAGCCAATCGTGCAGCGCTTCGTAGGCCGCCGACGAGGGCAAGGGCTGGGAGAAATCCATGAAGTTTCGATTGAGATCGACGCCGTCCTCGTTCACCCGGCGCAGGTGCGCGAAGCCGTAGGGGTTCAGGGCATGCACGAGCACCGCGCACGCCGCACTCGGCAGGGCCTCATGCAGGCGATCGCGCAGAACGCCCACCTGGCACCCGGATCCACACAAGCCCTCGACACCGTGCGTCCCCGAGATGATGAGCAAGGCGCTCTCGCTGCCCGTACCGAGCCGCGCCACATCGATCGAAAGCGTTTCACCCCGCGCTCCGCGATGCCCAGGAAGCTGTTGCGCGCTGAGCTGCGCACCGGCGCGGGTTGCTTCGGATCGAAACAGCTCGCGGGCCGCGGCGTAATCGGCACTGAAATAGTCGCTGACCGGCATGCTCGTCGCCTCAGGCCTCTCGCGATTCTCCGACGATACCAGGATCAACGCACCGCCACGGAGTGTCGGCGGAGTGCCTGCCGTGCGGGTCGTGGTGCGTTGACCCACGCGCTGTGGCAGACGAGCATACGGGATCGCTCGCGATCGTTCGCAAGCGCCAAGCTCGAGCCCGCGTCGGGCACGGATGGGCTCTCCATGCAGAATGCAAGCTTCCGTGCACTGCACGCGGACATCACGACCCTGAGCGTGGATGCGATCGTCAACGCCGCCAACACCTCTCTGCTCGGAGGCGGCGGCGTCGATGGGGCGATCCATCGGGCCGCCGGCCCGCAGCTGCTCGAAGCATGCCGCGTGCTCGGGGGCTGTCACACCGGTGATGCGAAGATCACGCCCGGCTACCGGCTGAGCGCCCGTTACGTCATTCACACTGTCGGCCCGGTGTGGCACGGCGGAAGGCGCAATGAGCTCGAGCTGCTCGCCTCGTGTTACCGCAGATGTGTCGCGATCGCCGCTGAGCGCCAGCTGATCTCGCTCGCCTTTCCCTCGATCAGTACGGGCGCCTACGGCTGCCCCATCGAGCAAGCTGCGGCCATCGCCATTGCAACGGTGAGGAAGGCGGCGGCCGCTGCAGCGCAGTTGCGCGAGATCACGTTCTGCTGCTTCTCCGGTGCAGATCTCGCGGTGTATGAAAGATTGTTGCGAGGGCCCGCAGCGTAGGCCGGCGTGCGGCAGGCAAGAAGCCCGCCGCACGCCCGTCCGCAGCGCCCTCGAGTGTTGATCGGGGGTCCTCGCCGACTCAGCGCGCGGTGGTCGCGATCACTTTCGGAGCGTTTCCAGCGTTCGCCGGGCTTGCCGAGAGCTCCGACAGCGAGCCGTCGTTGCTGACCTGGAACTCCCTCACGTCGCCGTCTGAGGCGTCGACCACGTAGACGAAGCTGCCGCTCGGATCGAGGCTGATGCCGAAGGGCGCATCACCCGTGGGCACCTGACCCTGGGGCGACAAGTAAGTGAGCGAGCCGTCGGGGCCGATCGAATATTGCCCGATGGTATCGGCCAAGTTGTTGACGACGTAGGCATACTGCCCATTGGGCGTGATGGCGATCGTGACCGGGGTGTCCCCCGTATTCGCCGCGCCCTGGTTCGTCGGCGTCAACGTGCCGTCCGGATTGATCGAGAAGCTCGCTACCGTGTCGTCATAAGTGTTCACGACATAGACGAACTGATCATTGGGCGAGACCGCGATCGCGGTCGGGTTGTTGGCGGTCGTGCTGGTTTGCACTATGCCCAGAGAGGTCAAGTCACCGCCCGCTCCGATCGAGTACATGGAGATGGTGCTGCTGTGGAAGCAGGCCACGTACACATACTTGCCACTCGGATCGACGGCGACTGCGACGGGATCACCGCCGGTCAGGAAATCATCCCCACCGCTCAGTGTGCCGTCCGCGCCGATCACGAACACCTGCACCCTGTTGCTCTGGGCTGCCGCGACATACACGTAGGTGCCTGTGGGGTCGACCGTGACGCCGCGCGGGGCATTGTCAGTGCCGACCGTGGGCGTGCCAAGGGGTGTCCAGGTCCCGTCCGCATTGATCGCGTACTGCGACAGCGTGTTGTCACCCTGATTCGAGACATACGCGTAGCGGCCCTTCGGGTCGATACCGATCCCGGCAGGGGTGGTTCCGGTGGCAACGGTGGCCGCACTGGCTGGGGCCAACGTGCCATAGTTGGCAGGAACGGTGTTGTCACCGATGCTGTACTGCGAAACGTCGTTGTCAGTGGCGTTACCGGCATAGGCGAATTCGTTCTTGACCGACAACGTCGTGCTGCCCGACACCGCGCCTACCATCGCGCCGATCGTCGTGGTGGTGCCGACCGCGCCGACGGCCGTGGCCAGTCCCTGCGTGCCCGCGGCGTTGCTGATCGTGGCCGTGGCGACGGTCGACGAGGACCAAGTGACCGTCGTCGTCAGGTTCTGCTGGCTACCGTCGTTGTAGGTGCCAATGGCGACGAACTGCTCCGTGCCGTCGTTCAAGATCGTGGCATTGCTCGGCAGGATGGCGATCGACGCCAGCGTGACGTTGCCGACGGTAAGGGGGGTGCTCCCCGTAACGCCGCTCAAGGTCGCCGTGATCGACGTGGTGCCGTTCGCGACGGCGGTCGCCAGACCCTGTGAGCCGCCTGCGTTACTGATGGTCGCCGCGGCCGTATTCGTCGAGGCCCAGGTCGCCATCGTGGTCAGATCCTGAGTCGTCGTGTCCGAATAGGTTCCCATCGCCTTGTACTGCTGCGTCGTGCTGAGTGCAATGTTGGCGTTGGCGGGGGTAACCGCAATCGATACGAGCACCGCCGGTGTGACGGTGACTTGATCCGGAGCCGAAGTGACGGCGCCGAGCGCGGCGGTGATGTTCGCGGTGCCGGGAGCAACGGGTGTGACCAAGCCGTTGGTCGGCGATGCATTGCTGACCGTCGCCACGGTCTTGGCGTCCGAGCTCCACGTGACCAGGCTCGTGTAGTTTGAATGAGTGCCGTCGGAGAGATTACCCGTCGCAGTGAGTTGCTGCGTGGTGCCGATGGCGATACTCGGGCTTGGAGGGCTGACCGTGATGGAGGTGAGCGATGCCGAGGTCACGTTGAGCGTGCTGCTATTGGCCCCACTCGCGATGCCGTTCAAAGTGGCCGAGATCGTCGTGGCACCTGCCGCCACCGTGGTTGCGAGACCGGTCGATGCAGCGATCGTGGCCACGGCGGTTTGACTGGAGCTCCAGGTGACCTGCGTCGTGATGTCCTGCTTGGAGTTGTCGGTGTAGATGCCGGTTGCCGTGAATTGCACGGGAAAGTTGCTGGGCGCGGTCGGATTCGTGGGCGTCACTTCGATTGACTGCAGCGCCGCGGCTGTCACCGTGACGGTGTCCGTACCCGAGACGTTGCCCATCGCCGCGGTGATGGTGGCGCTGCCCGGGGCGACCCCGGTGACGAGTCCCGTTGCGCTGACCGTCGCCGTACCGGAGGCCGATGTCGACCAGGTCACCTGCGCCGTCAAATCCTTGTTGGAATTGTCAGAGTAGACTCCGGTTGCCTTCAATTGCGACGTGGAGCCCTTGGCCACGCTCGGATTGGTCGGCGTGACTTCGATCTTGCTGAGCGTCGCGGCTGTCACGGTGAGCTTTGTACTGCCGCTCATGCTCTGCATCGCCGCGGAGATCATCGTCGTACCGGCGGCGACGGCCGTTGCCAGACCAGCGCTCGAGATGGTCGCCACCGCGGTGCTCGAGGAGGACCACGTCACCTGGCTCGTCAGGTCCTTGTGGCTGCCGTCGCTATACATTCCCGTAGCCGAGAATTGCTCCGTGGCACCCGCGGCTGCAGAAGGATTGGTGGGCGAGACATCGATCGACTGAAGAGTCGGAGTGCTGCTCCCTCCCCCGCCACCACAGCTGGCAAGGACGATGAACAGCGTTGCGAAGAGGCTGTGAGCCGCAAGGCGGGGAGCCTGACGGCACATTCTGAAGAGGCTCATTCCATCGTCCCCTTTATCGTTGTTTGGCGAGCGCGCTTGCAAAATACCCGAACACGAGTCTCAGCGGAGAGACCCAAAAATGTGACGCAGTTTGCAGTTTGATGCGGCCTGCGAATTAAGTATCAAATTTGATGAGTTCTGTAAACTTACTCTTTCGGCGCCCTGACCGGTTTGTTGGTTCGCGCCCTCAAACTTTTGCGCCAGCGCCACATTTCGCCCGCATCCTTGTCCACTTTGAGGCCAGCGCGTTCAAAGCCAAGCTTGCTTAGAACGCGTCCCGAGGCAGTCGTGCCAGGTAGGGTGAGTCCAATCAGCGTTTCGCAGGAGTCAGCGGCGCGCGCCATCTCTATCAACGCCGCCGCCATGAGCGTCGCGACGCCGCGGCCCTCGTACCCTTTGAACGTGTAATAGGCGATCTCCGCAATCCCCGCGAGCGGAGTTCCCGTGAAGGCACATGTTCCGCACAGGCCGCCTCCGGCGCTCTCGCGTGCGAAATAGCCGAGCCAGGGCAGATGCAATTCCTGCTCGCCGTAGTGTGCGAGCGTGGCCGCGGCGACCTCGAGCACAACGTCACGTATCTCGGGGCCGTTCGAGCAGATCTCATCCAGATGGGAACCGGCGGTTGCGAGCAGCCGCACGAGCAATCCCCGCTCGGCGGGGATCAGTTCCAGCCTCACCGGCGTCTCCTCGTGCGGAGGGCGCGGCCGCATCTTGAAAGCTCACCGTAAGGCAAGCCGTTACCGAACAATCGCTCGAGCGCGTGCGCGGCTCTCACGTGCCCACCAGAACCAACGCTCTGATCTGCGCGGCTGCGCCTTCGGCGTGGCCATCGCATGGGCAACGCTCCTCGTCAATCTCGCCTCAGCCTTACTCTCAAGCGAAAGTCAGCACAAACCGAGCGACACCGCAGGCTTTTCCATGTACTCCCGGCGGATACTTCCAAGTTGCGCTGACCACCCATTTTTCATGGAGCGCTTGCTGGCCGCTCGACGCGACCCTCCGGCACAATGCCGGCGTGACCACGGCACGCGGCTTCATCCTGCAGGCGAGCTATCGGCTGGTGCCGGAGCCTGGCGGCCGTCGCGCCCCGGTGGTGCATCTTTATGGCCAGCTGGAGCAAGGCGGCAGCTTCCTCGTACGCGAAAGCCGCCAGCGGCCGCACTTCTACATCCGCGCGAGCGATAGCGCGCGGGCGCGCCCGTACGGCGTGCACGAGGCGAGCGTGATCGACCGGCGCACGTTCGATGGGGCCGCCGCAGCTCGCGTGCAAGTGGATATCCCGGCGGATGTCCCTCCGCTGCGCGATCAACTGCACCGGGCTGGCATCGACACGTTCGAGGCCGACGTGCGCTTCGCGGTGCGCTACCTCATCGAGCGCGGGGTCAAGGGCGGCTGCGAGATCGAGGGTGAGGCGACTCGAGGAGACTCTGGCATCAGTCTCATTTTCGATAACCCGGCTGTGCGACCGGCAGAGGTCGCGGTCGAGCCGCGAGTACTGTCATTCGATATCGAGACGGACCCGAAGGCAGAGCGTCTGCTGGCCGTGGCGCTCTTCGCACCGGGCATCGACGAGGTACTGATCGTCGACGGTAGCGAGCGAGCCATGCCGGCGCGCGCCACGCGCTGCGCGAATGAGCTCGAGGCACTCTCGGCCTTTTGCGAGCGCATCGCCAGCTTCGATCCGGACGTGCTCACCGGCTGGAACATCGTCGACTTCGATCTGAGCGCTCTACAGCGCATCGCACAGCGCCTGCGCCATCCGCTGTCGCTGGGTCGCGAGCCGGGGCTCATGCACCTGCGCAAGCCCGAAGGCTACTTCGGCAGCGGTCAGGCGAGCATCCCCGGGCGCGTCGTCCTCGATGGCATCGACCTTCTACGCGGTGCATTCGTGCGCATGGACGACTATTCGCTCGATGCGGTCGCGCGCGAGGTGCTCGGCGAGGGCAAAGCGCTCGCGGCGGCCGCCCGCGAGCGCATCGCAGAGATCATTCACAACTACAAGCATGACCTGCCCGCATTCGCGCTGTATGCGCGCACCGATGCGCGCCTCGCCTATCAGATCGTCGAGAAGCTCAACCTCGTGCGGCTCGCGTTTGCCCGCAGCCAGCTGACCGGAATGACGCCCGATCGCGTGGCCGCCAGCATCGCCTCCTTCGATTTCCTCTACCTGGCCGAGCTCGAGCGCGTGGGCGTGGTCGCCCCGAGCGTGAGAGGCAGCGACGCACGCGTGCATGTCGCACAGCAGGGCGGTCACGTGCTCGAGCCCGTCACGGGCCTGCACAGCAACGTGTGGGTGTTCGATTTCAGGAGTCTGTATCCGAGCATCATCCGTACCTTCAATATCGATCCGCTGAGCTACGTCGCCGATCCCGCACCCGAGCTCGATCTGATACGCACGCCCGGCGGCGCGTTCCGCCGCGATCCGGCGATTCTCCCCGGTCTGCTCGACCAGCTGTTCCCCAGACGCGAGGCGGCCAAGCGGAACCACGACGATGTCGCGGCACACGCCATCAAGATTCTGATGAACTCGTTCTACGGTGTGCTCGGCACGCCGGCCTGCCGGTTCTTCAATCCGGCGCTGGCCAACTCGATCACCGGGACGGGCAAGGAGCTGCTGCTCTGGTCCAAGCGCTGGTTCGAGGCGGCGGGCTTCGCGGTGCTGTATGGCGATACCGACAGTCTGTTCGTGCAGTCGCCGGCCGATGCGAGTCGCTCCGGCCCGGACGGCACGCGCGCGCGGGCACGCGAGCTCGTCGACTCTTTGAACCGCGATCTCGCGAGCTACCTCGAGGAACGCTGGCGCGTGCGCAGCCGGCTCGAGCTGCAATTCGAGAAGCTGTATGTGAAGCTGTTCCTGCCTCGCGCACGCCACAGCACTCGCGGCGCGAGCAAGCGCTACGCGGGCCTGCTCGATGTCGCCGGTGTCTCCAGGGTGGAGTTCGTCGGCATGGAAGTGGTGCGGCGCGACTGGACGGCACTTGCCAAGCGCGTGCAACGCGAGCTCTATCAACGACTGTTCACCGATCAGCCGGTCGATGCGTACCTCGCCGAGATCGTTAGCCGCGTGCGTCACGGAGAGCTCGACGAAGAGCTCGTCTATCACAAGAATCTGCGCAAGGACGCCGGTGACTACACCGCGACGACGCCGCCGCACGTGGCCGCCGCGCGCAAGTCGAGCCAACCTCCGGGTCGCTCGATTCGTTACGTCGTGACGAGCGCTGGCGCCGAGCCCCTCGATAACGTCAAGCATTCGCTCGACCGCGAGCACTACATCGACAAGCAGGTGAAGCCCGTTGCCGAGCCGGTACTCGATATCCTAGGCCTCGATTTCGCGCGGGTGATCGGGGACACGCGCCAGTTCGATCTGTATTCGTGATGCCTAACGGTCGGATGTCGGTTCGGCGCGGTAACCGCCACGCGCCGCCATGCGGCGCGCCGCCGCGCGGATGATCCAGGGGGCGAAGCGCTCGAGGGCCACGAAGATCTTGCCGTGGCGCGTGATGATGAACTCGCGGCGTCCGCGCGCCACCGCGCGCAGCATGCGGCGCACGGCCGGCTCTCGCGGCATGACGAGCCAGCGAGGAATGGGGTCCGGAGCGGCTGCGTGCACTGCGCCTAGATTGTCCACGCGGCGAATGTCACTCTCGACGAAGCCGGGACTGATCAGCGTGACGGTGACGCCGCTGGTCGCGAGCTCGGGAGTGATGGCGTTGGCCAGAGCGCGCACGGCGAACTTGCTCATGGCATAGGGTGAGCTGCCGGGCGTTGAAATCCAACCGGCGACGCTTCCCACCAGCACCAGCTGCCCACGGGCTCTTTGGACTTCCGGGAGCGCGGCCAAGAGCGTGCGCAGCACGCCGAATACATTGGTCTCGAGCTGGCGGCGATAATCGCCCAGCGAGAGTCTCGCGAAAGCCCCCACTACACCGAAGCCCGCGTTGGCGAACACGATGTCGAGTCGGCCTCGCGCACGCAGAGTCTCGGCCACGGCGCGCTCGGGGTCGGAGTCCTTCGTGACGTCACACTCGACGATGAGACACTGCGTCCAGCCCGCCGCGGTGATCTTCTCGGAGAGCCGCTCGAGGCGGTCCGTCCGGCGTGCCGCCAGAGTCACGAGGGCACCGGCCCCAGCCAGTTGCCACGCCAGCTCCTCGCCGATGCCCGAGGAGGCACCGGTGATCAGGACGACCTTGCCGCGAAAATGGCCTTGCGAGCCCATGACCGTATCTGCTCCGGAACACACGCGGGTTCGCGTGCCGGCCGCGCCTGCAATGATACGGCGAGACACGCCCTTCAGGGGCGCTGCGGAGACTCCACGTCGCGAGGAGACTGCGGCGCTCGGGGCCGCGGCGCCTCGTTATTTCTCGGCACCCTCCGGATGCTTCTTGTACGGCTGCGGATTGGGATTGTGCTTCACCGCGTTTCCGGGCTGCGCCCCAGCGTGCACATTGCTCCCCGCGGCATTGTACGCAGTGCCTGCGGTGCCGTTGTGCGCAGTGCCGGCCCCGCCGTGCATGTTGCCGTTGTTACCGGCCCCGCCGTGCATGTTGCCGTTGTTACCGGCCCCGCCATGCATGTTGCCGTTGTTACCGGCCCCGCCGTGCATGTTGCCGTTGTTACCGGCCCCGCCGTGCACGTTGACATTGCTTCCCAGCCCATGGGGCGCGTTGCTTCCAGGCCCATCGTGCATATTCATGCCGGGGTTGTGCGCATTGTTCGGCTCACCCGCGATGAACCCATGGGCACCGTGTGCCCCCACGACTCCCGCACCGCTGAACGCAGCAGGTCTCGATGTCGCCGCGATGCTCGGGTGACCGCCATTGGCACGAGCGAAGAGATCCGGGTTGCGAGCGGCCTCCTCGATGTGTCGGTGCTGCAGAGCGGTCGCCGGCACATGGGATTCCATGGCCACCATGCGCTCGTGCGCGTTCGGGACCGCGTTGAGACCACCGGCCCCGCCGTTGTAGCTCACTCGGTTCACCGTGACGTTATTGATCACGGTCTCGTGGTAAATGTTGTGCACCACCGTGACGTTGACGTTCGTGACGGCGCGGTTGTATGCGAATGAGTTGCCGACCCAGCGTCCGCCGGCGAAACCCACGCCCGTGTAGCCAAACCCGTAATTGACGCCGCCGTAGAAGCCGACATGCGGCCCCCAATAGCCCACGTGCCAGGCGTATACGCCGCCGACGAATGCCCAGTAGCCGGGCGTCCACAGCAGCCCGACGGTGGGCGGCAACACCCAAGTTCCGGGGACCCAGTAGTAGCCGCCGGGACCGTAAGCCCAGTAGCCGGGCGTCCACAGATAACCATCCCCCGGACACGGGGGCTGCTCGTAGACCGGCAGCGGCGGCGGTGCCTCGTTGACTTGCACAGCAGCCTCGGTGGCCGGCGCGGCGTCGACCGGCGCGGGCGCATCCGGTGGCACGTAAGTGGGGGGCGGCGGCGGCGCGGCGACGCGCACGACGCAGCCCGCCACGAGACCTGCCACGGACAATGAGAGTGCAATACGAGAGAACGAGACGTTGGTCACGTTTGAATGCTCCAACGAGGCGTCGCGCGCCTCGACTCACTGGTAGGCGCGCGCAGCCTACGCTGCCCGCGGCGTTGGGAAATACCCCTGGCGTCACAAATTGCGACGCACGCCTCATTGCTCTTTGACGCTCACCGTGGCCATCCCAACCGCGCCCCTGTCAGCGTCACCGCGGATGTCGCCAATACGCCCCTGGAGTAGCCTCCCCTTCCATGGCCTTCACCACCGATGCTCGCTCGATTCTCGCCGCACTCGGGGCCGCGGTGTTCTTCGGCGCGAGCACACCGTTTGCCAAAGCGCTCCTCGGCACGACAGCGCCAATCGTGCTCGCGGGGCTGCTCTATCTGGGAAGCGGTACGGGCTTGTGGTGGCTTCGCCTCCTGCGTGATCGGGGCCTGGCGCCCACCGGCATGGCGCGCGGCGAGTGGCCGTGGTTCGCGGGTGCGATCGTGAGCGGCGGTGTTCTTGGTCCCGTCCTGCTGATGTACGGCCTCACGCACACGTCCGCGGCGGACGCCTCGCTGCTGTTGAACCTCGAGGCGGTGCTCACGGCGCTGCTGGCCTGGATCGTTTTTGCGGAGAACACTGATCGGCGCATCGTGCTCGGTATGGCGCTCATCGTCGCTGGAGGTGCGTTGCTCGCCTGGCCGCGCGATCGCGCGGCGGCGCACGGCGGATTCCTAGGCGCCATGGCGATTGCAGCGGCTTGTCTGTGCTGGGCCGTGGACAACAATCTGACCCGCAAGGTGTCCGCCTCTGATCCGCTTTTCATCGCAGCGGCCAAGGGTCTGGTGGCCGGGCTCGTCAACCTGAGCGTGGCGACGAGCTTCGGTGCGACTCTGCCGGGAGCCGCAATCGTCGCGGACTCGATGCTGGTCGGCTTCGTGGGTTACGGCGTAAGCCTCGTGCTGTTCGTGTACGCCTTGCGCGGGCTCGGCACGGCGCGTACCGGCGCCTACTTCGCGACGGCGCCCTTCATCGGCGCGGCCCTTGCCATCGGGCTCTTCCACGAGCATCCGTCCGGGGTATTCTGGCCGGCCGCCGCGCTGATGATCATCGGCCTCTGGCTGCATCTGTCCGAGCGACACGCGCACGAGCACACGCACGAGCCCCTTACCCACAGCCATGCGCACCGCCATGACAGCCATCATCAGCACGAGCACGCCTTCGCGTGGGACGGGCGCGAACCGCACACGCATGAGCACAAACACGAACCCCTCACGCACACTCACATCCATTATCCGGACGTCCACCATCGTCACGGTCACTAGCCGCGGAGCGCCCGGATGGAGTCGCTGCTCGTTTCGCTCTCGACGGTCGCGATCGCGGAGATGGGCGATCGCACACAGCTCCTCTCACTGGTGCTCGCGGCGCATTACCGGCGTCCCTGGCCCTGGCCGGCATCCTGTGCGCCACGCTCGCGAACCATGCGGCGGCTGGGCTGATCGGAGCGCATCTCGGCCGCTATCTGACGCCGCGCCTGCTCGATGCAGTTGTCGGCGCGAGCATGCTCGCCATGGCACTGTGGACGCTCAAGCCGGATACGCTGCGCGAGGGGTCGGCCGTCACGGTGGCCGCGGCGCATTCGTCGCGACCACGCTCTCCTTCTGCATTGCCGAGATCGGCGATAAGACGCAGATCGCGACGCTCGCGCCGCCGTCTATCCGAACCTGTTGGCGGTGATCGCGGGCACGACGAGCGGCATGCTGCTCGCCAACGCGCCAGGCGATTCGCTACGTCGCGAGTGCCCTGTTCGCTATTCTCGGTGTGGTATTTAGCGTGCGGGCGCTGAGATTCGCTGGCTAGGACTCGGGCCCACCGACGCTGGTGCACTCGGCCAGGCATGCGCGCAGCTTGCGCGCGAGGTCCACTGCGCCGTGCGCCTGCAGAATGGAGTTGTGATCCCCGGACACATCGATCACGCGCACGCCGCCGCGTGCGAGGCGGCGCCATCCGAGCGTCCTGCCGTAGGTGGTGGTCACACCACGCTCCGTCGCGCGAAAGAGCGTGACGACGCCCGGGTACACGCGGGGTCGATAGGCGTTGAGAGCTCGTTCCATCGGCGCGGCGATGCGATCGTCGCTGGCCGCACCGTCGCGCGGGGAACGCACGGGCAGCCATTGTGTCCGCAGACGCTCGAGCCAATGCGGCAAGTTGCGCCGGACGTATGCGAGCCGATGCCGGCGTGGCAAACGGCGCAACGTGTCGAGTTGCAATCGCACCTGATCGAGCAGCCCGCGCTCGAGATGAGCATCCGTATCCAGGATCGCGAGCAGCCCGATGCGCTCGCCGGCCGCTGAGAGCTGCTGAGCGATCTCGAAGGCTATCAAGCCGCCCGATGAGAATCCGGCGATCGCATAGGGTCCGTGCGGCTGGACCGCGCGAATGCGTTGCACATACTGCGCGACCACGGATTCGATGTGCGGCAATGCCATGATGTGCTCTGCGAGTCCTTTGGCCTGCAGCGCGTAGATGGGCCGCTCGCCACCCAGCAACTGCGCCAGGGGTTGATAGCCGATCACGTTGCCATCGCCATGGTGCGCGACGAAGAGCGGCATCCCCGCTCCCCCGGCGGTCAGCGGCAGGAGCGGTCCGCGTGCCTCGGCGGGCATGCCGGTCCTCAGCCGCTCGGCCTGCTGCGTAATGGTCGGGGCCTCGAAGAGCCAGTTCGGAGGCAGGCCGCAGCCGAAAGATGTTTCGATCGCAAGCGCGAGGCGCACCATCGAGAGCGAGTCGCCCCCGAGCGCGAAGAAATCTTCATCGAGGCCGATCGGCCGGGTCGCGAGGGCCTCTTGCCAGAGCGCCATGAGACGTGACTCGATGTCATCGCGCGGCGCGGTGTGCTCGACTCGCTTGTCCTCCTCAGCCTGCGCCAGCGAGAGCAGCCTGCGTCGATCGATTTTGCCGCTCGCCGTCAAAGGCAGCGCGACGGCGTCGACGAAGCGCGCCGGAATCATGGCCGCAGGCACTCGCTCGCGCAGGAACTCGCGCAGCTCGAGCGGGCTCGGTGCGTCGGCCGTGCGCGGCACGACATGAGCGATGAGCCGCTTCTGTCCATCGGGCCTTTCGAGGCAGACGACGCACGTGAGCTTCACCTGCGCGTGCTGCGACAAGGCTGCCTCCACCTCCCCGAGCTCGACTCGCACGCCCCGTACTTTCACCTGATCGTCGAGGCGTCCCACGAACTCGAACACCCCGTCTGGGCCCAGACGACCGAGATCGCCGGTTCGGTAGAGCCGCGTCGTCGCGCCCTCGATGCACACGTCGAGAAAGCACGCGGCGGTCAGGTCCGGTCGATTCAAATAGCCGCTGGCAAGACCCGCACCACCGACGTAGAGCTCACCCGTGACCCCAGGCGCGAGGAGGCGCCGCTCGTCATCGAGCAGGTAAACCTGCGTGTTGAAAATCGGTCGGCCGATCGGCACCGTGCTGGCGGCGCTTGCATCAGCACAGTTCCAGAACGTCGCCGCGATCGTCGTCTCGGTCGCACCGTAGCCGTTGTAGAGCGCAACTTGTGGCAGACGCTCGCGTACTTGGCGCACGAGCGCCCGCGAGACAGTCTCACCGCCTGTCGAGAGGCGCCGCAGCGCCCGGCACTCGTCGAGCCGCGGCTCCTCCACCAGGACACGCAGCACCGAGGGCACGAAGCACGCGGCCGTGATGCCGCGAGCGGCGAGCAGCTCGACGAGGTGCGCGCTGTCCTGCTCCAGGTGCGGCCGTGCGAGAACCACACAGGCGCCGGCACTCAAAGGCTCGAGAATCTCCCAGACGGAATCGTCGAAGGAGAGCGGTGCCTTCTGCAGGCATCGATCCTCGGGACCGAGCGGGAAATAGCGGCTGCGCCAGAGCAGGTGATTGCTGAGACTGCCGTGAGTGACCAATACGCCTTTGGGCTCACCCGTTGAGCCCGACGTGTACATGACGTAGGCCGGATCGAAGCCCGAGACATCCTGCTCGAGACTCGCGCACGGCTCGTCTCCCGTGTCGCTCCCGTCGAGCAGGACCACGTGAGCGGCGTGTGCCGGCAGCGAGCGCGCGAGATGGGGCTGCGTGATGATGGCCGCGGGTCCTGAGTCATCGAGCATGGCCTGCAAGCGCAAGCGCGGCGAGCCGGGGTCCAGCGGCACGTAAGCGGCCCCCGACTTGAGGACGGCGAGCAGGGCGATGAGCATCTCCGGAGAGCGCTCGAGACAGATACCGAGCGTGGCACCCCGTCGTGCGCCCAGTCTTCGCAGCCGGTGCGCGAGCTGATTCGCGCGCGCTTCGAGCTCGCCGTAGGTGAGGCTTCCGTGCTCGTACAGCACGGCGCGTGCGCCCGGGCTCGCCACCGCCTGCGCCTCGAAAGCTCGATGGCAGCCGCACGCCGCCGGCAGCGGCACGCTCGCTCCACGGCAGCACTCCAGGATCAATCGCCGCTCATGCGCTGCCAGCAACCGGGTGCCTCCGCATATGCATCAGCCGGGCGCGGCGCCTTCCCAGGCACGTTGCAACAAAATGCGCACGGCGCTGCGCTCGATCGGACGCGGATTCCAGTACGGATCGGTGCTTGCCAGGTCGGCGGCGCGATCGAGATCGGCCTCGCGCATGCCGAGCTCGCGCAAGCTATGGGGAGCGCCGTGGGCACGCGCCAGATCGTAGAGCGCACGGGCCGGCGCCTCGCTCGTGAGAGCGCGCGCGAGCGCGGCCATGGCCTGCGGTGCAGCCGTCGCGTTGTACTCGATGGCGTGCGGGAGCACGACGGCGTGCACGTCCGCGTGCGGCAGATCGAAGCCGCCACCGAGCGTGTGGCAGATCTTGTGGTGCAGTGCCATGCCCACGCTGCCGAGCACCGTACCGCAGAGCCATGCTCCGTAGAGCGCCTGCGAGCGGGCGGCGAGATCGCGCGGATTTGCCCCGAGTGACGGCAGAGCACGCGAGAGACAGCGGATCGCCTCTTCCGCGAGCAAGCTCATAAGCGGGTTGCCGTCGCGCGCATACAAGCCTTCGGCGGCGTGCGCGATCGCATTCAGGCCGCTCGTCACCGTGAGCCGCAGCGGCAGATCGAGCGTCAGCTCCGCATCGTAGATGACGGTACGCGGTAGCACGCGCGCATCTCTGCCGGTGCGCTTCACGCCCGCCTCGGTGAGCCCATAGATCGGGGTGACTTCCGAGCCGGCGTAGGTCGTCGGGACGGCGAGGATCGGGATGCCGGACTCGAGCGCGATGGCCTTGCCGAGTCCGGTGGTCGAGCCGCCGCCCAAGGCGATGACGCAATCCGCCTGCAGCCGCCGGGCTTCGGCGCGTGCCTCGCGGGCGACCTCGAGCGGCACGTGCATCAGAGCGCGCGCAAAGACGCCCGCGGCGCCTGCCCCAAGGCCGCGCGCGACACGCTCGGCCGCTGCCGCGTGGCCCGGCGTCGAGAGCACGAGCGCGCGCCGTGCACCCAGGAGCTCGAGCTCGCGCGGCAGATGGCGCAGCGCGCCGGCGCCGAAGACCACACGCGCGGGATGACCCACATGGACGAACTCTCTCATTGCCTTGCTGCCGTGGAGCCTTCGCGCTTTCGAGGGCGATCCTCGGGCATCGGGTGGGTCGGCGCAACCGCAGGCAAAAGAGGTACATTGCGTACCGGGTTTCCCGGGTGCACATGAGACGCAAGCCGATCTGCTGGCTGCTGCTCGCTGGCGCGTTGCTGCGCGCGGCAGGCGTGGGCGCGGCCGATGTCTCGCCCGGGGTTCTCGTGCTGCGTCCGGCTCAGGTGTGGGCCGCGGACGGGAAGGCGGCACATCCCGGTTGGAGCGTCCTGGTGCAGGATGGACGCATCCTTGCCGTCGGTGCGGAGGCGAGCGTCCCCACGTCCGCGGGCGCTCGCCGCATCGATCTGCCCGGGACGACTTTGCTGCCGGGCCTGATGGACATTCACTCTCATCTATTCCTGCATCCCTATAGCGAGAAGCTCTGGAACGATCAGGTGCTGACGGAACCCGTCGCCTACCGCACGCTGCGCGCCGCGCGGCACGCGCAGGCGACCCTGCTGGCGGGCTTCACGGTGCTGCGCGATCTCGGCACCGAGGGTGCGGACTATGCCGACGTGGCTCTGCGGCAGGCCATCGAGGACGGGCTCTATCCCGGTCCTCACTTGTATGTGGCCACGCGCGCAATCGTCGCAACCGGAACCTACGGTCCCTTGCCACGCGGCTTCCGCCCCGATATCTGCTGCGTCCCGCAGGGCGCGCAGGAGGCGAGCGGTGTGCCGGAGGTCATCAAGGCCGTGCGCGAGCAGGCGGGCCGCGGCGCCGACTGGATCAAGGTGTATGCCGATTACCGCTGGGGTCCGGGTGGCACGCAACAGCCGACCTTCACGCAGGAGGAGCTCAATGCTCTGGTGCTGGCCGCGCACAGCTCCGGACGGCCCGTTGCCGCCCATGCGACCACGGTCGAGGGAATGCGGCGCGCCATCCTGGCGGGCGTCGATACGATCGAGCATGGCTTCGATGGGACCGAGGAGCTCTTTCGCATGATGGCGGCGCGCGGCATCGCGTATCTGCCCACGCTGACCGCACAGGAAGCGTACGCACAGTATTTCGAGCACTATGTGCCGGGCAGCGCCGCGACCAACGAGCTCATCGAGAACTCCGCGCGCGCCTTCAGGATTGCGCTGAAGTCCGGGGTGACCATCGGTTGCGGCAGTGACGTGGGCGTCTTCGCCCACGGCACCAATTATCGCGAGTTGGAATGGATGGTGCGTGATGGCATGACGCCCGCGCAGGCGCTGCTCGCCGCAACAGCCGTGGATGCCAAGATTCTGCGCAAGGAGCGGGAGCTTGGTCAGATCAAGCCCGGGCTCGCCGCCGATCTCATCGCCGTCCCGGGTGATCCCTCGCGGTCGATCAGTGCGGTGGAGCAGGTGTCCTTCGTCATGAAGGGCGGCCTCATCTACAAGCAGCCCTGAGCCGCATCGCATCGACAGCCGATCGCCCGCCCCTGCGGCCGCGGCGCGCTGGCCGGATTCGAGCCCGCCGCCTGGCCTAAGTCATTTGAGCTGCTCTCCGAGACTGTCAGCCTGCGTGTCGCTCAGCGAGATCTTCAGCACCTGCTTGTCGGTGGTCGTGATCATGAGAACCCGACCCGGAGCCGAGCCGATCACACTGTAGGCCAGTGCGGTATGCGTTTGCGCTCGCGCCGTGGCTGAGGCGGCGAGCGTGGTCAACGCCGATCGGGCGATCTCGTCTGCGGCGACCTTGAACAGCGTGCCGGTGAGCTTCATCGAGAAGTCCGGATCCAACGACACCGCATGGATGACTTCCCCGCCGACGCCCTCGAGCGTCAGACGCATGAGTTTGTTGCCTTTGTTGTCCGCTCCCGGATCTGCCCCCATGCCCCTCAGAATCAACGTCTGAATCTTTGCGGACATACGCGCTTCGTGCACTCCTCCCCAAGTCCAAGCGCGCGCTCTTTTTACATAGTGCGGCCTCTACGGTCAAGCCTCGAGAGCCGCTTTGGCACGGAATCAGCCAGTCGGCGCGTGTGCACTCCACAGCACGGGAAAGAGCTCATGGTCCATGGGAGCTCCGGCCGGCAGCTGCGCGGCCAGACCCGCAAACTCGGGCGACGTGGGCCAGGCGCGCGGGGCATGCCGAATGTCATCACCGATGAATCGCACGGAGAACACGCGCCGGCGGCGACCGGCCTCGACGCCACCGGATGCGTGCAAGGTGAGCATGTGAAAGCACACCGCATCGCCAGGCTCGAGCTCCCAGCCGATGATTCGGTACGCCTCGCGCTGCGCCTCGATGTCGGGCAGGTTCGCGAGCGAGCCTTCCGGGAACCACTTCGCCTGCGCGTCCATGAATGAGCGCGGCATCAGCCACGGCCCGAGGTGCGAGCCGGCGACGAACTCCAGTGTCGCCGCGCGACTCACGGGGTCTACCGGGATCCAGAAGCTGCAATTCTGGCGGCCCGCGATGTTGTAGTACGGCTGATCCTGATGCCACGGTGTCCGCTGCCGCGTGCCGGGCTCCTTGGTGAGCATGTGATCGTGATAGAGACGCGCGGTGCGGCTGCGCATGAGGCCGCCGGCCACGCGGGCGAGCGACGCACCGAAGATAAAGCGCCGGTAGCACTCGTTCTCCTGCCACGAGCAGAAGTCCTCCAGAAACCAGCCCGGATCGTCCGGGCGGCTCGCGACCTTGGCGCGCGGGCTGGGATGGCGCAGATTCGCTTCGATGCCCTCGCGCAGCAGCGCGAGCTCATCATCCGTGATCAGATTGCGCAGGCAGATGGCGCCCTCGCGCGCGAAATCCGCAACGTGCTCGGGGGTGAGGGTGAAAGGCGCTGCCATGCGGTGAGACTCAGCGCCGCAGATCGATCACGTGGCGCGCCTTGCCTCTCGAGCGCTCGAGCCTTCCCGGTGGCTCGACCCGCACGAGCGCGGACACGCCGATGCGCGACTTGATGCGCGCTGCGAGCGCCGCGGCGCTGGCAGCGCGCTCGGCTTCGGCCGCGGCGTCGGCGCGCGCCTCGACGCTCACCTCGAGCGTATCGAGCGGCCCCTCGCGCCAGACCTTGAGCTGAAAGTGCGGCGCCAGCCGCCCATCCTCGAGCACCAGCTCCTCGACCTGAGTAGGAAACAGATTCACGCCGCGGATGATGAGCATGTCGTCCGTGCGGCCGGTGATGCGCGCCAGGCGCCGCATCGAGCGCGCCGTCGGTGGCAAGAGCCGCGTGCGGTCGCGCGTGCGATAGCGGATGACGGGTAGCGCTTCCTTGCTGAGCGAGGTGAGCACCAGCTCGCCTTCCGCGCCCTCCGGCAGCACCTCGCCGGTCTCCGGATCGATGATCTCGGGATAGAAGTGATCCTCCCAGACGACGAGTCCATCCTGAGTCTCGGCGCATTCGCTCGCTACCCCGGGCCCCAGCACCTCGGAGAGCCCGTAGATATCCACGGCGCGCAGACACACGCGCGCTTCGATGTCGAGGCGCATCGCGTGCGTCCAGGGCTCGGCGCCGAAAATTCCTACGCGCAGCGAGCAGGTCCCGGGATCGAGCCTCTGGCGCGCGAATTCCTCCGTGAGCGCGAGCATGTACGAGGGCGTCACCATGATCACTCGCGGGCGCAAGTCCTGGATCAGCTGCACCTGCTTCTCGGTTTGTCCACCCGACATCGGCACCACCGTGCAGCCGAGCCGCTCGGCCCCGTAGTGCGCACCCAGTCCGCCGGTGAAGAGCCCATAGCCGTACGCGATGTGTACGACATCCCCGGGACGGCCGCCCGCTGCATAGATGGAGCGCGCCATGAGACCCGCCCACATCTCGAGGTCGTTGCGCGTATAGGCGACGACCGTGGGCTTGCCCGTGGTGCCGCTCGAGGCGTGCAAGCGGGCGATGCGCTCGCGAGCGACCGCCACGAGACCGAACGGATACTGGTCGCGGAAGTCCTGCTTGATCAGAAACGGGAAGCGCGGCAGGTCCTCGAGCGAGCGCAGGTCGTGCGGATGCACGCCGTGCGCGCCGAAGCTGCGCCGATAGTGCTCGACGTTCTCGTAGGCATGCCGGAGCGACCACTTGAGCCGCTCGAGCTGCACGGCTCGAAGCTCATCCGCGCTCGCTTGCTCGATCAGATCCAGGCCCGGCATCAGGCACCGCGTGCACACTCACCATGGTGAGGACATCGTAGCTCGCAACGGTCGCGCCGTCCTGATTGACGATCTCCGTGTCCCAGCGCACCTCGCCGAAGTCCTTGTCCGCGCGCAAGGTCTTCTCCTTGCACGTCAGACGGACGCGGATGCTGTCGCCGGGCTTTACCGGCTTGAGAAAGCGCAGCTGATCGATGCCGTAGTTGGCGAGCACCGGTCCGTACGGCGGATCGACGAACAGCCCCGCCGCCGCGGCCACGAGAAAGTAGCCATGCGCCACCCTGCCGCCGAAGAGCGGATTACGCCGCGCCGCGGCCTCATCCATGTGCGCATAGAAGGTGTCTCCCGTCAGGCGTGCGAAGGCCTCGATGTCTGCCACGGTGACCTCGCGCGCCGCGCTGCGCAGGGTGTCGCCGATGCGCAGCTCGTGAAAGGGCTTGCGGAACGGATGGCTGCTCGGCACGAGCTCGCGCGCGCCGCGCACGTAACGTTGGGTCACCGCCGTGATCACATCGGGTGTGCCCTGCACGGCCGTACGCTGCATGTAGTGCAGCATGCCGCGGATCCCGCCCAGCTCCTCGCCTCCGCCTGCGCGGCCCGGTCCGCCATGCACCAGATGCGGCAACGGCGAGCCGTGTCCGGTCGAGTCCTTGGCGCAATGCCGGTTCACGACGAGCAGCCGCCCATGGAAGGGGGCAAGCCCGAGCACCAGCCGCGCGGCGATCACATCGTCCGCCGTGAACACCGAGCTCACGAGGCTTCCTCCGCCGCTCCGTGCGAGCGCGATGGCCTCATCGAGGCTCTCGTAGGCAACCACAGTGCAGACCGGACCGAAGGCCTCGACGGAATGCACGGCATGCGCCGCCTGGCCACGGCGACAGTACAGAAGGGTCGGAGGCACGAAGGCGCCCCTCGCCGCATCGGCGCCACGAAGCTGCAGGCGCCGGCTGTCCCCGCACACGAGCTCGGCTTCGCGCTCGAGCAGGCTGAGACGCTCGCTGACCTCGCGTCGCTGACTCAAAGAGGCAAGCGGACCCATCTTCACCTCGTCGAGTCGCGGGTCGCCGATCACGACGGCGGCGAGCGCCGCCTGCAAGGCCTGCAAGGTCTCGCCGGCACAGGCTGCGGGCACGAGCGCCTTGCGGATCGCCGTACACTTCTGCCCGGCCTTCACCGTCATCTCGCGCACGACCTCGTTGACGAACAAAGCGAACTCCTCGTCGCCCGGGCGCACATCCGGTCCCAGCAGCGCCGAATTGAGTGAGTCGGTCTCGGCGGTGAAGCGCACCGCGTGCGCGATGATGCTCGGGTGCTGACGCAGCTTCTGCGCCGTGGTGGCCGAGCCCGTGAAGGCCACGACATCCTGACAGGTGAGATGCTCGAACAGGTCACCGGCAGCACCGCACAGCAATTGCAGGGCCCCCTCGGGAAGGATGCCCGATTCGATGATGCGCCTGAAAACCTGGGCACTGAGATACGAGGTCATCGTGGCCGGCTTCACGATGGCGGGCACGCCCGCGAGCAGCGCCGGCGCGAGCTTCTCGAGCATGCCCCAGACGGGGAAGTTGAAGGCGTTGATGTGCACGGCGGCGCCTTCGAGCGGCACACAGATGTGCTGGCCGAGGAACGTGCCGCTGCGGGAGAGCATCTCCGTGGCACCCTCGCTGTAGATGTGAGCGTCGGGCAGCTCCCGCGTGCCCTTGCTCGCGTACACGAACAGCGTGGCGATGCCGCCGTCGATATCGACCCACGAGTCGGCGCGCGTGGCGCCTGTGGCGAAGGAGCTTTGGTAGAACTCCTCCTTGTGCGCGGTCAGCTCCTTCGCGAGCGCCTTGAGCATCGCGGCGCGCTCATGGAAGGTGAGCTTGCGCAGCTGTGGGCCGCCGATGCGGCGCGCGTGCTGCAGCAGCGCCGCGCGCTCGATACCATCGGCCGAGGAGCTCGCGATGAGCTCTCCGGTGGTCGCATCCCGAAGGGCCACGCCCTCCCCGGAGCCCGCTTGCCATTTCCCGGCGACGAAGCTTTGAACCTGCATGGCCTCAGACCCGCTCGAGCAGCAGCGCGATGCCCTGACCGACGCCGATGCACATCGTGCACAGCGCGCGGCGCGTAGCGCTCGTCTCGAGCTGGTTGAGCGCGGTGGCGACCAACCGCGCACCACTCGCCCCGAGCGGGTGACCGATCGCGATCGCGCCGCCGTTCGGATTCACGTGCTCGGCATCGTCGGGCAGACCCAGCTCGCGCAGCACGGCGAGCGCCTGCGCGGCAAAGGCCTCGTTGAGCTCGATCACGTCGATCTCGCCGAGCGAGAAGCCGCTTCGGGCGAGCAGCTTCTGCGTCGCAGGCACGGGACCGATGCCCATGATGCGCGGGGCGACGCCCGCCACGGCACTCGCCACGACTCGCGCGCGCGGCTCGAGGCCGTTGCGCCGCGCCGCCTCCTCGCTGGCGATGATGAGCGCCGCGGCGCCATCGTTGATGCCGGATGAGTTGCCCGCCGTCACGCTGCCATCGGAGCGCACGACACCTTTGAGCCGAGCGAGCGCCTCGAGCGTCGTATCGGCACGCGGATGCTCGTCCGCCTCCACGAGCAGCGGCGGTTGCTTGGGACGGGCGACGGCGACCGGCAGGATCTCGCGCTGAAAGAACTCCCGCGCCCGCGCCCGTGCATAGCGCTGCTGGCTGCGCAGCGCGAACGCATCCTGGTCCCGGCGCGCAATGCGCCGCTCGGCCACCAGATTCTCGGCCGTTTCGGCCATGGAATCGACGCCCACGCGGGCCTGCAGCAGCGGATTCACGAACCGCCAGCCGAGGGTCGTATCCTCGAGCTTCGCACCCCGCGCGAAGGCGCTCTCCGCCTTGGCGAGCACGTACGGCGCGCGCGTCATGCTCTCGACTCCACCTGCGATAACGAGCTGCGCCTCGCCTGTTTGAATGGCGCGCGCCGCCTGCGCGGTGGCTTCCAGACTCGAGCCGCACAAGCGATTGAGCGTCACGCCGGGCACACTCTGCGGCAGTCCCGCGAGGAGCAGCGCCATGCGCGCCACGTTGCGATTGTCCTCGCCCGCCTGATTCGCGCAGCCGTAGTAGACGTCATCGACGCGCTCCCAATCGAGACGGTGATGACGCTCCATGAGCTCACGCAGCGGAATGGCGCCGAGATCATCGGCGCGTATGGCCGCGAGCCCACCGCCGAAGCGCCCGAAGGGCGTGCGCAGCGCATCACAGATGTAGGCGTGTTGCATGGGTCCTCAGCCGCTTTAGCGTGCGTCGTAGTCCAGCTCGAGCTCGGGCGTCTTGGCACGCGATTGACAGGCGAGAATGTATCCCTGCTCGAGCTCCCAGTCCTCGAGGGCGTAGTTCTCGACCATTTCGACCGCGCCCCGCAGCAGCTTGGTGCGACAGGTCGAGCAGACCCCGGCGCGGCAGGAATAAGGCAGATCGAGTCCTGCGCGAGCGGCTGCATCGAGAATCGTCTCCGCGCCGGTGCGCATGGCGAAGGTGCGCCGCCGGCCATCCATCAGCACGCTCACCTCGGTCACGCCGCTGCGCGGCTCAGCGGGGACGGCGGCCGGCGCGGGCGGCGTCTCGAGCGCGACGCCGGCGGGGGCGCCTCCAGGCTCCGCGCTCGGGGCGACCTCCGCGTGCGCATCGATAGTGAAATGCTCGGCGTGAATGCGCTCGGGTGCCACGCCGAGCGCGCGCAGCTCGCGCCCGACATCCTCGATCATCGTGCCGGGTCCGCAGACGAAATAAGCATCCACCGCGAGCGCATCGAACAGATGCTGCGCGAGCTCGCGCACCTTGGCACCGTCGATGCGCCCGTTGAGAAGCTGCACTTCCTGCGGCTCCTCGCTCATGAGGAAATGCAGCGCGCAGCGACCCATGAAGCGGTTCTTGAGCGCCTGCAGATCCTCGAAGCACATGGTGCGCGCGCTGTTGCGATTGCCGAAGAACAACAGCACGCGCGCCTGCGGCTGCTCGGCGAGCGCCGTGTGCACGATCGATAGCACCGGTGTGATCCCGCTGCCGGAGACGAAGAACACGTAGCGCGCGCCGCGCGGCGCGTGTGACCCGAGCGCCAGCGCCGCCCCGAAGCTGCCGTTCGGAGGCATGAGCTCGAGCTGATCGCCGGGGCGCAGCGCGCGTGCCAGGTAGCTCGAGCAGCGGCCGCGCACGTGCGTGCGGACGGCGAGGCTCAGCGGTAGCTCGCCGGCGCGGCCGATGAGGGAATACGTGCGGCGTTCCTCGACTCCCTCGAGCAGCAGGCGCACGACGACGTGCTGCCCCGCCCCGGCGCGGAAGGTGGACTCGAGGGACGGCGGCACCTCGATCGTGAGGCGCACGGCATCCTCGCATTCGGGCTGCACGTCACGCACGGTCAGCAGGTGAAACTTGCGCATGCCCCCGCCCCGCTCACTCGAGCGGCCAGCTCTCGAGGCCCCGCACCAGGACCTCGAGGAATCGATTGGCTCGATGCCCATCCATCACCCGGTGATCGATCGTCAGCGTGATGAAGCACCGCGGGCGCGCGACGATGTGCTCCGCACCCGCTGCCTCGATGACGACGGGGCGCTTCTCGAGCTTGCCGACGCCCAGGATGGCAACCTGCGGCTGATTGATCACGATCGGCGCCGCGATGAGGCTGCCGCTCACGCCGTGATTGGAAATGGTGAACGTGCCGCCGCGCACGTCGGAGGGCGCGAGGCGCTCCTCGCGCGCGAGCGCCACCACACGTTGCAGCTCGCGGGCGATCTCGAACAGGCTGAGCTCGGCCACGTTGCGCACGATCGGCACGATCAATCCCTTGCCCTCCACCGCCGTTGCGATGCCGATGTCGATCTGATCAAACAACTCGAGCGCCTCGTCGGTCCAGCGTGCATTGGCCTCGGGCACCGCGCGCAGCGCCTCGACACAGGCGGCCAGGATATACGCAGTGAGGGTGAGAGGTGCGCCGCGCCCGGCATACGGCTCGCGGTGGCGTGTGCGGTGCGCGAGCACGGCCGAGAAATCCGCCTCGAAGACCGTGGTGACGTGGGGCGCGGTATGCAAAAGGCTGCGCACCATGTGCTCGGCAATGCGCTTGCGCGCGGCCGAGTGCGGCACCAGGCGGCTACCCGGCACAGACCCCCCTTGCCTCACATGCTGGAGCACGTCGTGTACGGTGACGCGACCGCCCTCTCCCGAGCCCTTGATCGCTGCCAGCTCCAGGCCATGCTCGAGGAGCAACCGCCGGACGGCGGGACTCTGGCGTGTCGGGTCGGGGCCCGCGGCGCGGGCACTCGGGGGCAGCGCAGCATCGCGGCCGGCCGGCATAGCGCGCGCATCCGCCGCTCTTGCATCGGTCGGGCTTGACCTATCGGCTTGCTCCTCCTCGCTTTCGATGCGACCCAGCACTTCGCCCGGTGCAATCTCCTGCTGCGCCTCTTTCAGGATCTCACGCAGGACCCCCGAGACCGGGGCCGGGATCTCGACGGTGACCTTGTCCGTCTCGAGCTCGATGAGTGGCTCGTTCTGCTCGACATGCTCGCCGAGCGCCTTCAGCCAGCGGACCAGTTGCGCCCGCGAGCCCTCGGTCTGCTCGCTGGGCGCCCGCACGTCCGTGCTGAGCGCCATGCCGGTCACAGGCTCGCCAGGCTGCGGATCGTGCTCACGATGCGCGACACGCTCGGCAGAGCGGCCTCGAGCAGCTCGGGGTTGTGCGGGCTGGGTACATCCGGCATTGCCAGCCGTTCGATCGGTGCATCGAGGTCGAAGAAGGCGTGCTTGACGAGGGTGGCGGCAATCTCGGCACCAAAGCCCGCCGTGACATTATCCTCGTGAACGATGAGACAGCGATGCGTGCGTGCGACGGAGGCGACCACGGCCTCGCGATCCCAGGGCACGAGCGTGCGCAGATCGAGCACCTCGGCGTCCACACCCGAGTCCTGCGCCGCGTGCTCACAGCGCTCGACCATCGCGCCCCAGGTGACGATGGTCAGCTCCTGACCGGCCTTGACCAGGCGCGCCTTGCCGAAGGGCAACACGAACTCATCCCCGGGATACGGCCGGCGCGCCCAGGCCGCATCGAGCATGGCACGGTGCTCGAAGAAGATCGTGGGATCGTTGCCGCGCAAGGCGGCGCGCAACAAGCCGACCGCATCCTCGGCGTTCGAGGGCATCGCGACGCGCCAGCCGATCGCGTGCACGAATTGCGTCTCGTTGCTCTGACTGTGCCAGGGATCGCCGCATTTGAAGAATCCTCCCGGCATGCGCACCACCATGGGCGCCGCGCATCGGTTCGCGGTCCGCCAGCGCATCGTCCCGCAGTCGTTCAGCTGCTCGGTGGCTGGGTCTGCGTACTTGCGGAACTGAATCTCCGGCACCGGCACCAGACCCGCGAGCGACATGCCGACGGCGCGCCCGATGATGCCCTCCTCGGACAGGCTCGTATCGAACACGCGCTCCGCGCCGAACTTCTCCTGCAGCCCGAGAGTGGCCGCATGCACTCCGCCCTTCTTGCCCACATCCTCGCCGAACACGACCACGCGGGGATTGACGGCCAGCTCGTGCTCGAGCGTGCGGCGGATGGCGGTGAGCATGTTGATGCGCGCGCCCGCCGGATGGGGCTGCTCCTCGCCGGCTGCCGGCTCGATACCCTCGGGCCGCATGCCACCTTGCAACTGCAGCTCGAGTGAGCCGTCGGGCCGATTCTCACTGAAGGCAAAACGGGTGACGCGGGCAGCATCCGGTGGCGGGCGCTGCTCCACTCGGGCGAGCGCCTGCAGGACCTCGTCCTGCGCGCGTTGCTCGTGCCGCAGCCAGCTCTCCGCGCTCATGAGCTGCGGCACGATCTGCTCGCGCAGCTTCAGGAGCGGATCGCGCGCGCGCTCGGCCGCAATCTCCTCCGGCGACTTGTATGTCTGGGTGTCCTGGCCGGAATGACCGGAGAGCCGCGGCACCGTGAGCCGCAGCAGCACGGGACCCTCCGCGTTGCGCACCGTGTCCACGGCCTGGTGCACGAGGGCGGCTGCCCGCAGCGGATCCGCGCCGTCGCCATCGAAAATCCTCAAGCCATGGAATGCAGCGAGATTTGCGGCGATGTTGCCGCCGGGTGTCTGCCAGTGCGATCGCACGGAGATGCCGTAGCCGTTGTCCTCGATGAAGAACAGCACGGGCAGATGCTGCGTGGTCGCGATATTGAGAGCGGCCCAGAACCCATTGGTCGCCGTCGAGGCTTCTCCCCCGTGCGCCACGGCGATGCAGCGCGCAAAGCGGCTGTCGTGCCGGACGCGGGTGTGATAGGCGATCGCCTGCGCCCAGCCGACTGCGGGCGTGTACTGCGTCCCGACCCCACCGCAAGCAGGCAGCACACAGGGGCCGTCCCGGCGCGGCAGGTTGAAGACGACGCCGATATCCCGCCCGTCGCTCACCCCACCTCGGCGCATCATGGTCGAGGCGAGCGCCTCCTCGAGCGGCAGGCCGAGCGCGAGCAGCAGCGGACGCGAGCGGTAGTACACGGCGGCGGCATCGCGTGTGCCGCGCAGCACCTGCCCGAGCAGCACCTGGGTCACATCGTGTCCCCGAGCGGTGAACTGATAGAGCACCTGGCGCGCCGGGACCAGTCGGTTCTCCTCGAGCGCATCGAGCGCACGAGAGAGCAGCACGGTTTGCAGCAACCTCGGCCAGTCGATACTCGAGGGGGCCGGAGGAGCCCGATTCAGGTGCGGGAGTGCGCTCATTGGGTTACCGCCTGGAAGCTGCAGGGCGCGGCACACGCCGCAGGCGCCGCGGCTCCTACGCTAATCCTTGCCGAGGGGTGAGAATCAGCGATTCCGACCTTCAACGAGTGGTCCGATAGCGATAATATCCGCAAGTCCTTACTCTTTTAGCGATAATCACCATGAAGCTAGACCGCTTTGACGCTCGGCTTGTGGCCGAGCTGCAAAAAGACGGCCGGCGTCCCGTGATCGAGTTAGCCGAAGAGATCGGCCTCTCGGGCACCCCGTGCGCGCGGCGCGTCCGTCGACTCGAGCAGACCGGGGTGATCCAGGGCTATACGGCGATCGTCGATCCCGCACGACTGGGGCTCAGCGTGCAGGCATTCGTGCAGGTGAAGCTCGAGCGCCACACCGATGAGAACATTGCGCAGTTTCGCCGTGCGCTCGAGGCGCTCGAAGAGGTCGTCAGCTGCTATGCCACCACCGGCGCCTACGATTTTCTGCTGCAACTCGTCGCGACCGACCTCGATGCCTTGAGCACCATCGTGCTGAAAAGACTGCTCAAGATTCCGAGCGTGCGCGATGTGCACTCGAGCATCGTTCTCGAGACCATGAAGCGCTCCCTGCGCGTGCCGCTGGGGCACCTTGCGCACGCAGCGAGCGAGAACTCCTGAGCCCCGTAAAGGTCCCTCGTCTTTGACGGGAGGGCACAGGCGCAGCCCTCGCCGGCCCTCTTGACCGGACCAACTGCTATAGTTATATATAACACCATCTCACACGGGGTGTGCGGCCCGCAAAGCTCGTTCGGAGAACCCTCGGGCGCGAGCGCCCGTTGCGCGCACCTTCGCCACCGAAATGCGGTAAAAGCCTGCAGAAGCCTATGGATGTCCTGAACGAATCCGCCTCGCTGCGGCAGCCGCTGGCGCTGCTGCGCCGCCGATTCGTCATCGTGCTCGCGGCGATCGTGCTGCTCCTGGTCCTCCTCGTCGTGCGGGGGCTGCATCGCCACAAGGTCGCGATGGAGCAGGCGGAGCAGCAGGACGAGGCCAACAGCATCGTCGCCGTGTCGGTCGCGAAAGTGACGACCGGAGACATTCAGGTGCGCATCCCCGCGCTCGGAACCGTCACGCCGCTCGCGACGGTGACCGTGAAGACACAGATCAGCGGACAGCTGCAGAAGATCGCCTTCCGCGAAGGGCAGCTGGTCAAGCAGGGTGAGTTCCTCGCGCAGATCGATCCGCGGCCGTATCAGGCCGCCCTCGATCAAAGCCGCGGGAATCTGCGCCGCGATCAGGCGCAGCTCAAAGATGCGCGCTTGGATCTGAAGCGCTATGAGGACCTGATCAAGGAGGACGCGGTCTCCGGACAGCAGCTCGATCAGCAGCGCGCGCTCGACGAGCAATACGAAGGCACGGTCGAGTCGGACAAGGCGCAAGTGAGCGCGGCCGAGGTGAATCTCGCCTACACCCACATCGTCTCGCCGGTCACCGGGCGGGTCGGCCTGCGCCAAGTCGATGCGGGCAACTATGTGACGCCCGCCGACGTGAACGGCATCGTCGTCATCACGCAGCTGCAGCCGATCACCGCGATCTTTCCCGTTCCGGAGGACAACGTCTCGGACATCAGCCGCCGAATGAATTCGGGCGCCACCCTGCCTGTCGAGGCCTACGACCGCAGCAACGCGAAGCAGCTCGCCGTCGGCAGGCTGTTGACCATCGACAACCAGATCGATACCACGACCGGCACGGTGAAGCTGCGCGCGCTGTTCGATAACACGGATGGGGCACTGTTTCCGAACCAGTTCGTGAACGTGCAGCTGCTCGAGAACACGCTCTCCGGCCAGATCGTCATGCCCAACGCCGCCGTGCACCATGGCGCCCCGAACGGTGTCGTCTCGACCTTCGTGTACCTGGTCAAGCCCGACAGCACCGTTGCGGTACGTCCGGTCACACTGGGCGTGCTCGATGGCGAGCAGGTGCAGGTCACCTCGGGCCTCGCCGTCGGCGATGTGGTGGTGACCGAGGGCGGTGACCGGCTGCGTGACGGTGCCACCGTGGTGCTGCCCGGCGCGAAACCTCCTGCACCGACCGCGGTCAAGCGCGGCGCGAACGGTGGGTCGAAATCCGGCTCCTGGTCGCACCGCGGAGCGCGTCAGCCCTGAGCGCCGCCCGGTTGTGCCTGCGGCCCGCCCGGATGCCCACCCTTCACAGCGCTGCGGACGCTGAGGACGCATGAATCCATCGCGCCTCTTCATCCTGCGCCCCGTCGCGACGACGCTGCTGATGCTGGCCATCCTCGCGGTCGGCGTGCTCGCGTATTTTCAGTTGCCGCTGTCGGCGTTGCCGGACGTGGCCTATCCGACCATCGAGGTGCAGACCTTCTATCCGGGAGCGAGCCCCGAGGTCGTCACCTCGGCGATCACCGCACCCCTCGAGAAGCAGTTCGGCCAGATGCCCGGGCTCACTCAGATGGCCTCGACGAGCTCGGCGGGCGCATCCGTCATCACCTTGCAGTTCGATCTCGCACTCGACCTCGACGTGGCGGAGCAGGAGGTGCAGGCCGCGATCAGCGCCGCGCAGGTGCTGCTGCCGCAGGACCTGCCCGCCCCGCCCATCTATGCCAAGGTCAACCCCGCGGACGCGCCGGTGCTGAGCCTCGGGATCACCTCGCGGGTGATGCCGCTCACCGATGTCGAGGACCTGGCCGACACGCGCATCGCGCAGAAGATCTCGCAGTTGAAAGGCGTCGGCGTCGTCAGCATCAGCGGCGGGCAGCGCCCGGCCGTGCGCGTTGTGGTCAATCCGCGCGCGCTCGCCGCCTACGGCCTGAATCTCGACGATCTGCGCACCACCATCAGCGTCGCCAATCAGAACGGTCCGAAAGGCACGCTGGACGGCCCGACGCGGGCCTACACCATCAATACCAACGATCAGCTGCGCAACGCCGGCGACTATGGCGAGATCATCATCGCCTATCGCAACGGCGCGCCCGTCAGGCTGCACGATGTGGCGACGCTGGTTGCGAGCGCCGAGAACGTGAAGCTCGGCGGGTGGATGAACCAGAATCCCGCGCTGATCCTCAACGTGCAGCGTCAGCCCGGGGCCAACGTCGTCGACGTGGTCGATCGCGTGCAGGATCTGCTGCCCACGCTGCGCGCCGCACTGCCCGCGGGCGTCGACGTGACGGTGCTCACCGATCGCACCACGACCATCCGCGCCTCGATCCGCGACGTGCAGTTCGAGATGAGTCTTGCCGTCGCGCTGGTCGTCTTGGTGATCTTCCTGTTCCTGCGCAACATTTCCGCGACGATCATCCCGAGCCTCTCGGTACCGCTGTCACTCATCGGCACCTTCGCGGTGATGTACCTCGCGGGCTTCAGCCTCAACAATCTCTCGCTCATGGCATTGACCATCGCCACGGGCTTCGTGGTCGACGATGCGATCGTCATGATCGAGAACATCGCCCGCTATCTCGAGCGCGGCGAGCGCCCGCTCGATGCGGCGCTCAAGGGCTCGGGGCAGATCGGCTTCACCATCATCTCGCTCACCGTATCGCTGATCGCGGTGCTGATTCCGCTCTTGTTCATGCAGGATGTGGTCGGCCGGTTGTTCCGCGAGTTCGCCGTGACGCTCGCCGTCACGATCCTGATCTCCGCGGTCGTATCGCTCACGCTGGTGCCAATGATGTGCGCGAAGCTGCTCAAGCCCGGCAGCGCCCGCGAGCACGGCGCGGCGCGCTCGGGCGCCTGGTTCGCGGCCCTGCTCGAGTGGTACGCAGCCAGGCTGCGCTGGGTGCTCGATCATCAGCGGCTCACGCTCTACATCGCGGTGGGCACGCTGGTGGTGACGGCCGCGCTCTACGTGCTCATTCCCAAGGGCTTCTTTCCCGAGCAGGACACCGGTCTCATCCAGGGCGTCTCGGAGGCGAGCGAGGCCGTCTCGTACCAGGCGATGGCCGCGCGGCAGGAGGCGCTCGCGGCGGCGATCCTGGCCGATCCCGCCGTGGCGAGCCTGTCCTCCTTCATCGGCGTCGACGGCAGCAACGTCACTTTGAACAGCGGCCGCTTCCTCATCAACCTGAAGCCACGGGAGCAGCGCAGCGCCACGGCCACCGAGGTCATCCGCCGCCTGAAGCGCGAGACGGCACGGGTGCCGGGCATCACGCTCTACATGCAGCCCGCGCAAGATCTGACTCTCGATACCACGGTCAGCCGCACCCAGTATCAATTCATCCTGGAAAGCGCCGATGCGACGGCCCTGTCGACGTGGACGCCGCGACTGGTCGCGGCGCTGCGCAAGCAGCCGCAGCTCGTCGACGTGGTCAGCAATCAGGAGGACAGCGGGCTCGCGGCCTACGTGACCATCGATCGTGACAGCGCGGCGCGGCTCGGCATCAGCGTCGGCACCGTGGACAATGCGCTGTACGATGCCTTCGGGCAGCGCATCATCTCCACGATCTTCACGCAGTCGAACCAGTATCGCGTGATCCTCGAGGCCGACCCGGCCTCCTATCGCTCGGTCGACTCGCTCGCCTCGCTCTATGTGCCCTCGGCGGCCGGCGGTCAGGTGCCGTTATCCGCCATCGCCAAGGTGGATATCGAATCGCGGCCGCTGGTGATCAATCACCTGGCACAGTTTCCCGCGGCCACCGTCTCGTTCAACCTCGCCGCGACAGCCTCGCTCGGCGCGGCGGTGGCGGCGATCGAGCGCGTGGAGCGCGAGATCGGTGTGCCCGAGTCCATCCGCACCACCTTTCAGGGCGCGGCGCTTGCCTTCCAGAAGAACCTCACCAACGAGCTGCTGCTGCTCGCCGCCGCGGTGCTCGTCATGTACATCGTGCTCGGCGTTTTGTACGAGAGCTTCATCCATCCGGTGACGATTCTCTCGACCTTGCCCTCGGCGGGCATCGGCGCACTGCTCGCGCTCATGCTCGCGGGTGACGACCTCACCATCATCGCGCTCATCGGCATCATTCTGCTCATCGGCATCGTGAAGAAGAACGCGATTCTGATGATCGACTTCGCGATCGACGCGGAGCGCTCCCAGGGCCTGTCACCGCGTGAGGCGATCTATCAGGCGTGTCTGTTGCGCTTCCGGCCGATTCTGATGACGACGGTCGCCGCGCTGTTCGGGGCACTGCCGCTCATGTTCGGCTCCGGGACCGGCTCGGAGCTGCGCCACCCGCTCGGGGTGAGCATCGTCGGCGGGCTGCTCGTAAGTCAGGTGCTCACGCTCTTCACCACGCCGGTCATCTACCTCGCCTTCGACCGGCTGTCGAAACAACCGGCGCGCGACCGCGCACGCGCGCCGGACGGTGGTGCGCTCGCGGACAGCGCCACATGAACATCTCGGCGCCTTTCATTGCGCGCCCCGTGGCCACCATCCTGCTGGCATTCGGCATTGCGCTCGCGGGCGCGGCGGCGTTCGTGCTGTTGCCCGTGGCGCCGCTGCCGCGTATCGACGTGCCGGCGATCTTCGTGATCGCGCAGTTGCCCGGGGCGAGCCCGGAGGTCATGGCGAGCAGCGTCGCGACGCCGCTCGAGAGGCACCTCGGAGCGATCGCCGACGTGGACGACATGACTTCCACGAGCACGGTGGGATCGACCAACATCCAGCTGACCTTCGGCATCGACCGCGACATCGAGGGCGCAGCGCGCGACGTCCAGGCGGCGATCACCGCGGCCCACGCGGACTTGCCCACGGGGCTGGTGCGCAACCCGCAGTACCGCAAACTCAACAGCTCGGGGTGGCCGGTGCTCGCCATCGCGATGACCTCGGATGTGCTCACGCAGGGGCAGATCTACGATGCCGCCGATGCCGTGGTGTCGCAGCGGCTCGCGCAGATCAAGGGCGTCGGCGGGGTGAACGTCAATGGCAGCGCGCTGCCCGCGGTGCGCGTGGAGATCAATCCGCTCGCGCTCTCGAAGTACGGTATCGGCCTGCAGGACGTGCGTGCGGCGATCTCGAATGCCAACGCGAATGCGCCCAAGGGCGCGATCGAGGCCGGCCCGCTGCACTACCAGATCTACACCAATGACAACGCACGCGAAGCCGAGGCCTATCGCAACCTGATCATCGCCAACCGCGCCGGCTCGACGGTGCGCCTGAGCGATGTCGCCAGCGTCAGCGACATGCAGGACGGGGCCACCGAGAACATCCGCACCTACGGCATCTACAACGGCAAGGCCGCGGTGACCGTGCAGGTGCTGCAGCAGCCCGGCGCCAACGTCATCGACGTGGTGGACGCGGTGAAAGCGGAGCTGCCCGCACTCAAGGCGGCAATCGATCCCAAGATCGACCTGGTCGTGACCTTCGACCGCTCCACCACCATCCGCGCCTCGCTCCATCAGATGGAGCAGACGCTGCTGGTGGCGGTCGCCATGGTGATCCTGGTCGTCTATATGTTCCTGCAAAGCGCGCGTGCCGCGCTGATCCCGGCGGTGGTGGTGCCGGTGTCACTGCTCGGTACGTTGGGCGCGATGTACCTGCTCGACTACACGCTCGACAACTTCTCGCTGATGGCGCTCACCATCGCGACCGGATTCGTGGTGGACGATGCCATCGTCGTCATGGAGAACACGAACCGACACATCGAGGCGGGCATGTCGCGCATGCAAGCCGCGCTGCGCGGCGCGCGCGAGGTCGGGTTCACGGTTCTGTCGATGAGCCTGTCGCTGGTCGCGGTGTTCATTCCCTTCGAACTCGTGGGGGGCATCATCGGGCGGCTGTTCCGCGAGTTCACGATCACGCTCTCGGTCGCGATCCTGATCTCGCTGGTCATGTCGCTCACCACGACGCCGATGATGTGCGCGCGGCTTCTCGGTCGCGAGCGCGAGCCGCGCGCGGCCGCAGGCCCGGGCCGCTTCGAGCGCGGCTTCCTCGCCTTGCGCGCGGAGTACGAGCGCACCCTCGAGTGGGCGCTCGATCACCGCCGCCTGATGCTGTTCACGCTCATCGCGACCATCGTTCTCAATGTTTATCTCTACATCATCGTCCCGAAGGGCTTCTTCCCGCAGCAGGACACCGGACAGCTGCAGGGCGGAATGCGCGCGGACGCCTTCGCCTCCTTTCAGCTCGTCAAGAGCAAGCTCGAGGAGGTCACGCGGATCATCCAGCGCGACCCGGCGGTCAGGAGCGTCACGGGCTCGGTCGGCGGTGGCAATTTCGGCTTCTTCGGCCGCGGCGCGAGCGCCAACATCAACGTGACGCTCAAACCGCGCTCCGAGCGCAACGTGTCCGCCGATCAGGTGCTCGATCGGCTGCGACCCAAGCTCAACGCCGTGAGCGGGGTGGCCACTTACCTGCAGCCCGCGCAGGATATCGGCGGCGGCGGCGGGGGTCGCTCGGCGAATGCCGAATACCAGTACACCTTGCTCGGCGATGATCTCACGGAGCTGCGCGCCTGGTCGCAGAAGCTGCGCGTCGCCTTGCAGAAGGTGCCGGAACTCACCGACGTCGATACCGACCTGCAGCCCGGCGGCCTCGAAGCCGATCTGATCGTCGATCGCGACAGCGCCTCGCGTCTGGGACTCACGGAGATTCAGATCGACAACGCGCTCGGGGATGCCTTCGCGCAGGCCCAGGTGTCGACGATCTACAACCCCTTCAGCCCGCAGCAGTATCACGTCGTCATGGAAGTGGCGCCGGAGTTCTGGCAGCAGCCCGACATCCTGCAGCATCTGTACATCAGCACTGCGGGCGCCGCGGTGAGTGGCACGCAGGCGACGCAGGCGGTCGCCGGCACCACGCACTTCAAGAGCACCCCCGAGCCCCGCAACTCCGCCGTCGCGCAGGATGTCGCCCGCAATCTCTCGGCCAACTCACTCGCAAACGCAGGCCGCGGCAACACCTCCACCGGATCGGCGGTGAGCGTGAGCGCGGAGACGGTGGTGCCGTTCGCCGCCTTCAGTCACTTCGCGACGGCCACCACCCCCACCAGCGTGAATCACACCGGCACCTCGGTCTCCACCTCGATCGCCTTCAACCTGGCCGACGGGGTCTCCCTGGATCAGGCGCTCGCGGCCATCGAGCGCACCATGAACGAGATCCACACGCCGGTGAGCGTGCGCGGCAGCTCCTACGGCACCGCCCGGCTCTTTCAGCAGAACGCGCGCAACCAGCCGCTCATGCTGCTCGCGGCGCTCGTCGCCATCTACGTGGTGCTCGGCATGCTCTACGAAAGCTACAGCCAGCCGCTCACCATTCTCTCGACCCTGCCCTCGGCCGGGCTCGGCGCCCTGCTCGCGCTCATGGCGACCGGCACCGAGTTCAGCCTCATCGCCTTCCTCGGCATTCTGCTGTTGATCGGCATCGTCAAGAAGAATGCGATCATGATGGTCGATTTCGCACTCGATGCGGAGCGCACGCTCGGGCTCGATGCGCGCGCCGCGATTGCCCGTGCCTGCTCGCTGCGTTTTCGGCCCATCATGATGACGACCTGCGCGGCGATTGCCGGCGCGCTGCCGCTCGCGCTCGCCTACGGCGACGGCACCGAGATGCGCAGGCCGCTCGGCATCTCGATCGTCGGCGGGCTCATCGTGAGTCAGCTGCTCACGCTCTACACAACGCCCGTGATCTACCTGTACGTGCACGGCTGGAGGGGGCGCAAGCAGCAGCCGGATCGGTTGCCGCCGCTGCTCGAAGCAAGCGGACCGGCGCAAGCAAACACATGAAGGTGAGAGGGGTCTGATGATTCGAGCTACGGGGGGGCTCGTCGTGAGTGCCGTGTGCGCACTCATCGCGGGCTGTGCGGTCGGCCCCAACTACCAGCGGCCGCAGGTCGATGTCGCGGCGAGCTACAAGGAACAGGACGGCTGGAAGCCGAGCGAGCCTGCGGACGCCATCGCTCGGGGATCCTGGTGGCGGATCTTCAACGACGAGGTGCTGGATCAGCTCGAGATGAGGATCGACATCTCGAACGAGAACGTGAAGGCGGCCGCCGCCGCGGTGGAAGAATCGCAGGCTCTGGTACGGCAGGCCGAGGCAGGCTTCTGGCCCACGATCTCCGTCAACGCCGCGCGCGAGCGCACGGCGATGTACAGCAAGCACTCGTATATCGTCGACAGCGCGGGTGCGAGCGCCAATTGGATGCTGGACATCTGGGGGCAGGTGCGCCGCAGCACCGAGAGCAACGTGGCCTCGGCACAGGCGAGCGAGGCCGCGCTCGCCGCCGCGCGCCTCGCGGCGCAGAGCGCGCTGGCCACCGACTACTTCGAGCTGCGCGCGCAGGATCAGCTGGTGATCCTGTTGAATGACATCGTGGCGGCGCAGCAGCGCTCGCTGAAGATCACCGAGAGTCGCTATCGCGTGGGCGTCGCCTACAAGGCGGACGTGGTGAGCGCGCAGACGCAGCTGCTCTCGAGCCAGGCGCAGCAGGTGAATGCGGGCGTGCAGCGCGGCATCCTCGAGCACGCGATCGCGGTGCTGGTGGGCGAGCAGCCGGCGCGCTTCTCGCTGGCGGCGGCCGCGATGCGCAGCGACGTGCCGACCGTGCCGCCGGGTGTTCCCTCGACCCTGCTCGAGAGGCGGCCGGATGTGGCGCAGGCGGAGCGCAAGATGGCCGCCGCCAATGCGCAGATCGGCGTCGCGATCGCTGCCTTCTTCCCGAGCCTGACGCTCACCGGCAGCACCGACTACACCGGCAGCTCGATGAGCAAGCTCATCCGGACCTCCAACAACGTATGGGCGTTCGGACCTGCGCTGGCACTGACCTTGTTCGACGGCGGCCTGCGGCGCGCGCAGGTCTCACAGGCGCGCGCCGCCTACGAAGCGAGCGTCGACAGTTACCGCCAGACGGTGCTCTCGGGGTTCGAGCAAGTCGAGGATCAGCTCGTCACCTTGCGGGTCCTCGAGCACCAGGCCGTGATCGAGCAAGACCTGGTCAAGGCCGCGCGCGAGGCGGAGGAGCTGACGTTGAATCAGTACAAGTCGGGTACCGTGCCCTACAGCAGCGTGATCACCGCGCAGACGACGCGGCTCGACAGCGAGGAGACGGCGCTCACGGTGCTGCTCGATCGGCTCACCGCGAGCGTCGCACTGATCGAGGCGCTGGGCGGCGGCTGGGACGCCATGCGGCTGCGCTGAGCAGCGCTGCTAAGCTTCCTGCACGAAAAGCAGCAGCGAGCGGCCGGTTACCTCGTATTCGTGTCCGGCCTCGAGCGCGGTGCCGTCGGCAGCCCGCTCATCGGGCAAATTGGTATCGAAGATGCGCAGCCAGCGGCCACCGTCCTGGTAGGTGGGCAGCGCGAACTTCACCACATCGTGATAGGCGTTGAAGACCACGAGCACCGTGGCATCGCGACCGCGCTGCTTGAGTCCGGTGGGCTGCGCACGTCCGTCGAGCAGCATGCCGAAGCAAAGCATCGTGCCTTCGCGCCATTGCTCCTCGCTCATCTGCTTGCCCGAGGCATGAATCCAGGTCACTTCTCTGATGCCGATGCGCTCGTTCAGCTCGCCGGAAAGGAAGCGGTTGCGGCGCAGAATCGGATACTTGCGCCTGAGCGCCGTCAGACGCTTGACGAAGGCGATGAGTGTCCGGCCCTCCTCCGAGAGCTGCCAGTCGACCCAGCTGATCTCGTTGTCCTGACAGTAGGCATTGTTGTTGCCCTGCTGCGTGCGACCGAACTCATCGCCGGCGAGCAACATCGGCGTGCCCTGAGACAGCAGCAGCGTTGCGAGCAGATTGCGCTGTTGCCGGTGGCGCAGCCGGTTGATGGCAGCGTCCTCGGTCGGGCCCTCGGCACCGCAGTTCCAGGAGCGGTTGTCCTGCGTGCCGTCGCGGTTGTCCTCGCCGTTGCGCTCGTTGTGCCGCTCGTTGTAGCTCACCAGATCGCGCAGCGTGAAGCCGTCGTGGGCGGTGATGAAATTGACGCTCGCGTAAGGCCGGCGGCCGTACTTGTCGAAAATGTCGGCCGAGCCGCACACGCGCGGCGCGAGCGCCGCGGCCGAGGCCGCCGCGCGCCAGTAGTCGCGGACGGTATCGCGAAACTTGTCATTCCACTCCGCCCAACCGGGCGGGAATTCCCCGACCTGATAGCCGCCCGGGCCGCAATCCCACGGCTCGGCGATGAGCTTGATGCCCGCGAGCACCGGATCCTGTGAGCAGGCCTTCAGGAAGCCGCTCTGATTGTCGAAGCCGTTCGCCTCGCGCGCGAGAATGGTGCCCAGATCGAAGCGAAAGCCATCGACGTGCATCTCCAGTGCCCAGTAGCGCAGGCTGTCGGTGACCATCTGGATGACGCGCGGATGGCTGAGGTTGAGCGTGTTTCCCGTGCCCGTATCGTTGATGTAGTAGCGCTTTTGCTCGGGGATCAGGCGATAGTAGGAGGCATTGTCGATGCCCTTGAAGCTCAAGGTCGGGCCGCGCTCGTTGCCCTCGGCGGTGTGGTTGTAGACCACGTCGAGGATGATCTCCAGGCCCGCGTCGTGAAAGCGCGCGACCATCTCCTTGAATTCCGCGAGTCCGCGCGCGGGGTCGGCGACGTAGCGCGGATCGGCGGCAAAGAAGCCGATCGAGTTGTAGCCCCAGTAGTTGGTGAGGCCCCTCTCGAGCAGATGGCTGTCGTTGATGAAGGTGTGGATCGGCAGCAGCTCGATGGTGCTGATGCCGAGTGCCTTGACGTACTCGATGACCTCGGGGACGGCGAGCCCTGCGAACGTGCCGCGCAGCTCGTTGGGAACGGCCGGATGCAGCTTGGTGTAACCGCGCACGTGCGTCTCGTAAATGACCGTGGCATCCCAGGGCACGAGCGGGTTCCTGTTCTGCTTCCAGTCGAAGCCCTGATCCACCACCACCGACTTCGGCATGAAAGGTGCACTATCGCGCTCGTCGAAGCTGAGATCATCGCCCGCGGCACCGATCGTGTAGCCGAAGCAGGCTGGATCCCAGCGCAACTCACCGACGTGCGCGCGCGCATAAGGATCGAGCAGCAGCTTGTGGGGATTGAAGCGCTGGCCGTGCTCGGGCTCATAGGGGCCGTGGACGCGGTAGCCGTAGACCGTGCCCGGGCCGAGCTCGGTGAGGTAGCCGTGCCAGATCTCGTCGGTGTACTCCGGCAGCTCGATGCGTTCGAGCTCCTGTTCCCCGCGCGCATCGAACAGACACAGCTCGACCCGCGTCGCATGAGCGGAGAACAGGGAAAAGTTGACGCCCTTGCCGTCCCATTGTGCGCCGCGTGGATGGGGCAGACCTTCTCGAAGCTGCATGCTCTAGAGCTCACCGGGAGTGTATCGGCTTAAACGCACCGCGCGGCCGCTCCGTTCCGGATGAGGCTACGGCTACTTGATCGGTGGGCGCGGCAGCACCGCCTCTCCCGGCTCCATTACATAGGTGTAGTCGAGGGAGTACCAGGGAGCGGCGGTGCCCGAGGAATGCGGCTCCTCGTGACGTACGAAATCGCCCGTCGTGGCGCGCGTGACGCCGAACTGCACGTCACTGTCGATGTAGGGGTCCTCGCGATCGTAGACCTGAGAGATCAACGTCTTGTAGCCGGGCTTGAGGATCAGCGCGTGCAGATGGGCCGGGCGATAGGGGTGGCGATCCTGTGCGCGCAGTAGCTGCCCGACGACGCCGGAGGTGGGCACCGGATAGCCCGCCATCTTCACGGTGCTGAACCAGAAGCGTCCCTGCGCATCCGTCGTGAACTTGCCGCGCAGGTTCATGTCCGCCGCGGTGGGATCCTGCACCTCGTAGAGTCCCACCGGCGAGGAATGCCATACATCCACCTCCGCGCCTGCGATCGGTCGGCCGTCGCGAGCCACCACGCGCGCATCCACATAGAGCGGATCTCCCGGGGTCGCCGAGCGCACGATCGAGCTGCCGTTCTCCATGCGCGGCGAGTGCATGCGCCAGAAAGGTCCGAGCAGGGACTGCGAGGTCTCGGAGGTGCCGTGATTGCCGTTGTTGAGCAGGCACACGAGGATCGAGACGCCGAGCGAGCCGGCCATCAGGATCACCTCGTTGTGGCTGTCCGTGGTCTGCTGCCCCATCTGCGCCAGCAGTGCCGCGGCCTCACGCAACTCAGCCTCCGAGAGGCGCACGTCGCGCACGAAGGCGTGCAAGTGCTGCACGAGCGAGACCATGATCTCGCGCAGGCGCGGATCGCGCGTGCGGTGCATCACCGCGAGCACGGCCGGGGTCACATCTTCGGGACGCTGGATCGGCATGGCGGAGCTCTCTTGAGGTGTTGCGGGACACTCTATACGGCGCGCTCGCTCATGCGCGGAATGCCCCAGCAGTACGGGTCGGCGGCGCTCAGCAGCAGGAAAGCCTCGCCGGTCACGTGCGCCGTGCCGGTGACGGTCGGCACGATCTCGCCCTTGCGCTCATCGTGCCAGCGATAGCGGGCGACGAAGGTACTGCCGATCAGGCTCTCCTGGGTCCAGGGCTCGCCCTCGGCGAGCTCGCCATCGGCGGCCAGGCAAGCCAGTTTGGCGCTGGTGCCCGTGCCGCAGGGCGAGCGGTCGTAAGCCCTGCCCGGACACAGCACGAAGGCGCGGGCACTGCGCCCATGCGCGCCGATGGGCTCGAGCAGCTCGATGTGATCGACCTGCGGGAAGCCTCCTGCATTCACTGCCTGACGCAGGCGCCAGGCGAGATCGCTCAACACACCGAGGTTCGCGAGCTCGACGCGCTGCGCATGCTCCTCGGTGAGAAAGAACCAGTTGCCGCCCCAGGCCACATCGCCGCGGATCTGTCCGCCTGCGCCGAGCGGGATGCTCACGCCACGCGCGCGCCGGAAGCTCGTCACGTTCACCACATCGATGCGGCCGTCCTCGTGCAGACAGGCATCGACGGGCCCGACCGGCGTGTCGATGCGCAGCCTGCCCGGTGCACACTCACCGGTGTGCGCGAGCGAGGCGACCGCACCGATCGTGCCGTGCCCACACATGCCGAGATAACCCACATTATTGAAAAAGATCAGTCCGAAGGCGCAGTCGCTGCGGTGCGGCTTGCACAGCAGTGCACCGACCAGGGTGTCCGAGCCGCGTGGCTCGTTCACGATCGCGGCGCGGTAGGCATCGAAGCGCTCGCGGAAGCGTTGCAGCCGCTCACTCAAGGGGCCTGCGCCAAGCTCCGGGCCGCCACCGATCACGAGCCTCGTGGGCTCGCCGCCCGTGTGCGAGTCGATCACATGGATCGAGCCCGGCCAGGGCTCGCGCACGTTCCTCATGTGGGTCGCGTATCCCGCGCGTGCTCGACCAGGCGCGTGACGGCCGCGCGTCGCTCGCCGGCAAGCGGCAGGCGCGGCGGGCGCACGCGTTCACTGCCGCGGCCCATGAGCTGCTCGGCGAGCTTGATCGCCTGCACCAGATCGGGGTCGGAGTCGAGATGCAGCAGCGGCATGAACCAGCGATAGAGCCGCCGCGCACGCTGCAGATCGCCCGCGCGCAGCGCCGCATACAGTGCGAGCGATTCGGCGGGAAATGCATTGGTGAGCCCCGACACCCAGCCGCGGGCGCCGAGCAGCACGGCCTCGAAGACCACATCATCGAGGCCTGCGAACAGCACGTAGCGCTCACCGAGCGCATTGCTGAGGTCGGTGAAGCGGCGCGCATCGGGCGCGGACTCCTTCAAGGCCACGACGTTCGGCTGATCGGCGAGGCGCTGCAAGGTCTCGATGCCGACATTCACCCGATAGGCGGGCGGATTGTTGTACAGCATGATCGGCAGCGAAGTGGCCTGCGCGACGCTGCGCAAGTGATACTCGAGCTCCTGCGGCGTCGGGAGGTACACCATCGCCGGCAGCACCATGAGGCCATCCACACCGATGCGCTCGCAATCGCGCGCATAGGCGACCGCATTCGCGGTGGTGAGCTCGGAGACACCCGCGATCAGCGGCACCTTGCCGGCCACGGCAGCCACCGCCGCCTGCAAGACGCTGCGTTTCTCGGCGGCGCTCAACGAGTTGTTCTCACCCACCGTTCCCAACAGCACGAGCCCGTGCACACCCTCGCGCACGAGCGCACTCTGCACGGCCTGCGTCGCCGGCAAATCGAGCTCGAGTGCCGGCGTGAACTGCGTGGTGGCCGCGGGGAATACGCCCGACCAGTTGCAGGTGCGAGGTGTGCTCATGGGCATGCTCCGCGTGCGCCTCTGCCTCACATCATCGCTCCGATATAATCGCCGCGCCATGACCGCCAGCGCGCACAGCCTCGCACCCGGCGCGCCGCCCGGCCCGCGCGCAGCTCTGGATGTGGCTTCGATCGCGATCTGCGCGCTCATCTGGGGAACCACCTGGTACGCGATCAGGCTGCAACTCGGTAGCGTCGATCCCATCGTCTCCGTCGTGTACCGTTTCACGCTCGCCGCGGCGCTGCTGTTCGCGTGGTGTGCACTGCGCGGCTTGCCCCTCGCGCTCACACGGCAACAGCACGCAGCTTGTTTCGGCGTGGGTTTATGCACTTTCACGGTGGACTACGCCTGCCTGTACCTCGCCGAGGCACGCATCACCTCGGCCGTCGTCGCCGTGGCGTACGGTGCGACCGCCTTCGTCAATCTCATCGTGTTTCGGTGGCTGTTCGGCCAGCGGGCGGCGCTCAGTGCCTGGGTGGCCGCGGGCTGCGGTCTGCTCGGCGTCGGCATGCTCTCCTGGGAGGAGATCACGCGTGCCCACCTCGATCAGCGCGTGATCGCGGGGCTTGCCTTCTCGCTGGTTGCCGTGCTGACGGCTGTGCTGGGCAACGCGTGCGCGCGCCGCGCCGAGCAGGCGGGCGCGCCGCTTGGCGCCGCGACCGCCTGGGCCATGGCCTATGGCGCCGCACTGCTCAGCATCTTCGTCACGCTGAGCGGGCGAGCCTGGAGCTTCGATGCGCGCGCGACCTACGTGCTGTCGCTTCTGTATCTGACGGGGCTCGGCTCCGTAGTCGCATTGCTGCTCTATTTCGGCATCGCGCGCCGGCGCGGCTACACGCTCGCGGCTTATGTCACCGCGCTGACGCCGTTGATCGCCATGCTGATGTCGAGCCTCTTCGAGGCAAAGAGCTGGCACGCGCTCGCCCTCGTCGGTGTCGCGTTCGTGATCCTCGGCCAGTGGCTGCTCCTGCGCAGGCGCGCCCCTATTCAGGCACCCCTTCGTGTTCATGCACCCGCAGAAGAGCGCGCTCGCTGAGTTTATCGAGCGCCACGCGCGCATCCTCGTGCTGACCGGCGCCGGTTGCAGCACGGCGTCCGGCATCCCGGACTATCGCGACGCCGACGGCAGCTGGAAGCGCGAGCCGCCCGTGCGCCTGCAGGCGTTCATGGCGGATGCGCGCGTGCGGCAGCGTTACTGGGCCCGCAGCCTCGCAGGCTGGCCGCGCTTTCGCGGCGCGCGTCCCAACGATGCGCATCGCGCGCTTGCGCAGCTCGAGCGGTGTGGGCGCGTCATCCTGCTCGTGACACAGAACGTGGATGGGTTGCACCAGCGCGCCGGGAGCACCCGGGTGCTCGATCTGCACGGCCGGCTCGACCGGGTCTGCTGCATGATGTGCGGCGCCTGCATCGAGCGCGAGATGCTGCAGCTCGAGCTCTTGCGGCGTAATCCCGCTTGGGCGCAGCTGGCGGCGCCGCAGGCACCCGATGGCGATGCAGATCTCGCGTGCGTCGACTTCGCCGCCTTCGACGTGCCCGCGTGCGAGCGCTGCGACGGTGTCCTCAAGCCCGAGGTGGTCTTCTTCGGCGAGAGCGTGCCGGCCGAGCGCGTCACGCGCGCGCTGGAGGCGGTGTGCGCCGCCGACGCGCTGCTCGTGGTCGGCTCCTCGCTCATGGTCTACTCGGGCTATCGCTTCGCGCACAGCGCAGCGCTCGCCGGCAAGCCGATCGCCGCCGTGAATCTCGGGCGCACCCGCGCCGATGAGCTGCTCGCGCTGAAGATCGCCGCGCCGTGCGCGAGCGCGCTCGCCTTTCTCCTGCCTCAAGGTGAGGCGAGCGCTCCGGCGGCCGCAGCGCTCAGCGCGCCCGCGGAATGGGCGGGGCCGCGCGCTGAAAGACCGGCTTGATCGCGAGGCTCGACTGGATGTGCGCCACACCCGGGATGCGAGTGAGAATGTCCAGCATGAAGCGCTGATAGCTTGCGAGGTCCGATGCGACCACCCGCAGCAGATAGTCGCCCTGCCCCGTCATCAGATGACAGCTCATCACCTCGGGCACATCCGCGATACGCCTTTCGAACACTTTGAGCGTCTCCTCGGTCTGCCGCTCGAGCGTCACGGAGACGAACATGGTGATGCCGACGCCAAGTCGCTCCTCGTCGAAGCGCGCACTGAAACCCGAGATGAAGCCACCCGCCTGCAGGCGCCGCACGCGGCGCAATGTCGGTGTCAACGACAGGCCGATGGCCTCGGCCAGATCGCGCCAGCTGATACGCCCGTCCTTCGCGAGCAGTTGCATGATTTTCGAGTCGGTCTTGTCAAGCTGCGGGTGATCCATCGGCCGCTCCCACCGTCGTTAGCGCAAACATACTAAAGCACGCCGGACATTAGTCCAATATTGGCACAAATCTGCTCAGCGATGCGCGGTAGGGTATCTGCATGCGCGCACCCGTAGTCTCGTTCAAATTCCCTCCGCAGACGCCTGCGGAGAACGAGGCGCGCCTCTGCGGAACGATTGAGCGTGCGGTGGCATAGGAGCGTGCCATGTCCTCACCGGTAGCCGATGCGGGTGCGCGCGCCTTGCGCGCCGGGAAGTTCAGGGCTCTGCTTGGCGAGCGGATCGTAGTGCTCGACGGGGCGATGGGCACCATGATCCAGCGCGAGCGGCTCGACGAGGCGGCCTACCGTGGCGCGCGCTTTCGCGACTCCGCGCGCGAGCTCAAGGGTTGCAACGATCTGCTGACGCTCACACAGCCGGAGCTGATCGGCACCATTCACCGGCAGTTTCTCGAGGCCGGTGCCGACGTGATCAGCACCAACTCGTTCAACTCGAACGCGCCCTCGCTCGAGGACTACGGCCTCGCCGCGCTTGTGGGCGAGCTCAACTGCGCGGCGGCGCGCCTGGCGCGCGCGGTTGCCGAGGCTGTCGAGCGTGCAAGCGGCGTCACGCGCTACGTTGCCGGTGTGCTCGGACCGACCAACCGCACGGCCTCGCTATCGCCGGACGTGAACGATCCCGGATTCCGCAACATCGGCTTCGATGCGCTGGTCGCCACTTACGGCGCTGCGGCGCGCGGGCTGATCGCCGGCGGCGCGGACCTGCTGCTGGTAGAGACCGTCTTCGATACCTTGAATGCCAAGGCGGCGATCTATGCCGTGCGGCGCCTGCTCGAGGAGCTCTCGCTCGATGTGCCGCTGCTCATCTCCGGCACGATCGTCGACGCCTCGGGCCGCACGCTCTCCGGTCAGACCCTGGAGGCCTTCTGGAATTCCGTGCGGCACGCGCGCCCGACCGTCGTCGGGCTCAACTGCGCGCTGGGTCCGCGGCAGCTGCGCGCCCACGTCGCAGAGCTCGCGCGCATCGCCGATACGTACGTAAGCGCTCATCCCAACGCCGGCCTGCCCAATGCCTTCGGCCAGTACGATGAGACACCCGAGGACATGGCGGCCATTCTGCGCGAGGCGGCCGAGCACGGCGATCTCAACCTGGTCGGGGGCTGCTGCGGCACCACCCCCGAGCACGTGCGCGCCATTGCCGCTGCCGTGCGCAGCGCGCGGCCGCGCACAGTGCCGCAGTTGCCGCTGCGCATGCGGCTCTCCGGTCTCGAGCCGTTCAATCATTCGAGCGACATTCCCTTCGTGAACGTCGGTGAGCGCACCAACGTCACGGGCTCGGCGCGTTTTCGCAAGCTCATCGAGGCCGATGATTACCCCGCGGCGCTCGCGATCGCGCGTCAGCAGGTCGAAAGCGGTGCTCAGCTGATCGATGTCAACATGGACGAGGGCCTCATCGACTCCGAGGCCGCGATGGCTCGCTTCCTGCGCCTGATCGGGGCGGAGCCCGACATTGCGCGCGTGCCCGTGATGATCGACTCCTCGCGCTGGACGGTCATCCAGGAGGGCTTGAAGTGCCTGCAGGGCAAGGGCGTGGTCAACTCGATCAGCCTCAAGGAGGGCGAGGAGCTCTTTCTCGAGAGGGCACGCGAGGTGCAGCGCTACGGCGCGGCCGTGGTCGTCATGGCTTTCGATGAGCAGGGTCAGGCGGACACGATCGAGCGGCGCGTCGCGATCAGCGTGCGGGCCTACGAGCTGCTGCGCGAGCGCCTCGATTTTCCAGCCGAGGACATCATCCTCGATCCCAACATCTTCGCGGTCGCCACGGGCATCGAGGCGCACAACGGCTACGGGCGCGCCTTCATCGAGGCGACGCGCCAGATCCGCGAGCGCTGCCCGCTCGCACACGTCTCGGGCGGCGTGAGCAACATCTCCTTCTCGTTCCGCGGCAACGAGCCGGTGCGCCGCGCGATGCACTCGGTCTTCCTCTACCACGCGATCGCCGCCGGGATGGATTTCGGCATCGTGAACGCCGGACAGCTCGGCATCTATGACGAGCTGCCCGCCGAGCTGCGCGAGCGCTCCGAGGATGTGATCCTCGAGCGGCGCGCCGATGCCACCGAGCGGCTGCTCGAGGTCGCCGGCCGCTATCAAGCCGAGGTGGCGGAGCAGAGCACCCAGACGCTCGCGTGGCGTGAATGGCCGGTCGCGCAGCGTCTGGAGCACGCGCTCGTGCAGGGCATCGACGCGTTCATCGTCGCCGACAGCGAGAGCGCGCGCATCGAGCTGGGCTCGGCGCTCGCCGTCATCGAAGGGCCGCTGATGGCGGGCATGAACGTGGTCGGTGATCTGTTCGGTGCCGGCAAGATGTTTCTGCCGCAGGTGGTCAAGTCCGCCCGCGTGATGAAGAAGGCCGTCGCCCATCTCACACCGTTCATCGAAGGCCAGAAAGGCGGCGAGCGCAGCAAGGGATGCATCGTCCTGGCCACGGTCAAAGGCGACGTGCACGACATCGGCAAGAGCATCGTCGGCGTGGTGCTGCAGTGTAATCACTTCGAGATCATCGATCTCGGCGTGATGGTTCCCTGCGACAAGATCCTGTCCACCGCCGCCGAGAGGGGCGCCGTCATGATCGGCCTCTCCGGTCTCATCACGCCCTCGCTCGATGAGATGGTGCACGTCGCAGGCGAGATGCAGCAGCGCGGCTTGCGGCTGCCGCTGTTGATCGGCGGTGCGACGACCTCACCGCAACACACGGCGCTCAGGATCGATCCGCAGTACGAGGGGCCGGTCGTGTACGTCAAGGATGCCTCGCGCGCGGTCGGCGTCTGCCAGCGCCTGGTCTCGGCGGAAGGGCGCGCAGCCTACCTCAGCGAGACCAAGGCCGAGCATGCGCGCCGGCGCGAGCAACATGCGCAGAAGGGCGCCAAGGGCCGCGCCCTGTCCATCGAGGAGGCGCGCCGCCGCCGCGTGCCGATCGATTGGCGCGAGTACACCCCGCCCGTGCCACGCTTTCTCGGTGTGCGCACGCTGTCGCTGCCGTTGCCGGAGCTCATTCCCTGCATCGACTGGATGCCATTCTTCAACGCCTGGGAGTTCACCGGAACCTTTCCGGCCATTCTCGCCGACCCGGCGCGCGGCGCCGTGGCGCGCACGCTGTACGCCGATGCGCGCGCGATGCTCGAGCAGGTGGTGCGCGAGGGCTGGCTGCAGGGGCGCGCGGTACTCGGCTTCTTCGGCGCCCACAGCAGCGGTGATGACCTCGAGCTCTTCGCAGGGACGGAGCGGAGCGAGATGCTCGCCCGGCTGCACTTCCTGCGTCAGCAGCGCTGCCGTTCGGACGATCAACCCTATCGTTGCCTGGCTGACTTCGTCGCTCCGCAGGACGGTCCGCAGCGCGATTACCTCGGCGCATTTGCGGTGACGGCGGGACTCGGCATCGAGGCCAAACTCGCCCGCTTCGAGCGCGAGCACGATGATTATTCCGGCATCCTGCTCAAGTCGCTGGCGGACCGGCTGGCCGAGGCCGCAGCGGAATGGCTCCACCTCAAGGTGCGGCGCGAATGGTGGGGCTACGCCCCCGAGGAGCGCCTCACGAACGAGGAGCTGATCGGCGAGAAGTATCGCGGCATCCGGCCGGCGCCCGGCTACCCGGCCTGTCCCGATCACACGGAGAAGCAGACGCTGTGGGAGCTCCTCGATGCGGAGCGTGCGGCGGGCATTCGGCTGACGGAGTCCTTCGCGATGTATCCCACCGCGGCGGTCTGCGGCTGGTATTTCGCGCACCCGAGCGCCAAGTACTTCGCGGTCGGTCCGATCGGCGCGGACCAGGTGCGCGACTACGCGCGCCGCAAGCGCGTGAGCGCGGAGCATGCCGAGCGCTGGCTCGCACCCAATCTCAGCAACACGGGCGGCCGCGATGCGCTCGCACCGGCCGGTGCACCGATTCCCCCGCCTCGTGCGAGCGAGCTCGCGGGCGCGCGCGTGTAGCCGCGAGCGGCAGCCCTCGCTACCCGCCGGTGCGCGCGAGGCCCATCGCCTGGCGCACGAAGGCGTAGATATCCGCAGTCTCTTCGATCAGTTTGGCGGTGGGCTTGCCCTGGCCATGTCCGGCGCGATCGTCGATCCGCAGCAGGATCGGCCGACCGTGTGGATCGGCGTGCTGCATGGCCGCCGCGAATTTGAAGCTGTGCGCCGGATACACGCGATCATCGTGATCGCCCGTCGTGATGAGAGTCGCCGGGTAGTTGACTCCGGGCCGCACGTTGTGCAGCGGTGAGTAGGCGAGCAACGCGCGAAATTCGGCAGGATCGTCGACGGAGCCGTAATCCGATTCCCAGCCCTTGCCGACCGTGAAATCCCGAAAGCGCAGCATGTCCATCACGCCGACCTGCGCTACGGCCGCGGCGAACAGCTCGGGGCGCTGCTCTTCGACGGCACCGACGAGGAGTCCGCCGTTGGAGCGGCCCCAGATCGCGAGCCGCTGCGGGCTCGTCCAGCGCTGGGCGACCAGATACTCCGCGGCGCCTATGAAGTCATCGAACACGGTCTGCTTGTGAGTCTTCATGCCCGCTTCGTGCCAGGCTCGGCCATACTCGCCGCCGCCACGCAGGATCGAGAGCACGTAGACCCCTCCGAGCTCGAGCCACCCAGCCACCGCGGGAGAGAATGCAGGCTGCAGCGAAACATTGAATCCCCCGTAGCCATACAGGATGGTCGGGTTGTTGCCGTCGAGCTGCACCCCGCGCCGATGGACGATGAAGATCGGCACGCGCGTACCGTCCTTGCTGGTTGCGAACTGCTGCGCCGTGTCGAACTGCGCAGGCGTGAAGCCCTGTACGGTCGGCTGGTGCCACAGCTGCGCGGCGCCGTTTCCCAGATCGAGTCGATACACGCTCGGCGGAGTCGTGAAGCTGCTGAAAGCGTAGTACGTCGAGCGATCCTCGAGGTGTCCCTCGAAGCCGCTCGCACTGCCCAGCCCCTCGAGCTGCACCTCACCGAGCGGCTTGCCATCCGGCGCGTAGCGGAGTACGGCGCTGTGCGCATCCTCGAGGTACTGGGCGATGAGCTGCCTGCCGACGAGCGTCGCGGCCTGCAGGGTCTCGCGGCTCTCGGGCACGATCGTGCGCCAGTTCGCAGGATCGGGCTTGCGCAGGTCCATGGCGACGATGCGATAGCGTGGCGCTGCGGCATCCGTCAGGAGATAGAAGGTCGAGCCGATGTTGCCGATGAAGCTGTGGACAGCCGTCGGCTTCGGGAGGAGCGCGCGGATGCCGGCATGGGGCTGCGACAGATCCTCGACCAGCAGCGTGTTCTGCACTTCATCACCGTGACTCGCCGAGATGATGAGATAGCGGCCGTCATCGGTGACCTGGCCGGCGACGAACCAGTTCGGATCGTCGCGGCGGGTGTAGACCAGAGTGTCGGTCGACTGCGGCGTGCCGAGCTTGTGGAAGTAGAGCTTCTGATACTCGTTGGCCGCCTTCAGCAGCTCGATCGCCTTCGGCGCGGCATAGCGCGTGTAGTAGAAACCCGAATCGTCCTTGCGCCAGCTCGCGCCGCCGGCCTTCGACCAGTGCAGCTCGTCGGGCAGATCCGCGCCGCTCGCCACGTCGCGCACATGCCATATCTGCCAGTCCGAGCCGGCCTCCGAGAGCGCATACGCCAGGAGCTTGCCGTCGGGCGAGATCGAGGTCTCGCGCAGCGCGACCGTGCCGTCCTTCGAGAGGGTATTGGGATCGATGAGCACTCGCGCCGGCGTCGCGGGATCTTGCGTCACGAACAGGACCGATTGATTCTGCAGCCCGGCGTTGTGTGCATAGAACCAATACGCTCCGTACTTCTCCGGCGGACTCCAGCGCTCGAAGTTCCACGCTTGGGTCAAGCGCTCGGCGATCGCGCGCCGTCCTGGAATGGCGCTCAGATACTCGCGGCTGAGGTTGCCCTCCGCCTGCACCCAGGCACGGGTCTCCGGCGAGTCGATGTCCTCCATCCAGCGATAGGGATCGGCGACCTTAACGCCGTGATAGACATCGACCTGCGAGCCGCGTGCGGCGGGCGGATAGCTAAGCGGCAGCGGCGCAACGGCCGGCGCCGCCACGGCGAGCGGCACGCCCGCCAGCAACGCGGCGATGGCAAGGCAAGCTGCAACGGTGCGTCTGGGATCCATCAGAGTCCTTCTCCTGATGCTCAGCGATAAAGGGGTGCAAGCTCGCCGCGCCGCGCGCTCGAGCGTGAGTCGCGCGGCGGCATAGGCAGTTCGACGAGCGCCTCGGCGAGGGCGCTGCCGCGCCATGCGCCACCGACGTAGCACGCGCGCTCGAGCTCGCGCAGCAGCAGCTTCAATTTCGGATCCGCCGTGAGCCGCGCGAGCGCATTCACACCGGGCATTGCGCTCGGCGGCCATGCGGCTGCCATCCACGCCAAGAGCTCGCGACGCGCCTCAGTGGCGGCACCGTGGCGGCACGCGCGGCGAAACGCGGCACGCGCACGGGCGAGATCCGCTTTCGGTGCAGGGGCAGGCTCGGCCGTCCGCCTTACACGCCGCCGGCGTGTGCCGAGCCATGCGGCGAGCGTTGCGAGCCAGAGCACGGCGAACAGCAGACTGATCCAAGGCCATGCAGAGCCTGACGCGGCGCGCAGCGCGCGCACGTCCGCCTCGGCTCGCGGTGCCTGCGTCCGGTGAGCGCCCGTGGTTGCAGCGCCGGCGAGCGGCGGCAGGATCGAGAGGGTGCGCGGCGGCAGCTCGGTCTCGCGCAGCACGTTATTGCTCGTATCCCACCAGCGCAGGCGCAGCGCGGGCAGTGTGAAGCGGCCCGAGCTCTGCGCGACGAGCGCGATGCTCTGCTCGCGGCTGCCGACGAGCGTTCCATCCTGCGAGGAATTGCCGAGCCGCGGCGCATCCGGATAGGCTCTGAAGCCCGACGGCAGGCTTTGCAGCTGCGACAGATCGGGGAGTTGCTCCGCCGTCAATCCTTCGGCCGCGAGGCTCAAGGTGATAGTGAGCGGATCACCGACGCGCACTTGCAGCTGATCAGGATGCCACGTGCTCTTGAGATCGATGCGCCGCGCGGGCAGCCAGTAGCTGGCCAGGGTTCCCGGCGGCCGCGGCCGCACCTCGAGCGTGATGCTCGCGGCCTGCAAACGCAGCACACTCGCGCCGGCCACCAGCCCGCCGAATGGCGAAGCGCCGAAGAAGCTCGCCAGGGGATCCGTGCCGAACGGATCCGGGCCATCCTGTCCCAGCATCACCTGCGCGCTCAGCATCGGACCGGGCAGTCGCAGGTGGCCGCTGCGCTGGGGGAAGACGAGGTAGTGACGCGTCAGTACTGCAAAGAGCCTGCCGCCGTGGCGTACGCTGCCATGCTCGTCGGCGCCCACCGGGTGCACGACGGCGGCATCGCTCGCCGGCAGATCCACCTCCGTGTGATACAGCGGCCGGGAGCTGAACGCACGCACGGTGACCGTGACCGCGGCCTGCACGTAAGGATCGCTCGGCTCCACGATCCGCTCGATGCGCACGCGGTGGTCGGCCGAGGCGGCAGCTCCCGTGTCGGCAGACGCCGGGATGCACGGCAGAAGCAGCATGAGCAGCACAGCCGCTGCGGCTGCTCGCACTGCGCTCACGGCTCGCTCCCCTGCTCGCGCATCAGATGCTCGATGAGAAATTTCCGTCGCAACAGTCCGCCCGGGTCTTCCGGGATGCGGCGCAGCCATTGCTCGAGCGCCAATGCCTGCTCGGTGCTCGCCGCGGAGAACGGCGCACCCTTGCGCGCCGCTCGCACGCGCAACGCATCGGCATCGTTCGCGCGCGCCGAGCCGGATTGCGTGCCTGCGCTCGCACCCCGCTGCTGAGCGGGCTCCGAGCGACCCCTGCGCAGGGCTGCGGCCGCTTCCGCATCTCTTTGCGCTTGCTCGACCGATGCATCCGCCGACTGCTCGTTGGAGGAGCCGGCGCTATTGCCCCCGCCGGTGGAGGGCGTGGACTCGGGACCGCTTCCCTTGCGGCTCTGCGCGTCCCCGTCGACGCGCGTCTCATCGCTCACGCGATAGTTGTCCGCACCCTCCTCCGGCTCGTCGCCCTCGCGACGCGCGTGCTGAGCGTTCTGCTGTCGCAGCGCGCGCGCAACCAGGTCGCGGTTGTGGCGCACGTCGCGTGCAGCGGGTGCGCGCGCGAGCGCCGCATTGTAGGCAGCCAGCGCCGCACTCAATGCGCCCGCGCGCGCCAGCGCGTTGCCGCGGTTGTACTGCGAGTCGGCATCCTCGAAAGGCGCGAGCAAACGCGCCGCGGTGCTGTAATGGCCTGCCTGCAGCTCCGCATACGCACGACGGCGCGGATCGCTGAAGAGCGGCGCCGCTTTCGCAGGCCGACCGCTGTCGAGCAGGTGTTGCGCCTGCTGGTCCGGAGTGGCCCACAGATCCGCCCAGCTACCCGCGCGCGCGCCTGCGCCCGCAAGGACCAGCAGCGTGCACAGAGCCAGGCGGCTCATAGCCAGCCTCTGCGCGCGAGCAGCGCCGCCAGCAGCAGAAGCGGCGGCAGCAGAAAGACACCGCCGTTCTGCCAGCTGGTGACCCGCGTCGTCGCGAGCATGCTCATGTCGAAGCTGTACGGCCGGGCGCTCTGCAGCTCGCCGACCAGATCATCGAGTCTGCTCAAGGGCACGAAGCGGCCGCCGCCCGCCTCCGCCACACGCTGCAGATTCGGCTGCGGAAGCCGGCTGAGCAGAATCCCGCCGTGGGCATCGCGCACGAAGCCGCCGTTCGCATCCGGCTCGGGAGCACCGCTTTCGGTGCCGATGCCCACGACGTGCACGGCAGCGCCCTCCGTGCGCAGGCGCTGCGCGATCAGCACCGCTCGGTCGGGGTCCGCAAAACCGTCCGAGAGCACCACCACCTGTCCCTGCTCGGCATGTCCGGCGCGCAGCAGGTGCTCTGCCGCTTGCAGCGCTGGTGCCAGCTCGTCCCCCGGCTCCGGCATGAGACTCGGCGCGAGTGGCTGCAACAGTGTGCGCACGGTTGCGACGTCGGTGGTGAGCGGCGTCACCACATGAGGCTCGCCCGCGAAGACCACGAGAGCGACTCGAGCGTCACGCGAGGCCGCGAGCAGATCCGCAACGGCGTAGCGGGCGCGCGTGATGCGGTCGGGAACGAGATCGGCGGCGGCCATCGACGGCGACAGGTCGAGCAGCAGCACCCAGGAGGACGGAAGTCGGTAGGCCGCGTTCGGATCGCGATTCCACGTGGGTCCGGCGAGCGCCCCGACGGCAAGCGTCCAGATCGCACCGACGAGCAACCACGGAGAGTGCGCGCGGCCGGGTTCTGGCAAGCGCAACGCGGCGAGCAGCTGCGCATCCACCAGGCGCGACCAGGCGCTGCCCTCAGAGCGCGCCAGGAGCGCCCGGAGCACGAGCAGCAGCAAGGGAGGCAGTGCGAGCAGCCAGAGCGGGTGCAGGAAATGCACGCTGTGGAGGGCACTCACGCCCATTGCCTCCCCAGGATCCATGTGGCCGGGACACTGAGCAGCAGCGCGAGCGCGAGCGGCCAGGAGAACCATTCCGCAATCGGCCGCACCCACTGCTGATGTCCCTCGGCAGGCTCGAGCCGATCGATGCGCTCGTACACGGCTTGCAGCGCCCCGGCATCGGTGGCGCGAAAGTATTCACCTCCCGTCAAGGCGGCGATCGAGCGCAGCGTGTCCTCATCGAGATCGGAGTTGCCCGGCGCCCCGAGCGCATCATCCGCCGAGGCTCCTACACCGATGGTGTAGATGCGCAGTCCGGTCTCGGCGGCGACCCGTGCCGCATCGAGCGGTGGCATCACGCCCGCATCGTTCTGCCCGTCGGTGAGCAACACGAGCAAGGTGCGCTGTGCGCGCTCGGCGGCGCGGCCATCCTCCGCCTCGGCACGCAGCCGCTTGATGGCAAGTCCGATCGCATCGCCGATGGCGGTCTCGGTGCCCGCGACACCGACCACCGCGTCATCGAGAAAGCGATGGACCGTCACGAGATCGGCCGTGAGAGGCGCCTGCAGGTACGGCTGCGTGCCGAACAGGATCAGTCCGACCCGATCGCCCTGCCGGCCGTCGATGAAGCGACCGGCGACCTGTTGCACGACCTGCAGACGGCTCTTGCCGCCGGCCATATCCTCGATGGCCATCGACCCGGAGACATCCACCGCCAGCAGCATGCGCCGTCCGCTCGTGGGCACCGGTTGCGGGTCACTGAGCCACTGCGGACGCATGGCCGCGGCGACGAGCAGCAGCCAGGCGATGATGCACAGCAGCCGCGCGCTGCGCGGTGCGAGTGCCTGCGCGCCCGCGGGCAACGCCAGGGCGGCGCTGAAAGGCAGATAGAGCGCGAAGGTGCGTGGCTCGGCGCTGCGCCTCGCGCGATAGTGCAGCAGTGGCAGAACGGCGAGCAGCGCCATCCAAGGCCACGCGAAATGGATCATCGCGGCCGCTCCGCGCGCCGCACGCGTGCGTCACGAATGAAAGCCTCGACGGCGGCGAGCCAGCGCTCGCGCTCGTCCTTCGCAGTGGCGCCGAACGCCGCGGCGAGCAACGAGTGGCCGGCATCGCCGGCGAGCCGCTCAGCGCCCTCGCGACCCAGAAACCCGAGCCATGCGGCCCCCGTCAGGCGCGCCACGCGCTCGGCGCCGTAGAGCGCAATGGCATAGCGACGCAACAGTGTCTCCAGAGCCGCCGCGACCTTGGAAGGCTCTGCAGGACGCGCTCGTATCAGCTCGAGCTCGCGCAGCGCGGCGCGCCGGTACCGGCGGCGCGGATCTCGCCACCACACGAGGGTCGCCCACGCGGCCGATGTCAGGGCCGCGGCGAGCAGCAGACTCGCCCACCAGCCCGGTGCCGGCGGCCACCAGCTTACCGCGGCAGGCGCGTGATCCGGTGCCAGCTGCGAGATCCATCCGCAGCTCATGCGACGCTGCCACGCCGCGGCAACAGCGGCCGCAGCATGTCCTCGACCGAGTTCGGCGTGTCGAGGCGGCTCAGCGGCGCTGCGATGAGGCGCGCGAGCGAGCCGAGGCGAGCTTCGCGAGCTTGCCAGCTCTGTCGCCAGTGGGCCCGCACGCCCGCGCCATCCAGGATGCGCACCAAGCCTGGCAGCCCGGCGCGGAAGCGTCCGTTCGGCAGCGCCGCCTCCTCGAGCGGATCGGTGATCCAGAACAGCCGGCACTCGCTGTGCGCAGCGACGGCCAGCCAGAGGGCCTCGTCGCAGGTGTCGAGCGAGGCGAAATCGCTGAGTGCGAGCACGAGGCTGCCGGGGCGCACGAGCGGCGACAGCAAGCGCAATGCGGCCTGCAATCCGTTCTCAACCCGCGGCGCCGGCGCACGCGGCTGCATGTCCACGAGCGCGGCGAGCAAGGGCAGCACTCCGGCATCGCGAGAGCGCGGCGGCAGCACCCGGTTACCCCCCGCGCCCGCGATCACCGCCGCGATGCGATCTCCATCGAGCACCGTCGTCCAGGCGAGCAGCGCGGCTGCGCGCAGCATGAGCGCGGACTTCAACTGACGGCGCGTGCCGAAGTAGAGCCCCGCATGCAAGTCGACCAGCAGCCACACAGGCCGCTCGCGCTCCTCACGGAATAGCTTGGTGTGCGGGCGGCCGCGACGCGCGGTGACGCGCCAGTCGATGCTGCGCGGATCGTCGCCCGCGACATAGGGACGCACTTCCTGGAACTCCAGTCCGCGTCCGCGATAGGTGCTCGGGTGAGCGCCGAGCGCCTGCGCGCGTGCCGGTGTGCGGGCGCGAAGACTCAGCCCCTGGGCCGCGCCGCGCAGCGCGAGCAGCTCATCGAGACCGGGGAGGCTCATGGCGCGGGTACTTTGGCGAGGAGCTCCTCGATGCAAGCCTGCGCATCGATGCCGCGCGCTTGCGCGCCGTACTCGAGCAGCACGCGGTGGCGCAGAGCATCCGGAGCGATCGCCTGCACATCCTCGGGACTGACGAAGTCGCGCCCGTCGAGCCAGGCGAGCGCGCGCGCTCCCCGCTCGATCGCGATGGCCGCCCGCGGGCTCGCACCCCAGCGCAGCCAGTCCTTGAGTCGCGCGCTGTAGGCTTGCGGGTGACGTGTGGCATCGACCAGCGCTGCGACGTATTCGGCGACCACGTCCGAGAGCGTGATCCCGAGCACCTCGCGCCGCGCGGCGAACACCGTCTCCTGCGCGAGCCGTTGCGGCGGCGGCGGCAGCTCCCGCTGGGTCAGGGCTTCGTGTCGTGCAAGCTCCATGATGGCCAGCGTGGTGGCGCGATCCGGGTAGTCGACGCGTGCATGCAGCATGAAGCGATCGAGCTGCGCTTCGGGAAGCGGATAGGTGCCGTCCTGCTCGAGGGGGTTTTGCGTCGCCATCACCAGGAACAGCTGCGGGAGCGCATAGCTCGCGAGGCCCACGCTGATCTGCCGCTCGGCCATCGCCTCGAGCAGCGCCGATTGCACCTTGGCCGGCGCGCGGTTGATCTCGTCGGCGAGAATCAGATTATGGAACAGCGGACCGCGCTGGAAACGAAACCCGCCCTCCTCCGGGCGATAGATGTCCGAGCCGGTGAGATCGGCCGGCAGCAGGTCCGGAGTGAACTGCACCCGCTGGAAGTCCGCCTCGAGCGCGTGTGCGAGCGCTTTTACGGCGCGCGTCTTCGCAAGCCCGGGTGGACCTTCGACGAGCAGATGCCCGTCGGCCAGCAGCACGGTCAGCAGCCGCTCGACCAGAGACTCCTGGCCGATGATCTGACTCGCCAGGTAAGCGCGCAGGCGCAGGAACTCGGCATGCACGCTGCTCGCATCGCTCTGCGGCGCGGCGATCGGAAGATGGCTGATGCCGGCATTCATGGCGGGTCCTCGCAACGGCGCGATGTCCAGGGTATACCCGCGGCCGTTTCCAGGCCAAAGGTGGCTTGCGCCGGGGTCCAGCCGTAGCTTTAGGGGGTTCCGTCGTGCGGTGGGATCTCGGTGACCCAGCTGCGCCACACCGACATCAGCGCCGCCATCAATGCGGGTCCGAGAAAGATGCCGATGAGGCCGAAAGATTCGATACCGCCGAGAATGCCGAGCAACACCCATAAGAAAGGAAGCCGCGCCGCGCCTCCGATGATGGCGGGCCTCACGAAGTGATCGGCGACGAAAAGCACGAGGGTGCCCGACACCAGCACCGCCACGGCCCCGCCGACGGATCCCTGGAATCCGAGCACGAGGGCCACGACCCCGAACACCAGGGGAGCCGCGAAGGGCACCATGGCGAACACACCCGTGAGGGCTCCCAGCAGCACCGGGTGACCCGCCCCGGCGAGCGCGTAGACGATGCCGAGGATCGCCCCTTCGGCCACCGCGACGAGCACGATCCCATCAACCGCGGCGCGGATGGCGCCGACGGCACGATGCAGCAATCCCTCCACCGTGGGGCCGAACAGCCGCCGACTGACACGGGGCACGTCCTTGCGTAGCTGATCCCGATACAGATAGACGAAGAACAAAGTCAGGAGCGCAAATCCGAGCGTGGCGATGCGTCGCACGATCTGCGATCCCACCTCGCGCGTGAGCTGGACGACGCTCGCGCTCGGCCGCGCGTGCACCAGGGCGCTGGTCGCGGCGCCTCCACGGCTGAAGGTGTCGTACCACATGCCGCGCACCCACTCCTGAGCGCCGGGCAGCTGCTGCAGCCATTGCGGCAGCTCGGGCGGCCCATTGCGCGCCGACTCCACTAAGGAGCGGATGAGTGAGAACGCCTCGCTCGCCGCCAGCACGGCTGCATACACGAGCGGCGCGATCAAGACAATGGCCACGAACGCCGTAAAGCTCGAGGCGGCCCAAACGTGGCGTCGTTTTGTATGAAAGCGCGCGAGCCACCGGTCGTAGAGCGATGTGGTCGCGATGGCGAGCACCACTCCCCAGCACAGCGCCGGCACGAACCGACGCAGCATCCACAGGCCGAGCAGCGCGAGGGCCGCTATGAAGACGTAGCGGGCGACGCGTTGCGCGGGGGTTGTATCGAGGTCGGACACGCGGCCTGCATCGTCGCCTGAGCCGTTGCGTTTGGCAATTGCTCAGTTCAGAGCACCGGCTGTGCAGCCAGCCGTATGAATTCGGCCTGCATCGCTTGTACCCGAGCGAGATAGCCGCTCACCTCGTGGTCGCCACAGCGCTGAGCGGCGCTCAGACGGAAGTGGCGCCGCGCGAACGCATCGCCCGCGCCAGCTCCGCACAGATGAATGACGGCGGCCAGCTGCAGCCGCTGCCGCGGCGTGCTCGCCGCGCCGTGGCGCTCGAGGATAGTTGCGACGCGCCGATCGAGATAGGCGGCCGTGAGCTCGATGGCGTGACTGGGCAGCACGCGGAAATAGAGCGTGTTGAACCAGCACGAGCGCCACTCGTTCCAGGGCCCGTCCTCGATGACCTGGTGATTGCGGATGCAATAGTGCCGCGCCTCGGCGAACGTCCCGTCCGTGATCTGATACATCCCCACCGCGCTCGAAGCCGGCCGATAGAGCTCGAAGAGGCGGGGCTTCCACGACCAGCGCCAGTAGGTGCGCACGATGGGATTGCCCGAGCCTTCCACTTGTGCCAGCGCGGCAAGCAGCTCGGGACCGATGAGCGCGGTGGAGTAGCGGCGGAAGAGTGGCGCGTACTGCGACCAGGTCGCCGCCGGTGTTTTGTAAAGTGTGCCGCTGACCGGGAAGAAGAGCTCCGAGGGCTTGCGCACAATCTGGTAAATCGCATTGGTTGCGAGCGCTGCCAGGGCGAGCACGACGAGCACCGTACCGAGCTGCACGAGCCGCGGCGCCCGCTTGAACAGGCGCCATCCGCGACGCCGCGCATGCGAGTTCGGCCACCATCTCAGCAAGCGCCAGCGGCGCTTGCGCCTGCTGCGCAGGATGCGGCGTTCGCCATGCACCTTGGAGCGGCCCGCAGCGGCCCTGGGCCGGCGGCTCAACTCTGACAAGTTCGCAAACCCTCCATGCGCGCGTCCGTATAACACGCGCGGGACCGGGCAAACAAAACTGCGGCATTGCCGGCATACCCGCCCGCCAAACTCGCGGCTGCTTCACGGTAACGCCGGATGTGGCATGCTTAGCTATATACTCATACCAAATTATGGTGATTCGGGGGAGGCGGCGCGATCGATGCCTGGGCGAAGACAACTTGTGTACGTGGCTGTGATGCCCCTGCTCCTCGCGAGCGTCGCGGCGCTCGGCGCCGAGAGTGGCGTTTCGGCCGCGGTCGCGGCCGCACACCCCTCGCGGCATCATCATCATCATCACCATCATCCTCGCGTGCCGCTGGATCCGAGCGACCCGGGCCTGCGCTCGGCGTCCGCGCTGGTATGGGATGCGAGCAACTCGACCGTGCTGTACGCGCGGCACGCCGATGTCGCACAGCCGATCGCATCCATCACGAAACTCATGACCGCCCTCGTGGTCGCGGATGCCGGTCAGCCGCTCGACCAGATCCTCGAGATCGATCGGGACGATTGCGCCAGCGGGCGCGGCGCCTACTCGCGGCTCAGCCGGGGCACGAAATTGAGCCGTGGAGACCTCATCCATCTTGCCCTCATGTCGTCCGAGAATCGCGCGGCGCATGCCCTCGGCAGGAATTATCCCGGCGGCCTCCCCGCCTTCGTGGAGGCGATGAACGCCAAGGCGCGGGTGCTCGGGATGAGCAGCACGCACTTCGTCGATCCCACCGGTCTATCGAGCGACAACGTCGCAAGCCCCGAGGATCTCTCGAAGCTCGTGACCGCCGCATCTGCAAATCCCGTGATCCGCGACTACTCGACCGATCGCGGCTACGCCGTGCGCGTCGGCCGACACATGGTGCAGTTCCACAATACGGACTCGCTGGTGTCCAATCCCACCTGGGACATCGTCGTCCAGAAGACCGGCTACATCGCCGAGGCCGGCCGGTGCCTCGTGATGCAGGCCGTGATCGAGGGCCGCACGGTCGTCATCGTGCTGCTTAACTCGTTTGGCAAGTACTCCCGCGTGGCAGATGCGCGGCGCATCCGCAAGTGGATGGAGAGAACGCTGAGCGAGTCGAGCGTGCGGCTGCCCGCGACGGTCTAGCAAGCCTTCCGCCTTCAGCGCCTCGAGCACCTTGGGCCAGCCGCCCACGCGCTGCACGAAACGCACCGTAAGTCGGCCGATGTACTGGACGACGACCGGCGCTTCGGTCACGATCTCGCCCTCAGCGAGCCGCAGCGCCGGCACGTAGCCTTTGCTGCCGATCTATCTGAAGTCTCCGCCGCGCCGCTGGGTCGCGAGGTCGACCTGCTTGAGCTCGAACGGTATGCCCGCTTCGCAGAGCGCGCTGTGCGCCGCGAGCGAGCCTGCGCACGGTGTGTGGTACAGAAGCATGGGAGCGGCGCTTGAATGACCGTGTGAGCCTGAGCGCATCTGCGTCCCGCCCCGCGTTGATGGACGAGCGCCGCACGGCACTGCGTGTCGTTGCGGGCTTCGCGCTGCTCTGCCTGATGCTCGGCGTGCTGGCCGCAGCGCCGCGGGTCATCGCGCCGGCCGCATCTGCCGAGACGGTGGAGGCAACCCGCGCGCGGCTCGGCATTCAGGCCGCCTCGATGCCGGTGCGCGAGCGCAAGGACTGGCGGCCGCCGCGCAAGGTGCTGCTGCTCGCCTTCGATGCGGCGACTGCCGCGGAGCGCGACGCACTCGCGAGCGCCGTTCCGCAGGCGCGCTTCGTACTCGCCAAGGATGAGAACGCAGCGGTGCGGGAGGCGGCCGACGCCGATGTGGTGATCGGCTTCAACCCGCAGATCTGCAATGCGCGCATCATCGACAGCGCGCGCGAGCTGCGCTGGATACTGTCTTTGGCCGCGGGCGTCGAGAACTGCATGGCGGTACCCGCAGTCCCCGGGCGCAACCTGCTGCTCACCAACATGCGCGGCGTCGATTCCGCGGTGATCGCGGAGCACGCGATTGCCCTCGCGCTCGCGCTGGCACACGGACTCGACGTGTTCGTTGCCGATACGGCGCGGGCGCACTGGAGCCGCGCGGATGCCGCGGCGGTGCCCATGCAGATGCTGACGGGCAAGACGCTGCTGGTGGTGGGACTCGGAGGCATCGGCACCGAGGTGGCGAAGCGCGCGCACGGGCTCGGCATGAATGTCGTGGCCACGCGCGAGGGGGGCAGCGGCGGACCGGAATTCGTGCGCCGCATCGGGCAGCCGGGCGAGCTCCTGTCACTCGCCCGCGAAGCGGACGTGATCGTCAACGCGGTGCCCCTCACCCCGCAGACGAGCGGCATGTACAACGCCCAGTTCTTCGCCGTTCTCAAGCCCACGGCCCTTTTCATCAACGTCGCTCGCGGTCGCAGCGTCGTGACCGCCGAGCTCGTCAAGGCGCTCGATGAACACCGCCTGGCAGGTGCCGGGCTCGACGTGGTCGATCCCGAGCCGCTGCCTCCCGAGCATCCGCTGTGGAAGGCTCCGCACGTGATCATCACGCCGCACACCTCCTCCAGCTCGGATCTGCCGGGCGTCGAGCGTTGGGTGATCGCGCGTGAGAACCTGCGCCGCTATGCGGCGGGAGAGCGGATGCTGTCCGTCGTGGACCTGCAGCGCGGCTACTGACCAAAGGGGGATGAGCCATGTACGAAAGATTCCGCGTGTTTGCTCTTGCTGGACTGATTGCGATGCTGGCGCTCGGCCGCGGCGCCCTGATGCCGACGGTCAGTGCCGCCGGCTCGGCGGCGGATTCCGAGCTGCTGCGCCAGGCGCGCGATCGCGCCGAGATCGATGCGCTCATGTGGCGCTATGTGCGCGCGCTCGACTCGCTTGACGAGAACGCTTATGCGGATCTGTATACCGCCGATGGCAGCTTCGGCAGCGGCACACGGGCCGCCAAGGGCCGGGAGGCTCTGAAGAAGGTCATCACCGATGTGAAGCAGACGCGGGCCGAGCGTGAAGCGCAGGGCGCTGCCAAGTCACCCAAGATGTATCACGTAATCACCAATCCCTACCTCGAGTTCACCGATCACGATCACGCGCGGCTGCAGTCCTACTGGATGACGGTCTTTGCGGCTGCCGATAGCAACTCGCAGCCGCGCGTAGCGGCGGTCGGTCGCAGCATCGATGAGCTCGTGCGCGTCGATGGCCACTGGCTCATTCATGCGCGGGATGTGGCCCCGCGAGACTGATCGCTAAGCTCGACGCCCCGCGGCAGGCTGTGCGGGCTCACGGCTTGTTCGTGACGTTCGGATCGTTGTGCAGCAGCGCGGGATTCTTGGGCAGATTGTCCCAGTGCTCGGCAATCTTGCCGTGCTCGATGCGGAACATGTCGAAGTGCGTGCTGGCGTAGCGCTGCGAGGCGTTCTGCGGATCAGCCGCGTAGCTCACCGTGGCGACCACGACGAGCTCACCCTCCGCGACGATGGCGATGAGCGGAAAGGTGATGCTCGGTTGAATTGGCCGGACCGGCCGGCTGTCGCGCATGAACTTGACGAGGGCGTCACGGCCGCTCGCCACGTTCGGATTGTGTTGAACGTACCCCTGCGTGAAGTACTGCGGGGCGAGCTCGGTATGCCCGCCCTGGATGATGGCGCGCCACATGTCGTACACCAGGCGCTTGTTCGCGGCGAGCTTCGGATCGGCGCTCTGCAGCAGCGCCGCCTGATCGGCAACTCCGGTCGGCGCTACCTGGGAGCGCAGCGCGCCGCTTGCAAGCGCGGCGAGCACACCGAATCCGATGAGCACAGAGCAAAGTCTCATGGCACACTCCCCGGTCCGTTGAGCACGCGGATTCTGCGCGCGCGCCGCGGGAGTGTCACGCGACCGGACGAGCGTTTGAGTCGAATGAAGTGTCGACGCAGGTGCGCTCAGTGCGCGCCCGCGACGCTTGCCCCAGCTGCTGCGCCGCTCGTAGGCCGTGCCAGCCAGATCAGGGCGACCAAAGCGAGAAACAGCACGCCCGAGATGTAGAAAATGTCGTCGGCCGAGAGCATGAAACTCTGGCCGTCGACCAGCCGATTCAGCAGGCCGTAGCTTTGCTGCGCACCGAAGCCGCTCGCGTGCAGGTTTGCCATGCCCTGTACGGTGCTCGGATCTCCTGGCACCAGATGCTCCGCGAGTCGCGCGTGGTGCAGCGTCGCGCGCCGATCCCACCATGTCGTGACGATCGAGGTGCCGAACGAGCCCGCCGTGATGCGTGCGAAATTCATGAGCCCCGATGCCGCCGGCACGCGTTGCGGAGCGAGACCCGACAGCCCGATCGAGATGAGCGGCACGAAGAAGCAGGCGAGCGCCGCGCCCTGGATCAGGGTCGGCACGAGCAGCGTGCCGATGGACGCCGTGGTGTCGAAGTGACTGCGCATGAACATAACCAGCGCGAAGATGCCGAACGATGCGGTGACGAACGTGCGCGGATCGACACGGTTCATCTGCCGCCCCACGATCGGTGTCAGCGCGACAGCGAGCAAGCCGACGGGCGCGAGCACCCAGCCGGCGAGCGTCGCCGTGTAGCCCATGTACTGCTGCAGCCACAGCGGCAGCAGCACGACGTTGCCGAAGAACATCGCGTAGGCGAGCAGCATCGCGAGCGTGCTCACCCAGAAGTTGCGGCGCTTGAAGAGGCTGAGGTCCACGATCGGGTGCTCATCCGTCAGCTCCCAGATCACGAACAGCGTGAAGCCGACCACCGCAATGACGGCGAGCGTGACGATCTGCGCGGAGTTGAACCAGTCGAGGTCCTTACCCTTGTCCAGCAGCACCTGCATTGCCCCGACCCACAGCACGAGCAAGCCGAGGCCCACTTTGTCGATCGGAATCCGCGCCGTCGGCGTTTCGCGCTTGCGATAGACCACCCAGGCGACCGCACCCGTGATGATTCCGACCGGAACGTTGATGTAGAAGATCCAGGGCCAGGAGATATTGTCGGTGATCCAGCCGCCGAGCAGCGGACCGACAACCGGAGCCACCAGGGTGGTGATGGACCACATGCCGAGCGCCGCGCCGGCCTTCTCTTTCGGATAGCTCGAGAGCAGCAGGGACTGTGACAGCGGGATCATGGGTCCGGCAACTGCCCCCTGCAGCACGCGAAACAGAATCAGAATGCTGAGCGAGGGCGCGAGCGCGCACAGGAACGAGGCGATCACGAATGCGAACACCGAGCCGACGAAGAGTCGCACCTGGCCGAAGCGCTGCGTGAGCCAGCCCGTCAGCGGCAACGAGACCGCGTTGGCGACACCGAACGAGGTGATGACCCAGGTACCCTGATCCGGTGATACGCCGAGATCGCCCGCGATGTAGGGGAGCGAGACGTTGGCGATGGACGTATCGAGCACGTTCATGAAGGTCGCAAGCGACAGGGCGACCGTGCCCACGAGGAGCGTAGTGCCAGTCAGTGGGCCGGCCGCCACGGGCACGCGTGCCGGCGTCGCTGCCGGGGGCGCAGTCTCCCGCGAGCGCACCGATTCGGCAGCAGCTGCCGCGATTGCGGCGCCGCGGCCGCCCCGCGCCATGTCGGCGGCGCGGGCTTTAGAAGCCATGGCTCGCCGCTCGCGGTTCATCAACCGCAAAGAGCGCACGATCGGTCGCGTTGCTCTTCGTACCGAACGCATTTGCGGCAATGATCGCCCGCACGCGTGCCTCCGCGGCCGCATCGATGGAGTCGAACACATCGGTCGAGTAAGCAGGCACGCTGCGCGTGGTTGCCACCAGCCGCGCGCCCTCGCGGTCTCGAATCAGGACATCGGCCTTCATGGACAGGCCGATCCGCAGCGGATGCGCGCTCACTTCGCGCGGATCGAGCGCGATGCGCACCGGCACGCGCTGCACGATCTTGATCCAGTTGCCGGTGGCGTTCTGCGCGGGAAGCAGTGAGAACACCGCGCCCGTGCCGGCACCGAATCCGGCGACGGTGCCGTGATAGAGCACGCTGCGTCCGTAGAGATCCGCGGTCAACGTCACGGGCTGGCCGACGCGCATGCCCGCAAGCTGCGGCTCTTTGAAGTTCGCGTCGACCCACACCTGATCCAGAGGAACGACCGACATCAGCGCGAGCCCCGGGCTCACGCGCTCGCCGAGCTGCACGTTGCGCTTGGCCACGTAACCGGAGACCGGCGCCGGCAGCATGGTGCGGCTGTAGGCGATGTAGGCGCTGCGCACGGCGGCGGCCGCGTTGCGCACATCCGGGTGGTCCTCGAGCGTCGTGCCTTCGATGCGTACACGGGTGGCAGTGAGCTGCTGCTGCGCTGCGTGCAGCGCCGCGGTCGCGGTGCGCACGGCATCGCCCGCGTGCTGGAACTCTTCGCCCGAGATGGCACCGGTGCGGCGCAGTTGCTCACGGCGTGCCAGGTCCTCCTTGGCGGCCGCGAGATCGGACTCGCGCACGGCAACCTCGTCGCGCAGCTGCGCACTCGTCGCGACGATGTTGCGGACGCTGCGCACCGTGGTCGCGAGTTGCGCCTCCGCCTCGTCGAGTGCCACTTTGGCATCGGCCGGATCGAGCCGCACGAGCGGCTGGCCCTTTTTTACGAACTGCGTATCGTCCGCGGCGATCTCGACCACCGTGCCGGAAATCTGCGGGGTGATCTCGACCACGTTGCCGTTGACGTACGCGTCGTCGGTCCCTTGGTGGTAGCGCGCCACCGCGACCCAGTACGCGCCATACGCGCCACCCATCAGCAGAAAGGCCCCCAGCGCGAGGGCGAGCCAGCGCCAGCGCGGCACCTGCCACCAGGACCTGCGCCGGGTGGCGTTGCTCTTGCTGTCAATGTCCACGTTCCGTACTCCGAGCTTCAATCCTTGAATGTTGATGGCGGCGATAGAGCCAGAGCAGCGCGGCGATCACCGAGCCGCCGGGCACCAAGAGGCCCACGGCGGCGTAGGGTCCGAACTCCAGCAGCCCGCCGGCACCGCGGGTCATCCAACTCGAGATCTTCTGTGTCATGACTCAACTCCACTCACTGCACGGGTGGCGAGCTCTTGGCCGCACCCATCAATGCCCTGGCTATGAATGCCTCGGCCATCAATGCCGAAGCTGTTAATGCCTAGGCAAGTAATTGCGGAAAAAAACTCACGCATTCTCGAGCATCCTCAGCAGCAGGCTCTCGAGCTGGCGCGCTTCCACGCGGCTGAACCCCTGGAGGAAACGGTTGTGCACGGCGCGCGAGAGCTCGCGCATGCGCGGGTAGGCCTGCCGTCCCTCCTCGGTCAGCTCCAGGTACACCAGCCGGCGATCGTTCGGGCAACGCTCGCGCCGGATGAGACCCTTGCTCTCCAGCCGGTCGATCATGCGCGTCATCGCGCCGGCATCGTAGGAAATGCCCTTGCACAGCGAGGACGCCGAGCGCCGCTCCGTGCTGGCGGCAAGCGTGGCGATGATGATGTACTGCGCCGCGGTCACCTCCAGGGGCGCCAGCTGCTCGTCAGCGGCAAACTCCGTGTCGAGGCTCGCTAGCAGCTCGCCACGCACACGGCCGATCAGGTGACCGACGCTGCGGCGGGGCTCGAACCCCTCGCGGTCGTAAACCTCCATCGGCTCCAGCTCCGCAACCATGGCTCGCTTGACCATGGCCGCGAATATACTTGCCTAGGCTATCATTGTCAAGGCTTTAATTGCCTACACAGACTGACCGCCACGCGCAGGCCGGCCCTCTATACTCGCCCCTCTGCCCGCCACCTCCGGCCCATGCTGCGCTTCTCCGCCAATATCAGCGTCCTCTTCCGGGAGGTGCCGTTGCTTGAGCGCTTCGCGGCGGCCCGCGAAGCGGGCTTCGGCGCTGTCGAGATCCAGGTGCCGTACGAGGCGACGCCCGAGGCACTCGCCCGTGCCTCGAGCGCGTGCGGGCTGCCCATCGTGCTCATCAATGCGCCACTCGGACCTGAGCCCGGCTCGCCGGGCATGGCCTGCCGGCCCGAGCACCGCGCGCTCTTTCGCCGCGAGCTACAGCGCGCTGCCGAGTACGCGCACGCGCTCGGCACGCCGTGCGTCAACGTGCTTGCGGGGCGTGCCGCTGCGGAGGAGCACGCAGTGTGTCTGCAGCAGCTGCAGGAGCATCTATGCCTTGCGGCCGAGCTGCTCGCTCCCGCCGGCGCGCGAGCGGTGCTCGAGCCGTTGAATCCCTGCGATGCCCCGAGCTACTGCGTGCCAAGCTTCGATCTGGCAGCCGAGATCCTCGAGCGCTGTGCTGGCCGTGTGGCGTTGCAATTCGATGTCTATCACGCCGCGCGGCTGGGCCTCGATCCCGAGGCACTCTTCAAACGCCTGCTGCCGCGGATCGCGCACGTGCAGTTCGCGGATTTTCCGGGCCGCCACGAACCGGGCACCGGCGAGCTCTCGTTTGAACAGATATTCCACACCATCGAGGCGAGCGGCTACGGCGGCTGGGTGGGTGCCGAGTATCACCCCTCGGCGAGCACGCGGCAGAGCCTGCGCTGGCTCGACGCCTCAGCCCACCGGCAAGGATAGGATGGTGCCCGCGGACCTCGACGGAGCGACCCAGATGCGTCCGGGTTCCTCGTGCAGAACCGTGTCCGTCGGACGGCATTCGGCACATTTCGGTTTGAGCGGCAGATCGGCCAGGCGCCGGCCGACGACCTGAACCTCCGGGGCGGGCGTTGCGATTCGCGCGATGGTCACCGCGAGCGCCCGGCTCAGATCGAGCGCCGCATCGTTCACCATGCGATCGAGCGGACCGCCGGCGCCGAAGGTACTCGCGAAGCTCTGCGCGTGCTGTCGCTCGGCGCGCAGCGGCGCTGCGAGATGCCTGATGACGATGTCCGTGCGCGACTCATGTGCCGTGGCCACCCGGCGCAGCAGGCGGACGTGCGTCTCGGCGCTGAACTGCACGCTGTGCGTCAGATCGAGCAGCTCGCAGCTGAGCGTCACCACCGCGACATCCTGGCCTTTGAGCTCGTTCAGAGTGCCGGCGACCTGCGCGGGCGAGCTCACCATGCGCAGTCCCCGCCAGGGCCAGTTCGCCTGGGTGTGATCGAGAGCCTGCGTGAGCTCGGACCCGAAGCCGCGATCGGGTTGCGCCGTCCGCCAGGACTGCGGCAGCGGATCCACGCTCTCGCGCGCGTGGCTGCGAATGATGGGTCCGGCGATGAACAATCCGAGCTTGAGCGCCAGGCGCTCCGCGGTGCTCGGCGATAAGGGCTGCGCGTGATGCACGAGCATGAGCTCGTCCGCCGGCGTGACGATCACCAGTGTCGGACGCTGATCGGGCGAGAGCGCAGTCACCTGCGCCGAGGCGATGGAATCGGGCAGCGCGGCGCCCCAGAGCAGGGAGACGCCAAGCAGTGCGGCGACAGCACGCGGTAGGGCGCTCAGGCGCATGGGTGCGCATGATAGCGCTCCACACCGCCCGTCGCGGCTCCGCAGAAACCCGGACACGCCGTGTGCCGCAGCGTGTGTAAGATGCAGCTCAAACGGGAGAGGCGCATGAAGATCAGCGAGCTGTTTGCCGTCAAAGGCTATGGGGTGATCGTCACGGGCGGCGCGAGCGGCCTCGGGCTCGGCTATGCCGAGGCGCTGGCGGAGAATGGCGCGCGCGTCACCCTGCTCGATGCGGACCCGCAACGTATCGAAGAGCAGACCAAACGGCTGCGCGAGGAGGGGCTCGATGTCCGCGGTGAGGTCGTGGACGTGAGCGACCATCCGGCCCTCGATCGTGCGATCGACACCGCTGCGGAGGCCTACGGGCGCTTGGATGTCGTCTTCGCCAACGCCGGCATCGACTCGGGTCCTGGATTCCTGGGCGCGTGGGTGGGCTCGGAACGGCCGCGCGTCGCCGCGGGCGCACTCGAGAACTACAGCGACGCGCGCTGGAATCGCGTGATCGAGGTGAACCTCAACGGCGTCTTCGCCACGATGCGCGCCGCGGCGCGCCACATGCGTCCGCGGCGCAGCGGCCGCATCATCGTCACCACCTCGCTCGCTGCGCGCAAGTGCGAGGCGGCCATCGGCGCGGCTTACATGGCGGCCAAGGCCGGAGCTGCGCATCTCGTTGAGAACATCGCCCTCGAGCTCGCCGCTTACAACATCACGGTGAATGCGATCGCACCTGGCTTTTTCATCACCAACATCGGCGGCGGGCATGCGAAGAACCCGGCCGTGCAGACGGCGGTCGCCAAGGTCGTGCCCATGCACCGCGTCGGCTTTCCCGAGGACATCAAGGGGCTGGCACTCTTTCTCGCCTCCCCGGCATCGGCCTACATCACCGGCCAGCAAATCGTCATCGACGGCGGC